>Ga0080004_1129987_pt1 | contig 13017 bp, 10 predicted proteins | sample WasSprMetagenome_FD_69207 | JGI IMG/M metagenome (GOLD analysis project Ga0080004, IMG submission 69207) | Sulfidic aquatic microbial communities from Washburn Spring, Yellowstone National Park, USA - WS (SPADES assembly) (version 2) | ecosystem: Environmental > Aquatic > Thermal springs > Hot... | reverse complement strand
GATACTATACATGGCAGCATTATCAGCAATAAGGTTTAACAAATACTGCAGAGAATTATACGAAAGATTAGTAAGTAAAGGTAAGGCTAAAAAGTTAGCATTAGTAGCTGTAGCACATAAGCTATTAAGGCAAGCATATGGTGTATTAAAAAACAGAAGACCATTTGATGAAAATTTTTGTACTTGACATTTAACATAGAACATTCTGAAGCCGGCGAAGAATCTCAAATTTTTCTTTTCGAGTCAAAAAATCAAAAAAGATATCCTTCGGACTTAATCCTCAGCATGACGGACAAGGCAAACTCACAAGAATTTTAGAACACTCTTTACGTAGAATCTCATAATTTCTTGAATTTTCTAACCGATGTCATAGTATATTTAAAAGATTTTTAATTTTTACACTAATTATGCTTGAGTTTTTATATGACTTTAAAAGATGTGTATAATAAGCTTTTAGAGAAGTACGGATATCAAAATTGGTGGCCTGTTCATGAGGGACAAAATAGCATTGCAGAAATAACCTTTGGAGCCGTTTTGACTCAAAACACTTCTTGGAAAAATGTTGAAAAGGCTTTAGATAATCTAATAAAACATAACATGCTGGACTTTGAAAAGGTCTACTACTCAGATATAGAATTTTTAAAGGAGTTAATAAGACCGGCTGGATTCTATAATCAAAAAGCAAAAACATTAAAAGCTGTATCAAAACTATTTTTAGAAAAACCTCACAAAGACATTACAAGAGAAGATTTATTAAGCATTAAAGGAGTAGGAAAAGAAACCGCTGATTCAATACTACTTTATGCACTTAACAAACCATATTTTGTAATAGATGCATACACAAGAAGATTTTTAAGCAGAATTAGCTTATTAAGTGATAAAATAGATTATGATGATTATGATAGTTTACAAAGTTTTATAACACAAAATATAGAAATGGACCTGGAGGTTTACAAAGAATTTCACGCTCTAATAGTAAAACATTGTAAGGAATTATGCACTAAAAAGCCAAAATGTGAAATTTGTTTTTTTAATTGTGAGGTAAAAATTACGGAGGGGTTAAAAATTGAGAAAAGAGCCGATAGTTAAGTATGAGAACGGTAAATTTAGTATCTATGGATACGAGATCCTTGCAGACTTTCCTCAATTAATTATTAACGAAGATATTGACTTTAGAACTTTTAAGCTTAACCTTGATTTATTAAAAGAAGAGTTAAAAACATCAACTACTCACTACCATCTAAACCTATCTGGTAAAACTATATTAAAGTATAAAGAAGAAATATTAAAAGAATTATCAAAAATCGAAAACAAAGAAAAATTAATAATAGAGCTTTTAGAAGATGATGCTCCGAAAGCAGAAGAAATTTTAAACTTTTTCTTAGCTAATAACATCAAAGTATCTCTTGATGATTTTGGAACAGTTTCATCAAACTTTGATAGACTTATAAAATATAAAAATGTTGTTGAAAGCATTAAGATAGATAGAATTTTGTGGGTAAATATGTTGAATGTTGTAAAAGAGATAGTGAGTTTTTGCAATAAAAACAACATTGATGTAATTCTTGAAAAGGTGGAAACAAAAGAAGAGCTTGACGAGTTAATTAATATAGGTTGTAAACTTTTTCAAGGCTGGTATTTTAAGGAAAATTTTCTAACAAAGGATGCTTTAGACAAAGCTGAAATTAGAATGGATGATACTTTACTCATTGAATTTTTCAAAAAAGCTGTAGAGCTTTCTCAAAATAAACAAAATTTAAATGAAATTATAAAAACTTTTGAAATTCTTGCTATTGCTCATTCCTTAAATATAAATTTTAATAGCGAAGAATTTTTTAAACTAAAAGAAATATTCTTGAAAGAAAATGTTTTTAACAATCAAGAAGTTTGTGTCGTTGATAAAAAATTAAAACAAATTATAAAAATTTTATCAGCAGAAAATCAAGATTATTTAATGACCTTGGAAGAAAGTCTAAAAATTTTAAGATTTTATTTGACTATCAATAACAACGATATGAAAGTTTATAACACTTTAAAAAAACTTATAGATAAATCAACAAATCTTTCAAAACAGCTAAAAGAAAGTTTAATAGAATTAGAAGTTTTAGATTTAAAGACTTTTGAAAGTAATGACGGAAAATTACATGATAAAAGGAAATTTGAGGTCGATTTAAGATTTTATTTCAATAAATATAAAAAAGAAAATAAAAACTTTGTCGCCGGTTTAATTTATATAGAAAGTTTAAGAGATATTCTTTCCAACCATGGTTATTCGGCTTATACGAAAGCATTTCATAAATCAATAAATGCAATTAAAGGTAGCATAGGCAAAAATGATGTTGTAGCAATTATAGATAATAACACTATTGGTATTCTTTATGAAGGGGATAATCCTTTAAAACTAAAAAAACTTAAAGATAGAATATCTAATTTAGAAATACAAATAGACAAAGTTTTTGAGTTATTAAAGGTAAGGGTGTGCGGAACCTCACCAAGAAGCGACGACAGAAACGTCGAAGATCTAATTTCAAGATTATATGGATTGTTTTATGAAATATCTTCTTTTAATAATAGAGATTTTGTTTTTGAATGATTAATGTAAGTTAGAGAGTAAGCAAAGATAATTAAGGATAGAAGTTATTAGTTTAGTTCAAAATTACAAATAAGTTGTCTATTCTTTGGTGTTTATCGATCAGACTTTTCCTGTCATCCTTAGGACTTTAGTCCTATAGATTCAGATTTAACAAAAAATCATTAATCTATCACCTAAGTTATTTTAAGCATAAATATCAATATGCCCTTCCTCTGTCTCCTCTTTCTCAGGCTTTGGGATAGGGGGTGTTTCTTCTTTTACTTTCTTTTTTCTTTTTTTAATATATTCCCTTTTTGAATCCATATCACCTTTAGGCTTGACTTCATAAACTTTTTCTATGTTTAAATCATCCATGATTAAATCCTCAAGTTCTCTGGTTGCAAATAAATTTAGCTAAAAAATTTTTTATTTCAATGTTTTTAAGAGGGTGTTCGAAGATTTGTAAACTTACTTTTTCACCCTATCCTGAGGCTGTAATGTAGATATCCTTTTGGTGTTTTTTGAGATGAAAAGGAGAATATTTTTCACTTCGTTCAGATTGGTATCTTTGAGGTTGAGATTCTTCAATTAGTTCAGAATAACAGTATGAATTTAACTGTCACTTTACACAACCTACACGGTTCAGATGTAACCCGTTAAATTTTACTCAATAATAAAATCTATTATAGCTTACTCTATCAATATTTTGATAACCATTATACAAAATTTTTAAAAAACCTGTAATTTGAAGTTTTTTCCGCAAACCTCGATATACAGAAAAATATATTTTATTACGTTTTAACCTTTAACTTATCACTACAAGCCAACCGTTGAAAACCCAAAACTCAGAAAGGAGCGCAAAATTCGGAAATTCTCGTAAGTTTACCTTTTCGTCTCATCTTGAGGACGAAGATGGATTCCTCGCCAATATCAGAATTACGATATTAATTTTTGCAAGCATTCTCAGTATTTTGTCATAACAATAAAACTTCTTTCTGGAAGACCTTTAAAGCTCATTTTCGTTGTGTATGGCTTTAACTCTTCTTCGATATCCTTGCCTTTCATTATCACAATAATCCCATTTTCTTTTAAAAGATTTTTACCTATTTTTAACACTTCAAACGTCTCTCCCGTTGCCCTGCTTACTACTAAGTCAAACTTTTTTTCTATATTTTCAGCTCTATCGCACAAAACCGTATAATCTATCTTAAGCTCTCTTTTCAACATTTCTAAGAAGATACATTTTTTATTGATAGATTCAATTAAATAAAGCTTGATTTTATCTTGGTAGTAAATTTTTAATGGTACTCCCGGAAAACCGCCGCCGGTTCCAAAGTCTGCTATCTCTTTGTCTTCTACATCTATTGCCTTCGCTTCAAAAAGTTTTACAAGAGTTAAGCTGTCTAAAAAATGTTTGATAACTATTTCATCTTTTTTTCTTACAGATGTTAGATTATAAACCTTGTTCCATTTTAAAAGCATTGAAAGATATTTGTCAAAAAGTTCAAGTTGATTGTCTGTAAGGATTATGCCGTTTTTTTCTGCTAAATCTTTAAGCAGCTCCATCATTTTAAAACTTTCTTTGTTTTGATATAAAAAATGTATAAATCAAGCTCTCCCTGGGTTAGATTTAGCTCTTGGCATAGCTTTTCTAAAGCTGATTCTGATTCTATGTACACATTTTTTGTTAATGTTTTTCTTGGTTTTACAAGGTTGCTTTCAAATAAAAATCTTGATATATGTCTGTCTATGATTGCCACATCCTCAAATCCTATGTTTCTTAGAAAATGTGATGCTTCTTTGTATCCATAGCCTGTAACTTTTTTAACAAGCTCCTCTCTTGCCTTTTTGCCGTCATCGTAAAATCTAATTTCTTGCAAAAAGCTTTCAAGTGGTCTTAGATTCACTATTCTTTCTGCCCTCTGCATTGCAAACCTATGCCCATGCTTTTTAAAGATGTTATAAAGCTCTTCTAAGGAATATTTTTTAAATCCTTCAATGCCAACCTCTCCTTGAATCTTTATTCCTACCTCTGCTTTAACGTTGGCTGTCAGGATACAAAAACAAGCTTCAGAGAAAATATCTGCTTCGTAGGCTTTAATATCAACAAAAGGTTTAAAGTCAAAGATAGTCAAGCCTTTCTCTTTTAGGGATTTAAACTGGCTTATTCTTTGGTCTACAAATGGCTTAACTTCAGGTATTGCTTTTAGAATAACTTCTTTTGGTGGAATCAAATCTTTGGAGCACCTCTTAACACGTTGTACCCATTGTAAAATATACCTTCTGAATCAACAAATACGTTATGGATAATTTCTCTATCAGAAATCTTAACTTCTTGGTCTCCAAAGATAATTCTTAATTTATCAGCATTTCCTACAGTGTCTAATACTATCTTATTTTCAAAATAAAGAGTCTTCTCTTCACCTTTTTTGATGTTAAAGATAGTCTTTTCTCCGTCTATCGTAGCTGTAATCCATACTTCATCGTCTGCTTTTAAAACTATATAAGTTATTTTATTGTCTTGATTTTCTGATGTAATTGTAACTTTTTTTGTTTCCTCTTTATGCTGGATAGGATTTACTTGAAAAGTTGTGTTTTTATTAAGATTTGCATTTGCATAAACGAATGCTACCAATATAAAACCTGCAAATAGATGTGGCAAAAATTCTAATACTTTTTGAGAGAATTTTTGATTCTTTTCTTTTATTAAATTTATTTCTAATGTTTCAGATGGAATATTGCAATCAAGCTGTAAAAACTGACAAAGCTTTTTTGCATACAATCTTCCGTATGGGTCTTTTAAAGCAAAGTCTTCATCGTTTTCTATTTTTTCAATTGTATCTACGCTAACTCCTGCTAAAGAAGATAATTCTTCTATAGTTAATCCTTTCCCAATTCTTGCCGATTTAATATTATCGGATATTTTCATTTTTTACCTGCTGTTTTTATTTTGTTTAATTTTTATTATATCATTTTCCATAAATTTTGGTTAGAATTTGTTTACCGCCTTCGTTTAAAAGTTTTTCTGCTAAGGTTTTCCCAAGAATGATAGCCTGCTCTTGTGGATTTTCTTTTATTTGTTCTATCATTTTTTCTTGATAATATTCTTTTCCTTCCAAGTCTGCAATGAAGCCTGTGATTATAAAGCTGTTTTCTTTAATCTCACAGTATGCACCAAGTGGAACTTGACATCCGCCTTCCAACGTTTTTAGAAAGCTTCTTTCTGCCGTTGCTCTCAAATAGCTCTCATAATGGTTTAGCGGTTTTATTAGATTTTTTATTCTCTCATCATCAGACCTTCCTTCTATGGCAAGAAAGCCTTGGCAGACTGCGGGAATCATCTCGTCCGGAGAAAATATGTATTTGACTTTACCATCAAGACCAAGTCTTTTTAGCCCTGCATAGGCAAGTATGATTGCGTCATACTGACCTTCTTCAAGCTTTCTTATTCTTGTGTCAACATTTCCTCTTAAATCTTTTATCTGCAGATCTTTTCTGATTTTCATTATTTGCGACTTTCTTCTTAAGCTACTTGTGCCAATGACTGCGTTTTCCGGAAGCTGGTGGATGTTTTCACACCTTATAGATAAAAAGGCATCCCTTGGGTCTTCTCTTTCTGTAATTGCTATAAGCTCTAATCCCTCCGGTAGCACTGTTGGCACATCTTTTAATGAGTGGACGGCAATATCTATTTCATTTCTAAGAAGTGCATCTTCTATCTCTTTTACGAATAATCCTTTTCCGCCTATCTTTGCAAGAGGAACATCTAAGATTTTATCCCCCTGGGTAGTGATTTTAACAAGCTCAACTTCTATCCCGTGAATTTCTCTCAATCTATCTGCAATGTAATTTGCTTGCCATAAAGCTAATTGACTTTTTCTTGTTCCAATTCTTATTTTCATCCATCTTGCTCCTTTAGTAGCTGAGTATTGGGTCTTCTTCAATGTGTTTGTAGTTTTTCAGAACGTAAATGTAATAAGTCTTTACCTCTTTTCCTCTATATTTTACCTTATACTGTGATTCAAACTCTAAGCTTTCAAAACCTGACTTTACTTTTTCAGTGATTGGATGGTCTGCAACGTAAATGCCGTAGTATCCTTTATTTTCATACTTTTCTACACCTTCCCATAAATCAAACTGGGTCATTCTTCTGTCTACTCTGATGCAGTAAGTTTGCCTAAATGGTCTTACATAAAAAGCAAGCTCAGAGGAGATATGATAAGAGTCTGAAAATATAAAGTTTTTTTGATATTTTTCTGTTAAAGATTTAACATAATTACCAAGCTCTTGCCAACCTACAAGCCTTTTACTCGGGTCTTTTTCCGGTGGAAGAAGGTTTGTTAGTCCTACTTTGTCAAGTATCGGCGTATAAAAAAGAATGATGACAGATAGTCCTGATAAAAAAATTAAAATGGTAGAGATTTTTAAAAATCTTTTATAAACTACATAACCACCAAGCATGTATAAAGTAGCATATCCAAAGGCTGGCCAATTTGCTTCAACGTTTTTAAACAGAGCAATCCCGCCAAAAAATGCAAAAACTATAACAGGAGATAAAGATAGGTATATAAGCTTTTCATCTTTTTCTTTAAAAGCTCTAAACACTCCATAAACCATAAACCCAAATAGAAAGACAGAGTTTATGCCTATCTGTCCAAGTATGTAATCTCCAAAATGCTTTAAGTTTATACTCAGCGTTTTTTCATCTGCTCCTGCCAATTTGCCAACATGTTTAAAACTTACAAAATCATTTGCTACATTCCAATATATGACCGGCAAGGTAAACAATCCTGCTATCAATATCGAGATATAAAACCATTTTTCTTTTAAAATATCTCTTCTGAAAAGTAGAACAAAGATGATAGCCACCGGAAAGAAGAAAACAGCTGAGTACTTTGACAAAAAAGCCAAGCCTGCTGATATGCCTGTTAAAATCCATAAACTCGGCTTGTTTTCATAAACTGATTTGTAAAATAGATAGCTTAAAAGCAGGTAAAAAAAAGCAAGGGGTGTATCTGTTAGAAAAATTATGGATGCTATGTCGTAAGCCGGTATTAGATAGATGAACGCTGAAATAAAGAATGCTAATTTTTCATCTTTAAAGACTTCTTTTGAAAAAAGGTATATGACTATGGCTATTAAAAATCCAAAGATGATGCTGTTTATTCTTACGCCGATCTCTGTATCTCCAAGGATGGACGTGGATATAAAATTAAAGTATGCTATCAAAGGAGGTTTTGAATAGTAGGATAAATCTAAATGCTTAGACCATAGCCAATACTGTGCTTCTTCTGTCGATAGGTCTATATCTCTATATAGTACGTATAAAATTCTAACAATTGCAAAGAAAAGATGTGTTATCAGTACATACCTAAACAACAGCCCAAACCTTTGGGATAAAGATTTCTGAGTATTTTTTTAGTGCATATCTGTCTGTCATTCCGGCTACGTAGTCAACAGCTGCTTGGCTTGGTGAATATTCTCCCCAAAGTTTTAAATACTTTTCATAGTTAGGAATTAGATGATAGTTTTCAACATAATACTCATACAAAGCCCTGACTATACCTTTTGCCTTGTCAAGCTCTCTTATAACAGGCTCAGCAAAATATACGTTATCATAAAGAAAATCTCTTAAGCTGTACATTGCGTTATAAACTTTTTCATCCATTACTATATGCTTATACTCATTTTCAATGGTTGTATTTATAACGCTAATAACAATGGTTGAAATCCTTTCGGATTTGGTTTTTCCAAGGACTTTAACTATATCTTCCGGAATTTGTGATTCTGATACAATACCTGCCCTTATTGCATCTTCTAAGTCATGGTTTATGTAAGCGATTTTATCAGCTATTCTAACAATTTCGCCTTCTAAGGTTTTTGGCATGTTTCCTTCCGTAATCAGTGGAGACTTTCCTTTACTATGCTTTAAAATACCATCCCTCACTTCTTCTGTAAGGTTTAATCCCCTTCCTTCGTTTTCAAGCTTTTCAACTACCCTTAAACTGTGCTTTGCATGATGGTAGCTACCATTTTCTTTTAAAATAAACTCCCCTGCATGCCCAAAAGGAGTATGTCCTAAGTCGTGACCATAAACTATTGCTTCTGTAAGGTCTTCGTTTAGCCTTAAAGCTCTTGCTATCGTTCTTGAAACTTGTGCAACTTCAAGGGTATGGGTTAGTCTTGTTCTGTAATGGTCTCCCTCCGGAGATAAAAATACCTGAGTTTTATGCTTTAATCTTCGAAAAGCTTTACTGTGAAGAATCCTGTCCCTGTCTCTTTGAAACTTAGTCCTTACCGGACATTCTTCTTCTTGTACATCTCTTTTTGCATAAAGACTTTTTGCAGCCTTTGGATGGAGCGTTTTTATTTCTAAATCTTCAAGATGTTGTCTTATATTAGAGTAGCTCATATTTTACCAATAATTCTGCTATTTGAACTGCATTGGTTGCTGCGCCTTTTCTTAAGTTATCTCCAACTATCCACATTGATAATCCATTTTCAAATCCAAGGTCTTTTCTTATTCTTCCTACGAATACATCATCTTTACCTGCTACCTCTATCGGAGTTGGATAAACGTTGTTAAACGGGTCATCTTCTACAACAACCCCAGGTGCATTTTTTAATATCTCTCTTGCCTCTTCAGCAGTGATAGGCTCTTGAGTCTCGATTGTTACAGCTTCACTATGTCCTACGTATACAGGCACTCTAACGCAGGTTGGAGATACTTTAATATCCGGTTCATGCATAATCTTTCTTGTTTCATTGATCATTTTCAACTCTTCTTTTGTGTAGCCGTTTGGTTCAAAGTTGTCAATTCTTGGTATAACGTTAAATGCTATGTGATGTGGTAATGCCCTTGGATAAAAGTATTTTCCTTCCATAACTGCTTTTGTTTCAAGCTCTAAATCTTCTATAGCAGTTGCTCCTGCTCCGGAAACAGCTTGGTATGTTGCTACAATGATTCTTTTTATTTTCTTTACTTTATGAATTGGGTATAACGCAACGACCATTTGTATTGTAGAACAGTTAGGATTAGCAATAATTCCTTTATGCCATTTTACATCCTCCGGATTAACTTCCGGAACAACCAACGGAACCTCCGGGTCCATTCTAAAAGCAGAGCTGTTATCTATAACAACGGCTCCTTTGCTTGCTGCGATGGGTGCCCATTTTTTACTTCTTTCACCACCGGCAGAAAATAATGCAATATCTACATTTTCAAAAGCCTCTTCACAAACAGCCTCAACTTTATACTTCATTCCATGATATTCAACCTCTTTACCGGCAGACCTTTCAGATGCAAGGAATTTTATCTCATTTACCGGAAAATTTCTTTCTTCTAAAACCTTTATCATCGTTTGACCAACAGCCCCAGTAGCTCCAAGTATAGCAACATTATACGATTTCATCAAATCCTCCAAGTGTTTTTAATTAAATATTATAACTTTTTTAAGAAAAATTGAGCATGAGAATAAAGGATGCTGGGAGAAATTTTTTAGATTTAATAAAATATCATACTTTGGGTGAAAAATCGTTGGTTTTTACAGGATTTAAAAAAGAAAACTTTCGGCCTTACATCTTCAGGGCAATGATAGAGTTAAGGCGTGAAATCACAGACTCTTCGTCCAGCTGCAAAACGACAACGTTGATTTTTGAGGCATTCATAGTATGATACTTATCACTCCTGACTCTTTACAACTTCCAATATTTTCTCTTTTAGCTCTTCTAAGCTTTCTACTTGGAAAACGATTTTTTCTTTTTCAATTTTGATAGGATTTAGCTTTTCTATAAGCTTTAATATTACTTCTGGCTTTGTTTGGTCTGATAGTTGTAAGTAAGCTAAATCTGATTTCATATGAAGTTTTTTTATTTTTAGCTGGGATAGTAGTTTTTTTATCTCTGAAACAACTAAGTATAAATCAAATGCTTTTGGTAAATCATTGTAGAATTCTTTTAGGTATTTTCTTAATTTTTCTATCTCTTCATAATCTTCCGCCTTAGATACAGCCATGTATATATTTAACCTTTCCGTTGGGTCTTTAATAAAATCTTGTGGAATGTAATAATCAAAATCTATATCTATTTCGGCTTCAAACTCTTTCTCTCCCTTTTCTTCGTTGATAGCTTCCTTTAAAAGTTTAACGTAGTAATCAAAGCCTAAGGATTTTATAAAACCGCTTTGCTCAACCCCGAGAATATTTCCCGGTCCTCTTATTTGCATATCTTCAATAGATACTTTTAAGCCTGAACCCGGTCTTGTTAGTTTTAAAAGTGTGTCTATTCTTCTTTTTGCATCTTTTGTTATTTCTTTTGGAATTATCAAATAGCAGTAAGCTTGTATATTACCCCTTCCAACCCTTCCTCTTAAATGATAAAGCTGGGCAAGTCCGAACAAATCAGCTCTATCTACAATTAACGTGTTAGCTGTTGGAATATCTATTCCTGTTTCAATAATAGAAGTAGAAACTAAAACGTTTGTTTTTCCTTCTAAGAAATCGATAATCTTTCTTTCTATCTCAGCAGGCTTCATTTTACCATGTATAAAGTCTACTTTTGCTTTTTTGACTAAGTTTTTTAGAAAATCTACTGTTTCTTTGATTGTCTCTATTCTGTTATGTAGATAAAAAACCTGTCCGTTTCTGTCTATTTCAAATTCAATGGCTTTTTTTATAAGCTCTTCATTAAAATTTGAGACATATGTTTTTATCTCATACCTTCCCTCCGGCGGTGTGTTTAAAACTGATATATCTTTTAGTCCTGAAAGTGCCATGTTTAATGTTCTTGGAATTGGCGTTGCAGTTAAATATAAAGTATCTACACTCTCTCTAATCTGTCTTATTTTTTCTTTTGCTTTTACTCCAAATCTATGCTCTTCATCAATTACAAGGAGCCCAAGCTTATTAAAGGATAGGTTAGTATGTAAGATTTTATGAGTTGCTACCAAAACGTCTATTTTTCCCTCTTCAAAAGCTTTTATTGTATTATCATTTTCCTTTTTAGATTTTAATCTTGAAAGATTTTCTACGATTATTCCGTAAGGTTCAAGCCGTTCTTTTAATTTTTTATAATGCTGGTAAGCAAGGACAGTAGTTGGAACCAAAAGCAGAGCTTGGTATCCATTTATTACAGATATAAAAATGCCTCTGATGGCTACTTCGGTTTTACCAAAGCCAACATCTCCACATATTAACCTTTCCATTGGCTTTGGCTTTGAAAAATCGCTTTTTATGTCTTTTATGGCTTTTATCTGGTCTGGTGTTTCTACAAATGGAAACTCTCTTTCAAACTTGCTTATTAGCTCATCATCTGTTTTTAATGGTGGTCTGTATATATTTTGTCTTTTTGAGTAGATTTCTAACAGATTTTTTGCAATATTTTTTAAAGACTCTTTAACTTTTTTCTTTAGATTTCTCCAAGAAGTACCACCGATTTTATCAATCTGGATAATAGAATTGGTTTTGTATTTATGAATTTTATCAAAATGAAGGTATGATACATAAACCTTCTCACCGCCTGCATACTCAAGAATCATAAAATCATAAACTTTTCCTCTAATTTCTCTTGTCTCTATCCCTCTGTAGATACCTATCCCAAAATCTTCATGAATTATATAATCGCCTTCCTTTAACGGCTCAACGTCTAACTCTAACTTTTCTTCAACCTCCGGTAGGAAAGCCGTTTTTTCATTAAGTAGCACAAGCTCTTTTTTTAATGGAATTTTATAGAAAATAAACTCTTGTGTAATATCTTTTATAGTTCCAATCTCAGGATTAGAAAATTTTGAGTAAAATTGACCTTTGATAGGTAAATTTAAGTCTTCATAGATATCTAAGGTATAAATATCGTTTTTTAAATAATCTCTAAAAAAGGCACTTTCTTCATCTTCAAAAATAAGTGGCGTTTGTGATTTGACGTTAAAGTCATAAAGCGGCAAAATGGATATTTCATCTATTTCTTTTCTTGTTAAGATTTTTGATTTTAGAAAGATGTTTTCTATTGTATCACCGAAAAAATCTATATCTACTATGCCTACCTTTGGAATGTTAATAGATAAAAAGCCACCTCTTACAGAAAATTCTCCTTCGTTTTCTGGGAATTCTTCTCTTATGTATCCAAGTTTATAAAGTTTTTCTACCAAAAATTCTCTGTTTAATTCCCCGTTTTTCTTTATATTGATGGTATCTTTTAAGAAATTTTCTTTTGTTCTAACCTTTACACTTAAAGCATCTTTGGAGAATACTAAAACCCAATTTTTTACTGCTAAGATTTTATAGATAGCATGATTTCTCTCAATCTGACTTAAAAGGTCAAGTTTTTCTTGAGAAGATGGAAAATGAATGATTTCAAGGTCTTTTTTAAAGAAATCTTTATAAGCCTTAAGGTTTAAAAAGCTTTCTTTTGCGGACTTTTCAGAGTCTGTTATCAAAAATAAAGGTTGCTCT
>Ga0080004_1135613_pt1 | contig 13019 bp, 11 predicted proteins | sample WasSprMetagenome_FD_69207 | JGI IMG/M metagenome (GOLD analysis project Ga0080004, IMG submission 69207) | Sulfidic aquatic microbial communities from Washburn Spring, Yellowstone National Park, USA - WS (SPADES assembly) (version 2) | ecosystem: Environmental > Aquatic > Thermal springs > Hot... | reverse complement strand
TAGCCGCGGCGGTCGCGCTGGCCCTCCTCCACTTCGGGACGCCGCTAGCCTACTACGCGTACCTCAAAGCCAAGTGGCTCGGCAGGCCCTGGGACGTAAAAATAGACGAAAAATATAAACTAAAAGTCACTATTATAATACCAACATATAATGAAGCCAAGCTAATCTGGAGAAAATTGGATAACATTTATAGCCAAGACTACCCAAAAAGCTTGATGGAGATAGTTATCGTAGATAGCAAAAGCAGCGACGGGACAGTAGAACTCGTTAAGGAGTGGGCTCGCAGCCACCCCGACGCAAACTTAGTGCTGATTCAGGAACCGGAAAGGCGCGGCATGGTACCCGCGCTAAACTACGCGCTACAAAACCACCGCGCTAGTGGAGAAATAATAGTGTTCACAGACGCCGACGCCTTCTGGGACACGGACGCCCTATCCAAGATCGTAAAGTACTTCGCAGACCCCAACATCGGCGCCGTAACCGCGAGCATCGTGCCAGAGGCAGACAAGCACATCGAGAACGCTTACCGCAGCTTCTTTAACCAGTTAAGAGTAGCGGAGTCCAAGCTCCACAGCACACCCGTCCACAACGGGGCTCTCGCGGCCTTCAGGACCAGCTTGATCTACAAGGCAGGCGGGCTACCGAGCTACACGGGCAACAACGACAGCACCCCAGCCTCACTCATAGCCTTCATGGGCTACAGAGCCATACAGGTCGACGGCGTAGTAGTGAAAGAACCGGTGAGAGATGACCAATTCCGCAGGAAAGTCAGAAGAGCGCAGCACCTCTTGCTGAGCTTCCTCAAAACGAAACATTACGCGAAAAAACTGGGAGTATACAAGCCGAACAAAACCTTCGAAAAAATCTGGCGCGTCGAGTGGTGGCTGCACGTGGTAAACCCCTGGCTCCTAGCCGCAAGCGCGATACTCCTGCTCGCGAGCGCCCTCCAAGGCTCACTCGCAGCTGCGACCCTGATAGGAATAGGGCTCGCGCTCCTACCGATAAAAACGTACAGAGCGTGGCTGCTGCAGCAGCTCTACCTCATCGCAGCCGCCCTAAGAAATGTGAGAACGAAAGAAATCGCATGGATCAAGTAACAGTATGAAAATCGCCGTAATTTATGACTTTGCCGTTAACAAAGGGGGCGGAGACTTTGTGATGCTCAACATTCTAGAGGCGTTACATGATATAGGCTATGAAGTTACATTAATAACATCTCATCCTAATGGTTTAAAAGAATTCACTAAATTCTTCGAAAAAGACGTTCCAAACATTGAAATCCAGACAACCAAAGTACCGAGTCTACTCAAACACCCATACACAATAGCCTACATTGCGCGTAAAATTATCAAGAGCGAGAGCGAAGCCTATGACGCATACATAGTATCTGACGATATACCAAAATACATCGCTAGCCATAAAGGGATATGTTACATGCACTACCCCCATGCGGCACGTTTCCTATTCAGAGAGTACGTTGCAACTAGGTATAAAACGACGTTACGTGGGCGCCTCCTCTGGAAACTTCACGAAATTGCGTTCCCAGAGTTCTACATCGTTAATCGAAAACCTGAAAAATGGGTACTAATAGCAAATTCTCTAGTAACCAGGTTGCATGCCGCTAAAACGTTCCACATAAACATTGATGGCATAGTTTTGCTCAATCCACCTGTAGCCTCTCGAAAAATAAACGAGGTATGGAAAAATCATTCTTTCAAGAAGGAGAACTTGGTAGTTTGTGTTGGAAGGTTTGAAACTGAAAAGCGCTTTACGGAAGTTCTTCACGCTTTAGCCTGCTTAAAGAAGAAAATCGATGTTAAATTGTGCTTAATCGGCTTCGCGTACGAAGAAAGACACATCCTTGAAACCATAAGAGCACTTGGACTAGAGAAAAGTGTGGAGCTACTGATAAATGCTGAGAGAAGAACATTAATTGATAGGTTACTCAGAGCTAAAGCCATAGTCCACCCAGCACCTCACGAACCCTTCGGGATAGCAGTCGTTGAGGGGATGGCTGCTGGATGTATACCAATAGTTAGAAGGGGGTTTAACGGTCCTTGGATGGAGATAACGCAAGAAGGGAAGTACGGATTAGGCTTTAGCTCTATTGATGAGTTAGGCGATATGTTAATGAAAGCGATAAGGTATTACGATGACTTTAACATCGATGCAATAACGTCGAAGGCCCTCGAGTTCGATGAAACTGTATTTAAGGAGAAGTTCCTAAAAATGTTAAAGGGTTTTAGCGATTAACATGGTTCTCCCAACAAGAACTTTGCAATATTTAGATGAATTGAAAATAGCAAGTGAAGTATTAGGAGAGAAGTCCTTGCTAGAAGGCCACGGCAAAAAGGCACTTGACGTAGGATGCGGAAAGGGTTATGGACTACTAGCCTTAAGGCTCTTAGGCTACGAAGCATACGGCTTTGACATAAACCCAGATAATATCGCGTATGCGAAAAGTCTCGGATTTAAAGAAGTTCTTGTGTATAATCTTGTGGACGGGATACCTTTTCATGAAAACTTCGATCTCATCACATGCTTCGGTGTGCTTGAACACGTAAGAGTTCTAGATAAGGCTCTTGAAGTTTTACTCAAAGCGCCATATCATTACTTGATAATAACCGTACCAAACCTGCATACAGAGTTCCTGAGATTATTTTATTTGATCTTACGGGGTGAAAGGATTCCTGCATCCCTAACAAGAGGGAAGGGTTTTTTAATGAAAGACGAAGACCATGTTAACATGTTTCCTCCCGTTGCTTGGCGTAATAGAATAATTAGAACTCTGAGAAAATTAAACGTACAAGCAGAAGTTAAAAATTTGAACTATATCCTACTCACATTTAAAAACAGAAACCTTATATTTAAACTGCCTTATGCAGGCTCATCAAGTATGATAACCGTAACGAAGAGCCCATACAAATGCATATTGCAATAGTTTGCTCTTATTACCCCTGGCCCCCATCCGTAGGCGGTGTGGAGACCATAGTGCGGAATGTAAGCATAGAGCTAGTTAAGCGAGGGTATGAAGTATACGTCATAACTACGCCGTTTGATGTAACCACAGGGAGACGGGTTTCAGAGTATGGCGTTGAAGAGAAAGACGGGGTTATTATTCATAAGCTTAGACCTGGAAAGTTGAAAGTTGGTTATGGTAGGTTTTTAAAAGGATTGAAAGATATTGTAAATAGAATTAGTCCGGAAGTAGTGCATTCGCATCATTTACATCCGCATACTTTACAGTTAGCCAGATGGAAGGATGAACTGAATTACAGCCTCGTCGTAGAATTGCATCATCCCATAGTTTCGTTGGAGAAGCTATCAGCTAAAATAGCTTTCCCACTAGTATTTTACCTGCTAAAGAGAAGAGCTAATAACATTGACAGCTTCATAGCTCATACGGAACTAGAGAAAAAATGGCTTGAAAATAAAGGGATTCGTAGTGATAAAATATATATTGTAAGATTTCCAGCTATTCCGCAAAAACTGTTAGGCTCCCATTCACTCTTTTCCTGTTCAGATGAAAATTACCTATTATTTCTTGGAAGACTGACTTGGGTTAAAGGAGTACATATATTAATCAAAGCCTTTAAATATGTTAAGGATTTCGAACCGGATTTAAGGTTGAAACTTGCAGGACCGTCTGATCCAAGATATGAGAGATATTTGAGAGGCTTAGTAGAAAGTCTTCATTTAGAATCTTCCGTAGACTTTTTAGGTCCTATCTATGGTGACGAGAAATATCGCATAATTAAATGTTCTAGAATGCTAGTATTGCCATCTTTCAAAGAGTACACTCCTAGTGTTCTCCTTGAGGCTCAAGCTTTAGGGGTACCTGTGATAGCTACTAAGGTTGGTGCCGTCCCAGAGATTGTACTGAATAGTAAAACGGGTTTACTCGTCAGGTCTAACGATCCCCACGAATTGGCTAAGTCTATAGTAACGTTAATTGTGAATGAAGATCTTAGAAGATCTTTTTCGGAGCAGGCAAGAGAATGGGTTAAAAACTTCACCCTAGAATCAGCTGTAGCCGAGCTTGAGAAAATATATTCTAGAACTTTGAGCAGGGATGCAGTTGAAGCATGAACCTTCAAAGAGAAAATTAATCCAATTATTACAAGGAAGATATCTGATATGGATGAATGTAAGAACCGTTTCAGCGTCAAGATAGCCTTTATCTTACCGTTAATAGTTAGCGGAGGTGGTGCCAATAGGTTTTTGGCAGAGTATGCTGAGGCATTTAGGAAGAAAGGCTATAATGTTCGAATATATTCATTAATATATGATCCGGAGCGAACTTTTGACTCATTTAGGCGCTTGAATATAGAGGCTAGCAGAAATGCTCGGTTATCTAAGCTTGCGGGAAAAATTACTAAATGGAGTATCTCACGCTGGAGACGGATAGTCTCTCCTCCCTTGCTCCTTATAGGCCTTATTTTAGAGTCTCTGCTAGTCTTGAAAGCATACTTCACTTATAGACCACAAGTTATCTTTGTCACTGGCAACCATACTCTAATAGGCTTACTAAGCCTAGTACTTAGAAAATGCAGGTTTGTATGTTACTACCATGGATTACCTCCTACTTTGGAATGGAACTCATTGTTCATAAGACCTCTGAGACTCCTTGAGAAGTTCACGATGCTAAAATGTTTAGTGTTAGCTAATAGCACTTTCACAGCACAACTTATAATGCGAAAAGCAAAAGAAACTCATATTAGGGTCATACATCCTGGTGTTGATTTTTCTAGATTCGCAAACCTTCAAAAATTCGATGATGGCAAGGTTCTAATTAACGTTGGCAGAATACATCCGGCTAAAAAGCAACATTTTCTTATTCATTTGATGAACAAGCTGAGAAACATTGAAGGGGTTAAGCTTATTATCTTAGGATTCGTAGAATCCGAGCAATACTTAAACGAGCTACATAAGTTAGTTAGGAACTATGGGCTTGAAGACAAGATCACCTTTGTGTATTATGCTAGAGACGAAGAACTCGTCGACTTCCTTTCTAGGTCTACGATATACCTCCACCCGTCTATCGAAACTTTTGGAATAAGCATTGTTGAGGCTATGGCCGCGGGAGTCCCGGTAATTGCTTATAAAGAAGGAGGTCAGCGCGATATAGTATCTCACGGTGTGGATGGATTTCTAGCTGGAGATAGCTTGGAGGAATGGGTTAATTACATCAATATTCTCTTAACCGATAGAGCGCTATTAGAGAAAATGTCACAGGCAGCTAAGAAGAAAGCGACGATGTTTTCTTGGGATAGAGCCGTGGATAAATTCGAGCGCTTACTTTACAGCTCTACTTAGAGAGGGCAACATCATATGCGTAATTACAGTGTCATAGTGAAGTACAGTTCGAAACACGAACCTGCGTTTCACTATGTTGCGCAAGGGATATCCGAAGTACTTGGGATTCCCCTGATAAGACTTAAAACAGCGAAAGAAGCGGTAGCACTTGCCGTCAGAGGAGAGCTTGATAACAGCATAATTGTCGGTTGTCTGAACTCTCGTATTCTCGCGAAGATTGTTACCTTAGCACATCTCCATAGAGTAGTTGCTTATGTGGCTGTTGAAGGCCCATTGAGAATTCCGCGACTATTACAAGAAAGGCTTCCACGTAATCTTGTAATAGTTACGCCATCGAACTATGTTAAAGAGGAACTAGGAGAATCAGGTATTACCACTCATATGGTTATACCACATGGTATAAAACTGAGTGAGTTTAAACCTAATGATCATCATAAAGATTTATCAGAGGATAAGGTTAGAGTGCTTGTAGTTCTTTCCTCAATGGAACTAAGGAAGGTGTTAGGGCTGCATTATGCACTTTATGCGTGGAAAAAACTATCACCTAGAGTGAGAAATAAAGCCATCCTTACCATTAAGATACCGCCAGGATCTTCACGCATTTTGAATCGTTTGCTATTTACTTACCGCATAAAGCATGACGAGTGTGAAATAGTCGAAGGGTTCCTATCGCGGCATGAGCTGTTGCGACTATATAGTAGGTCTCACATATATTTTCACGTAACTCTAAGCGACGGTTTTGGTTTGCCTATACTTGAGTCACTTGCGAGCGGAACACCCCTCATAGCTCTCAATGATCAGCCTTGGAACGAGGTGCTAAACGAGGAGGTCGGTTGGTTAGTAAATGTAAGGAAAAAAGTATTAATTCCAGGAGTATCACCGGATGTTTTCTACAGAATAAGAATCCCCGATGTCAATAGTTTGATTATTAAACTAGCCAATGCCATAGAGTTTCACGCTACTAGTAATTATAGCTGGCTAAGGACCAAGTGTAGAGAAAGGGCATTACACTTCGATATATACAAAACTTATAGCAGGTTTAGGGAGCTTTTGACATGAAAAAGGAGGTTATAATTGCTCTTTTTTCGATAGCTGCACTTCATATGCTGTTCGTCCTTTTAACTTTTAACGCCGATCTATTGGCAAGTCTAAATGCTTTCTGTAACCCGTTAATATTGCATAGACTTTTAATCTTAATTCAGTTCTTATCCCTAGTAATTGCTTTATTTGTACGAAGGTTTAAGCACACTCTTTTCCTATCTTTAGCTTTTGCTACAGCTCTTAATACGGCATACATACTTGACGACCTCTCTTCAGGCTTCTACGGAGCCCTTTTAGACTATAAGTCAAGCATTGTACCAAGAATGAGAATTAGTGTTCATATAAAAGTTTATAATGATACTGGACACTTAATAGCGTTAGATCCGCATGGAGAGTTCCCTCTAGAGTATTTAACTGCGTTCTTAATCGCTAAGATCTCAAATATCAACTATATCTTGGTTTACTGGTACTTTATTAGGCTAGTTAACGTAACGCTATGGTTAACTTTGTTTCTCATAACTTATAAGTATTTAAAAAGTCAAGGTGCCTCCTGCATCTGGCAACTGGTGAACATAAGCGCATTACTAATGTCTTCTCAAACTGGGTATAACTATGAGGTAGGTCTTGCTATGCCGTTTTTCTTGTTGCTTTTCCTTATTGGTATTAAAAGAGGCAGGGCTTCAATAATCTCTGCATTGCTTATAGCCGCTGGAATATTGTTGACAAGCTTTAATGTGGGTACTGTAGATTTAGCATTAGTAAGTTTAGTTGGCTTAAGCTTATACGGAATTAGCAAGTTCTTTCTTCATCCATTTAAACCCATAGAGCGAATGCAATGTGTTTCAACACCTGTATATGCTCTTCTTATACTTGCTCTAACACGTATTGTAATTATCACGACAATAAGCTACTTCGGTAACTATTTAGCAACATTCCTAAGTATTGTTAACTCTTTCATAAGAGTGATGCTAGAGGGTCCTGAATTTGTTAGAAACCCTTTAGTCATTTTTTCTCGAATGCCTAAAGAACCTGTAGATACCTTGCTCGCTTATATGTCATCATATAGTTTTGGAGGGACATTTGTAACGCTGCTTCTTCTAAGCGTGGGCGGTCTTTACGTATCTTGGAGAAGAAAGTTTTTACTACGACCATTCAACCTTGGTATCTTAGGAGCTTATATCGCTATTTCCTTGTTGGCAGGCGTAACATATGTGCTTTGGAAGGCAGGCATGGTCATAGATTACGTATCGCTCATGAGCTTCACACGGTCACTAACATCGTTGGTCGTGCTATCCGTATTCAGCATACTCATTGATGCACAGTTAAATTACAAAATACCAAAAATCTTAAGGGTCGGGATCTTAGTCTTTACGATTTTCATGGCACTATTTACACCCTTAGGTTTAACTGCAAGCTCTAGCGTAAAATCAGTCTATGATATGCTAAGAGTGAAAGGAAATTATAACGAAATGATAATAAAAGCAAATAACGCCTATCGGTTTACAGTACCTCGAATCATTGCAGGAGCTAAGGTAGCCATAGATCAGTCAATGAAATTATACTACATGTTGGTTGCTAAATATGACCTCGGTGCTCGCTTCGTAGGTGTTCTCAACGGGTTAACTGGAGACCTGGTGTTCAGAGTCTTTGATAATGGTGTTTATGTTGTCATGGTCAGAGACGATGTCACTATAATTACTTGCGCATTCGAGTGACTATGAAGGTACTACTTGTTTTCAATAACTTATCATTTGGGGGTGCACAGAGGGTTCTTCTCGATTATTTAAGAGTGCTAAAGAATTATCACAGTATAAACGTTCAGGTTCTCACGTTTAGCAACGGGTTAAAGGAGGTTGTAGATGAAGTCAGGCTTCTCGGCTATAACGTCATCGAATTACCCTGCATTCAGCATTTAGGAGCTCCCTACATTAAAAAAGAGCTTTTGGTAAGACTTTCTCACAAGCTTAAGGACGTGGATATAGTTTGGGTGGGGGATCTTTCACTCAATGTTCACGATTTTAAGTGCCTGCTGAAGAAACCGACAATTGTACATTTACATAGTTATTGGTATATTTGCCCAAGCTTTCATATGACCTTCGGATTGATGAGACCTTGTTCCGGCTGTTCTGGCCTTTCGGTTCACATACCTTATAAGTTAGCTTTATGTAGAGCTCTTTCAGCGTATACTGCTAGGAAAATGACAGGCGTATCTACTAGGGCAGAACAAGAAAACCCAGCGTTTTCCTCGAAGAATTCTACGTATTATCTAAATAGACTCAAGGAATGGACTTCGGCAGTACCGAAACAGCTAGCTGTAGCTGATGGGTTGATTGCTGTTTCGCAAGGGTTAAAAGACATCTACGTCAAGGCTGTACAAAAGCTTGGTCCTGAAATCACTAGTCAGTTTATCGTATTGCCTAATTTTACTTTGATTGAAAATACTAATTTCAAAGAACAAGACGATATTGAGTACCATAAAAGGTTGAGGATTCTTTATGCTGGAGGGTCTGTACTGATTAAAGGGCCACACGTGTTGCTCAAGGCGCTATCACTTTTAAGTTCCGAAGAATTGGATCAGCTTACTGTGGACATAGTACGTAGTAGAGGAACCTGGATTGAAAACTTGGCCATGAGGTATAGTCTTCTCAAATATATAAGATTTTATCCTCAGCTTGCTCACCATGAATTATTAGATCTTCTTAGGGAAAGCCATGTCCTTATTGCCCCTTCTATTTTTCCTGAGCCGTTTTCCGTTTTAATATTAGAAGCACAAACGCTGGGGATTCCAGTTATTGCTAGCAGAATTGGCGGTAATCCTGAAATAGTGATCAATAAAGTGACAGGCTTACTAGTCGAACCAAATAACCCACGCAGCTTAGCTGAAGCAATAAGGTTCTTTTTAAGGGATAGGAACAGTGTTATCTCTATGGGGTATAAAGCACAAACAGTGATGCGTCACAAATTTAAACCACAAGAGATAGTGAGAAGGTTGGTGAATTTTTTTGAAGAGCAAGTCAACTAATTGGTCTAAGTATTATTCGACAATTAGCGAGAATAACCTGTTTCCCGATTATGAATCAAAGGTTACTTTTCATCTCTACAACAAATTTCTTAATAGCATTTTGATGAAATATCTAAAGAGTAAAGGAGGTGATGATAGCCTGCTTGTTCTCGAATTGGGTTCTGGCATAGCTAGGTACTCCTTCGTTATTGCTAAACAAGTTCCATGCCTTGTTGTAGGCGTCGATCTGCTTGGGCATGAGTTGATTAGAGCTGAGAAACTTTTTAGAAAGTTCAATAAGGTGGCTATGTTTGCGGTGGCAGATGTTACAAGCCTGCCGTTTAGAGACGATGTTTTCGATTTCGTACATAGCCAAGGACTTTATGAACACTTTACCGGTGATCATAGGCGCAAAGTTTTAAAGGAATCCGTAAGAGTTCTTAAGAAAGGAGGTTTACTGTTTTTCATTGTTCCAAATGCGCTATCTCTTTGGAAACTCATGCTAACTATTGGGCGCTTTAGAAAGCATTGTGCTTTTCCGGACGAACATCCTCTTTCTATAAAAGAGGCGGTTAATGAAGTTAAGAAAGAATGTTTAATTCCCTTAAAAAAAGGAGGCCTTAACCTCCATTTTTATGTAGATATAGTAATAGGTAATATTAATAGAGTGTTGAAGAGATTCAGGTTATCAACACTAAGCATACCAAAAAATCGAATCGAAGATTATGGAGAAAGTCTTCGGTACATGCTAGCAAGAACCTATTTACGTCCTAGCAAGAAAGCCTTAACGTAAAAATTAAGAAATCAAGGCCTAGCGTACTATGAGAAGGATCATAATCTTAAGTGGCGACGTTCATCATTACTCAATGCAAGGTCTTCCTGAGCTAGACTATTCACTGGACTACTTGGATGTAGTTGGGCGTTTGGACATTAAATGTACGCTATTCCTTACAGGCCGTTGTGTAGCGGAAGACCGCAGAAAGGCAGAAAGAATTGTCAACGAATACCAAGACTTCATCGAAATAGGTGCACATACATATAATGCGAACTATCTCTTATTCGGTCATAGGATCCCTATAGATGCTATTGCTGATATGCTAAGAGAGCAGAGACTAGGAAGATGCTTAACAAGTCATAGGATCGCACATGCGTTTTTATACTTATATTTCCTGAATGATGTATATAAATGCGTTAAAACCTTTGCTAGTATCGGCGTAAGACCGATCTCGTGGAGAGGACATGCCTACAGAAGGAGAGTTCTCCTATATAAGTTGCTAAGAAAGTTCGGATTTCATGTGGTTTCGGATGTGCTCTCTGAAACGTTTAAACCCTTCCTGGATGAGGGCTTATTGCAGGTTCCAATAACGCTTGCTGACGATAGACTAATTTCGACACCATTCGAGTTCCTCGTTGATAAACCTACAGATTTTTTCAAACTATTAAAAAATAAGGTAGCTAAGATCGTTAGTAGCAAAGGTTCTGCGTGCTTACAGCTGCATCCTTTATATATGAAAATAATAGGCTTCAAGAGAATGGAGGAATTGCTAAGGATCTTCATAGAAAATAACTATGAATTTATTACAATGAGAGATCTCTTAGGTCATAATAATGAATATATTTAGTAAGCATATACAATGATCTCTTTATTTAGTAAAGTGTTGAAAGCATGATGCATAAGTCCCTTCAACTTCTACTTGAGTTTTTAAGATTAAAGTCTAAAATCCAAACTGGCAGGAATGTTATTCAAAACGGCAAATATGTCCTAAAAATACATAATAATGTTACAGAAGCTATATATGAGCATAGTATACTCTCAGAGATCAAGTACACTAATCCGTTCACATTTAAAGCGCCGGATGTGTTTAAGCTGCTTAAAACCCAAAGTCACGGTGTAATTGTTATGGAGTATATCGCAGGATACAATCTTTACAGTTACACCATGCGTTTTTTGCTGTTTGGTATATCGGACACTATTAAAACCTTCTATAAGCTCGGAAAAGCAGTAAGAGAATTGCATAGTAATAGTTTTAAAGTTTTACGTAATAGCTCTCTTCCTTCAACGAGCGTCGAATTAATGAGTGAGATCGTAAAATTATCTGAAAAACTCGCTTCATGGGGGTTAATTGATCGTGAGCTCTTTAATGCTATTATAAATACCGTTAAGGAAATAGAATTAACTGATGAAATTTTTCTTCCTGTAAGTTTACATGGCGAGCTCTACTTCAATCATATTCTGGTGCTAGATGATAAATTAGTGCTGATTGACTTTCATAATGCTCAAAGAGGCCCCCTATATTTCGACCTAGCAATGTTCTGTATAAGCTTGTACGTTTCTCTAATATTTTCATTTAATGCTAAAAAACTCATACCTCTAATGGAAGTCTTCTTAAGGGGATATTTCGGTAAAGATTTAAATGCTAGACTTATGACGTCGCTGAAAATTGCTGTACTCTATCTAATTCTTAGAGAAATGTTGATATACATAAGAGATTTATATGTTGCAAAATCATTATTAGCAAGATTCATAATCATATTTAGAATAAAAAGACTCAAATTAGCGATAAAGCGATTATTCTGCTAAAACTAATTAGCGCGCTTGCTTGCATCGCTATTTTGTGATCCTTGCTACTAAGTTCCACCTCACTTGCTATCTTTAGTCTTTAGAATGCCTATAATCTGCTTCTTTGGACCAGATGGTTCAGGAAAAACAACTATAGCTATAACTCTAGCAGAGAAACTTAGAAGCAGAGGCTTAAAAGTTAAGCGCTCTTGGATGAGGGGCACGCATACATTAGCTTCCATGCTCGCTAGGTTTCTCTCTAAATTCTCCACTTTCAAAGGATCCAATAATCCTTACTATGGTATATCAATTCCAAGCCATTTGAAAAGAATGTGGCAACTAATAGAGTTCGTATCAGTGTTGCCTGTCTTGCTTGCCAGGTTTATGTTGCCTAGCCTTTTGGGCTATACAGTCGTAGCTGAAAGGTATATTCCGGATTTTCTTGTCTGGGTTGCTGTGACAACGGATGATCCTAGTTATCTCAGTTCTATTGGTGCGAGGTTTCTCTTAGCTTTAGCTTTAAGGGCTAAGGCTAAAATTTATGTTAAAGCGGAGCTTCGAAAGCTTATTGAGAGGAGAATGGACATGGATCCGTCTTTCATTAGGAAGCAGCTTATACTCTATGGAAAATTGGCAGAATGCATGGGCTCTTTAACTCTCGATACGACGAATAGGAGTGTAGATGAATCAGTGAGCAGTCTCCTTGCATTCTTAGACAGAAGCCTGAAGTAATATGCGCAGAGGATCAACAAGGCATCTCATCAACCTTATAAGAGAAGGTGGTCGAGAGGTAGAGGTGGATCTTAATTCTTTAATTGATCTTGCGTCTAAGAATAAGGTCCTTCTTCAGTTGCTCATTAAACTTGATGTTAAGGATTCTCTAAGGAGATCGCAAGAGGAAGCTATAGGAAATATTGTTCGTTTGGTTGAAGTTTTGTCAAGAGGCCTGGATGGCTTTAGCTTTGCTTTCTTCAAGCTTGTTAAGCCTGTAAGTTATGTTCCAGCCGATGTTGATGTTCTGGTCAGATCCGAAGAAAGAGAAGAAATAATTAGGAGAATTGAGGGACTAGGTTTTAGGGTTGAGGTTGAAGAGCCATTTTG
>Ga0080004_1211297_pt1 | contig 13022 bp, 14 predicted proteins | sample WasSprMetagenome_FD_69207 | JGI IMG/M metagenome (GOLD analysis project Ga0080004, IMG submission 69207) | Sulfidic aquatic microbial communities from Washburn Spring, Yellowstone National Park, USA - WS (SPADES assembly) (version 2) | ecosystem: Environmental > Aquatic > Thermal springs > Hot... | reverse complement strand
CGGCCGATGCCCAGAAGCTGGGCGGCCTCGATGCGTCGGCCGCCGGTATGGTGCAGGGCGGTCAGAAGACAAGCTTTCTCGAAGCGCGCCACCAGGTCGTCCATGATGCCCGTCTCCCCACGCGCAAGGCGCACCGTCACTTCCGTTTCCAGGGCGGCGACCCAGTCGGGGCCCTTCTCCTGGGGTTCCTCACGCAGCTCCGGTGGCAGGTCCGCCACTTCGATGTTCTGGCCCGGCGCCATCACCGTCAGCCAATGGCAGACGTTTTCCAGTTGCCGCACGTTGCCGGTCCACTGCAGGGATTGCAGATACTTGAGGGCGGCTTCCGAAAGCTTCTTCGGTTCCACGCCCAGCTCGCGAGCGCTCTTTGTGAGGAAATGGCGCACCAGGAGCGGGATGTCCTCGCGCCGCTCCCTGAGCGGCGGCAACCGCAGGCGGATGACGTTCAAACGGTGGAAGAGGTCTTCGCGGAAGAGCCCCTGGCGCACGCGCTCTTCCAGGTTCTGGTGGGTGGCGGCGATCACCCGCACGTTCACCTTGATCGGCTGGTGGCCGCCCACGCGGTAGAACTGGCCATCGGCGAGCACCCGCAGCAGACGGGTCTGTAGTTCGGCGGGCATGTCGCCGATTTCGTCCAGAAACAGGGTGCCGCCGTCCGCTTGTTCGAAACGCCCCCGGCGCATGGTCTGCGCCCCGGTGAAGGCGCCCCGTTCATGCCCGAACAGCTCGCTTTCCAGGAGGTCTTTCGGGATCGCCGCCATGTTGATGGCGATGAAGGGTTTGTCGCGGCGCGGGCTGTGGCGGTGGAGGGCGCGCGCCACCAGTTCTTTGCCGGTGCCCGATTCGCCGGTGATGAGCACCGTGGCGTGGGAGAGGGCCAGGCGGCCGATGGCACGGAAGACTTCCTGCATGGCGGGCGCCTGGCCGAGGATTTCGGGGCTCGCCTCCTCGCCGGCGCTGGCGTGATCCCCATTGCGGGATTCCTGCAGCGCGCGGCGGATCAGATCCACCGCCTGGTCCACGTCGAAGGGCTTGGGCAGGTATTCGAAGGCGCCACCCTGGAAGGCGGCCACCGCGCTGTCCAGGTCGGAATAGGCGGTCATGATGATCACCGGCAGGTTCGGGTGGCGCGCCTTGATCTCCCGCAAAAAATCCAGGCCGGAGCCGCCCGGCATGCGGATGTCGGTGATCACCACCTGGGGCGTGGCGTGTTCCAGGGCGGCCAGGGCCCGATCGGCGCTGTCGAAGGACTGGTGGTCGATGTGCTCCCGGGCGAGGGCTTTTTCCAGCACCCAACGAATGGAGCGGTCATCGTCGATGATCCAAACGGCGTTGGCGGCTTTCATGTCAGTGACCCTATTCCGGCTGAAGGTAGGGGAGGAGCACCGTAAAGCAGGTGCGGCCCGGGCGGCTCTCACAGTCGATGATGCCCTGGTGCTGGGCAACGAAGGTCTGGGCAATGGTGAGGCCCAGTCCTGAGCCCTCCGGCTTGGTGGTCACCAAGGGATAGAAGAGCTTCTCCCGGATGTCGTCGGCAATGCCCGGCCCGTTGTCGATGATCTGCAATTCCACCGCCAGGCGAAAGGCGCGCTTGCCGATGTTGATGCGCCGCGCCACCCGCGTGCGGAAGACGATCTCGCCCTGCTGACCCACGGCCTGCAGGGCCTGCGCCGCGTTGCGCGCGATGTTGAGCACCACCTGGATGAGCTGCTCGGGATCGGCATAAAGCTCCGGTAGGCTGAGATCGTAATCCCGTTTGATGACCAGCCCCGCCGGCTGTTCCGCAAGCAGGATGCTGCGCACTCGCTCCAGCACTTCATGGATGTTCACGGAGGTGAAACGGGGCGCCCGGTTCGAGGCGAGCATGCGGTCGAGGAGGGATTGCAGGCGATCCGCCTCCTTGATGATGACCTGGGTGTATTCCCGCAGCCCGGCCTTGGGCAGTTCATGCTCCAGAAGCTGTGCCGCACCGCGGATGCCCCCCAGGGGATTGCGGATTTCATGGGCCAGATTGCGCAAAAGCTCGCGGTTGAATTCCTGTTGCCGGTAGAGGCGTTCCTCCCGCGCAATCTTCAGGTGCTTGTCCAGGGGCTGGAACTCCAGAAGCAGCGCCTGCTCCGGCGGGGGCAGGGGGGTGAGGGTGCAGTTCAAGCGGTAATGATGGGCGAGGGTGGCAAGGGTGAGATCGTGCTCCGTGTAGCTCGCGCCCTCGGTGAGGGCTGTCTGCATCGCGGAGATGAGGCCCCCGGTTTCCACGAAGATCTGCGTCAAGGGTTGCCCGCGGATGGTGCGCAGACTGAATTCGAAGAGGTTCTCCGCCGCCGGGTTGACGTAGCGGATGCGCAATGCCTCATCCAGCACCATCACAGCGGTGGCGAGGTGTTCCGGGCCGACGGGGGCGGGGGGCGTCATCGGGGCAACCATCCTGTGGGAATCGGCCAGCAACAATCGGGCCATCGCCGGCCCCCCCTGGTTCCCGCCGGCCGGCCCTAAAGCCCTCAGCGGATCAGGGCGAGTTCCTTGCGCAGGGCGGCGATGTTGCGTTCGTGCAGGGCCACCGTTTCCTTCAGACGCCGGATGCGTTCCTGGTATTTCTGGGGATTGGCCGCCTCTTCCGGCAGACGGGTGGCCTCGCCTTCCTGCAGGGCTTTGCGCGCCTCGGCAAGGGCGCGCTGCTCGTTGGCGAGTTCGTCCTCGAGAATCTGGCGCCGTAGGTCGTCGCGTTTTTTCTGGGTCTGATTGTCGACCTTGGGGAAATTGCCCGGGCCGGCGTTGGCGCGGGAGCGTGGCGGTTCGGCGGTGCCGATGTCCAGCTTGATGGCGCCCTTGCGGGGGATGTTGGTGTAGGTGACCCGCCCGTTTTCATCGACGAACTTGTAGATTTCCCCCTGGGCCGGCAGGCTCGCTGCAAGGACCAGGGGCAGGAGCAGGCATCTCTTCATCGTGGGCCGGAACTCCGGGGTCCGGGGCTTAGGGTCTGGCCGCGACCTTCCAGGTCGGCGAGCTGGGTCTTGAGCTGGTCCAGCTCCTTCTGTCGGCGATCCACTTCCTCCTGCAGGCGTTTCATTTTTTCCTCATAGGCGGCCACGTTGCGTCCCCGCGTGCCATTGGGCCGGACGAAGACCTCTGGCTTGTCCGCCTCCTCCTGATAGGTGCGCTTGGCCTCCGCCAGCGCCTTTTCCGCCTCGGCGATGCGCTGCCGCAGGGCCTCCCGTTGGCTTTCCCGCTCATCGGTGCTGGGGCGTGGGGGATGGGGCTCCAGTTTGGGCGCGGGCACGGTGGAGATTTCCGGCAGCTCCACCTTCTGCCCGCCCTTGATGGGCTTGTTGGAGTAGGTCACATGGCCTCTTTCATCCACGTACTTGTAAATCTCCCCTTTCGCCGGGGCCATGGCCAACAGGCTCAGGCCCAGCAGGCCGCTCACCAGGCGAATGGTGGTGGCGGCGCGCTGAAAGCCGGGGGAGGGGAGGGGAGGAAACGCTTCGCGTTGTTCCACGTCAAGGGGACCCATGGCGTTCTCCGCAAACTGGCAAGCCGATCCAGTGTATGACAGGCGGGTGGCCTTGGCAACGCGGCAAAGCAGGGGCGAAGAAAAAAGGGCGGGGACCCCCGCCCTTGATTCCGTGTGCCCTCAGGCATTCACAGGGAATAGTACATGTCGAACTCGATGGGATGGGTGGTCATGCGCAGGCGGGTGACGTCTTCCATCTTGAGTTCGATGTAGGCATCGATGAAGTCGTTGCTGAAGACGCCGCCGCGGGTGAGGAACTCGCGGTCGCGATCCAGCGCCTCCAGCGCCATGTCCAGGCTGTGGCAGACCTTGGGGATGCGCGCCTCTTCCTCGGGCGGCAGGTCGTAGAGGTTTTTGTCCGCCGGGTCGCCCGGGTGAATCTTGTTCTGGATGCCATCGAGGCCCGCCATCAGCATGGCGGCGAAGGCGAGATAGGGGTTCGCCGTGGGATCGGGGAAACGCACCTCGATACGCCGCGCCTTGGGGCTTGCCGTATGGGGAATGCGGATGGAGGCGGAGCGGTTCCTTGCCGAATAGGCCAGCATCACCGGCGCCTCGAACCCCGGCACCAGGCGCTTGTAGGAGTTGGTGGAGGGGTTGGTGATGGCATTCAGTGCGCGGGCATGCTTGATGATGCCGCCGATGTAGTAGAGCGCCGTCTCCGACAGGCCGGCATAGCCGTTGCCGGCGAAGAGATTCTGTCCGTCCTTCCACACCGACTGGTGCACGTGCATGCCGGAGCCGTTGTCGCCGACGATGGGCTTGGGCATGAAGGTCGCCGTCTTGCCGTACTGGTGGGCGACGTTGTGCACCACGTATTTGAGGATCTGCGTCCAGTCCGCCCGTTTGACCAGGGTGTTGAAGCGGGTACCGATCTCGCATTGTCCGGCGGTGGCCACTTCGTGATGGTGCACTTCCACGGGCACGCCCATTTCCTCCAGGGCAAGGCACATGGCGGAACGGATATCCTGCAGGGAATCCACCGGCGGCACCGGGAAATAGCCGCCTTTCACTTTCGGCCGGTGGCCGATGTTGCCCGCCTCGGTCTGCTCACCGGAGGACCAGGCGGCCTCTTCGGACTGGATTTTCACCGCGCAGCCTGACATGTCGTCATGCCAGGTCACCGAATCGAAAATGAAAAACTCGGGTTCGGGGCCGAAATAGGCGGTATCGCCGATGCCGGTGGACTTGAGGTAGGCCTCGGCCCGCTTGGCGATGGAGCGGGGATCGCGGTCATAGCCCTTCATGTCCGAGGGTTCGATGACGTCACAGGTGAGAATCAGCGTCGGCTCCTCCATGAAGGGGTCCATTCTGGCCGTGTCCGGGTCCGGCATGAGGATCATGTCGGAGGCCTGGATGCCCTTCCAGCCGGCGATGGAGGAACCATCGAACGGATGCCCGGCCTCGAACTTTTCCTCGCTGAAGGCTGAGACGGGCAAGGAGACGTGCTGTTCCTTGCCCCGCGTATCGGTGAAGCGGAAGTCAACGAAGCGCACTTCGTTGTCCTTGATCATTTTCATGACATCGGCGACCGCCATGGGTTTCTCCTCAGGTCAAAGTGGGTTGGAATAGGGGCGTTTTGCTCCGGTGTGGGGCAAAAGCAGGAATTGTGCCAAGGAAACCTGCAAAAAAACCTGCATTCTGCCACAGTTTTCCCGCAGCAGGGTCGAGAGCAAGCCCTTTTTTGCCTCAGCAGGGGAGGGGTCACTCAAAGAGCCCGGGCACGTTCAAGGCGCCCCGTGGCATGCCTGCGCCCGTATGCACCGGAATAGTGCAAAACCCCTGGGAGATGCGCCAAAATGGGGCACGCATTGAAAAGAGGCTGCTCGACGGGGAAAACGCGGATTGTGGCTATACTCGAAACTCAGCGCCAAAAAACGATCATGGCGCCGGTCGCCCCGAATGGGGAAAGGGCTTCGCTCTGACCGTTGCCCAAACTTCCCCTCCCGCAAAGGGGTGGCTCGAGGCCGGGTGAGGAAAGAGGGGGATCAGGAAACGTTTCGCATTGTTGCAGGTCAAGAAGCCATGACGAGCTTGAGGGAAATCCTGGCCCGGGCGCAGGAGCGGGCGCGGCTTGCCCACCTGCCCTACGAGGGGGCGCTTACCCCAATCGAGGCGTGGCAGGTGCTGCGCCAGGCGCCCCATGCCCGTCTGGTGGATGTCCGTTCCCGTGCGGAGTGGGACCTGGTGGGCACCATTCCCGGGGCGGTGCAGATCGAGTGGCAGACCTATCCCGGTTGGCAGGCCAATCCCTATTTCCTGGAACAGCTCCGGCAAGCCGTGGACCGGGAATCCCTGGTGATGTTCATCTGCCGCAGCGGCAGCCGCTCCCACCGCGCCGCCGAGGCGGCCACCCGTGCCGGCTGGCTGGACTGCTACAACGTCCTCGAGGGTTTCGAGGGCGATCGCGACAAAATCACCCAGCAGCGCACCGTCAACGGTTGGAAAAAGGCCGGGCTGCCCTGGGTGCAGAGCTGAAGCCCCACAAAGGGCGGGCGTCCGGCTAGAATGCGGCCCTCGTCATTGCGCCCCCCGGACCATGCCCGACCGTTACGCCGTTTTCGGTAACCCCATTGCCCACAGCAAGTCGCCTGTCATCCACGCCGCCTTCGCCCGGCAGACGGGGCAGGACATCGTCTATGAGGCGCACCTTGCGCCCCTCGATGGTTTCGTCGCCGCGGTGGAGGCCTTCCGCGCGGAGGGGGGCAAGGGGGCGAACGTCACCGTGCCCTTCAAGGTGGAGGCCTTCCACTACGCGACGGAACACACGGAACGGGCGCGGCTCGCGCAAGCCGTCAACACCCTCAAGTTCGATGACGGTCGGGTGCTGGGGGACAACACCGATGGCGTGGGTCTGGTGCGGGACATCACGGTGAATCTGGCGCAACCCCTGCGGGGCAGGCGCGTACTGCTCCTGGGCGCGGGAGGCGCGGCGCGGGGGGTGCTCCTGCCCCTTTTGCGGGAGGAGCCGGCGGGACTTTTCATCGCCAACCGCACCATGGACAAGGCCGTGGAGCTTGCGCGGCAGTTTTCCCCCTTCGGGCCCGTCGAAGGGGGCGGCTACGATGCCCTATCCGGCCGGATTTTCGATGTGGTCATCAACGCGACCTCCGCGGGCTTGAGCGATGCGCTGCCGCCCTTGCCGGAAACGGTGTTTGCGCTTGAGGCCCTCGCCTACGAGATGATGTACGGGAAAACGACCCCCTTCATGGCCTTTGCCAAGGCAAGGGGCGCGCGGGTGGCGGATGGTCTGGGCATGCTCGTCGAGCAGGCGGCGGAGTCGTTCTTCTGGTGGCGCGGCGTGCGTCCACAGACGGCGCCGGTCATCGCTTCCCTGCGCCAGGAGTAGATGGGACGCCTGCTCCTTCGCTGGCTGTGGCGTGCACTGCTGGCCCTCCTTGCGGGGGTGGCCCTGCTGCAGCTCTGGTTCTTCCTCCATGTGTGGTGGTACGTGGATCACAACCCGGCCACCACGGCCTTCATGGAGCGGCGGCTTACCGAGCTGCAGGCCCGGATGGGCGAGGATGCGGCGCTCAAACACAAGTGGGTGCCCTATGACCAGGTCTCCATCCATCTCAAGCGGGCCCTGATTGCCGCCGAGGATGCGAAGTTTCCCGAGCACGAGGGTTTCGACTTCGAGGGCATCGAAAAGGCTTTAGAGAAAAACGAAAAGAAAGGGCGCGTGGTGGCGGGCGGCTCCACCATCTCCCAGCAGTTGGCGAAAAACCTTTTCCTTTCCGGCAGCCGCTCCTACCTGCGCAAGGCTCAGGAGGCAGTGATCACGGTGATGCTGGAGCGCATGATGACCAAACGCCGCATCCTGGAGATCTACCTCAACGTGATCGAATGGGGGGAGGGGGTGTATGGCGCCGAGGCCGCCGCCCGCCATTACTTCGGCACGACTGCGGCGCGGCTTACCCCGGCGCAGGCAGCTCGGCTTGCCGCCATGGTGCCGCGGCCCCGCTATTTCGAGAAGCACCCCAACTCCCCCTTCCTCGCCCGCCAGGCGGCGCGCATCGAGGCACGCATGAAACTGGTGTCAGTGCCCCGCTGAGAGCGGCTTCCCTGGGCTCTACTGCCCCCGGTCGTAGACCGCCATGATGGCTTGAAGCTCCGCGCGCACCGCTTGCCGCTCCGTTTCGCTGAGTCCGGCCATCTCCGCCACCGGTGAACCCCGGGCGAGGGCGGCAAGGATTTTCCGCACCCGCGCGCAGCCCAGCTCGCAGATGCGGTTGACCGCCTCCTCCACCCGTTGGGGATCGAGGGTGCCGTTCATTTCCCGGGCAGCGCCCGTGCCACCACCCAGAGGCTCACCTCGGCCGCGCCCGCCCGCTTGAGCACTTTCGCCGCCTCGCTCAGGGTGGCGCCGCTGGTCATCACATCATCCACCACCGCCACGTGCAGGCCGGCGAAACTGCTCAGGCAGGCAAACGCACCGCGCACGTTGCGGCTCCGTTCCGCTGCGGAAAGCCGTGCCTGGGGCGCCGTGTCCCGCACTCGCACCAGGGTTTCCAGGTCCAGGCGCACGTCCAGCCGGCGTGCCAGGGGGCGGGCAATTTCCCCCGCCTGATTGAAGCCGCGCTCCCGCAGCCGGGCGGGCGACAGGGGCAGGGGCAGGATCACGTCCGGCCGCGGGGCATGGGCGACGGCGCGGGCGAGGAGGTCTGCCAACACCGGCGCCAGCATGAGCTCACCCCGGTATTTGAGAGCCTGGATGAGCTCATCGGCGGGAAATTCATAGCGCAGGGCGGCAATGCAGCGGTCATAGGGGGGCGGGTCCTGCAGGCAGGCGCCGCAGACCCGTCCTTCCCCCGGGCCGGCGCAGACGGGGCAGCTTGCCCCGTTGACGGGCAGATCGCCGCGACAGCCTGGACAGAGGCGCCCGTCCCCGCTCGCCCCGCCACAGAGCACGCATTCCCTTTGCACAAATGTTGTGCAACCGTTCACAAGAGCGCGCGCCCAATTTGACAGCGGTCTGGAAATCATCGAATATCCGCCCGTTTCAGGGGCGCCCTTGGCCGGCGCCCATTGGGAGAATTGTAGGCCCGCCCCGGGGGGCTCCGCCACAGGCAGTCCGCGATGAAGATCAAAAAAGCCATCAGCGCCGAGCAATGCCGCCTCGCGGCCCAGTTGTTCAACCTGGCCACCATCGTCGCCGTGGTCGTCCCGATTTTGCTCATGCTCTGGGTGGGGGCCTCGATGTTCGTCTATGCCCAGAACGCCCACCACCCAGACGAACGGGTGGCCCGCTACACCCGGCGGGCGGGGTTTCGTTTCTACGGCGTGGCGGGGGCAATGGTCATCTTCGGTCAACCCATCGTGAGCTGGTTGGGGGGACTTGCCGGGCTTGCCGCCATCTGGGGGATTTTTGCCGTGACCCTGATCCCGCCCGCGGTCTGGGACATTCTGCAGGCACGCCGGGAGGAATGGCGTGACATCGTCGTGGAGGTGGCCATCAATGAATGACATCAGCGAGCCCGTGCGCGAAAGCGTCACCGTCGAGGAACTGGAGGCCCTGTTCGCCCTGCCTTTCGCCGATCTGCTCTATCGGGCGCAGAGCGTGCACCGGGCCCATTTCGACCCCAACGTGGTGCAGCTTTCCACGCTGCTTTCCATCAAGACCGGCGGCTGTCCCGAGGACTGCGCCTATTGTCCCCAGTCCGTGCGCCATGCCACGGCGGTGGTGAATGAGCCCCTGCTCGACCTCGAGGCGGTGCTCGCCGCGGCGCGCGCCGCCAAGGCCAACGGCGCCACCCGCTTCTGCATGGGGGCGGCCTGGCGCGGCCCCAAGGACCGGGACCTCGAGCCGGTGCTGGAAATGGTGCGGGCGGTGAAGGCTCTAGGTCTGGAGACGTGTCTCACGGCCGGCTTGCTGCGTGAGGGACAGGCGGAAAAACTGCGGGAGGCGGGGCTCGACTACTACAACCACAACCTCGACACCGCGCCGGAATTCTATGGCCGCATCATCAGCACCCGCGACTACCAGGATCGACTCGACACCCTGGAGCGGGTGCGGCGGGCGGGACTGAAGGTGTGTTCCGGCGGCATCGTCGGCATGGGGGAATCGCGGCGGGAACGCGCAGGCCTCATCGCCCAACTGGCGAACCTCGAGCCGCAGCCGGAGTCGGTGCCCATCAACCTTCTGGTCCAGGTGGAAGGCACGCCTCTTTATGGCACCGAACCCCTCGATCCCCTGGAATTCGTGCGCACCATCGCGGTGACCCGCATTGCGCTGCCCAAAAGTTACGTGCGGCTTTCTGCGGGCCGGCAGCAGATGTCTGAGGCCGTCCAGGCCCTGTGTTTCCTCGCCGGGGCGAATTCCATCTTTTACGGCGACAAGCTCCTCACCACGGGCAACCCGGAGGTGGAGCGGGACCGGGCGCTCCTCGCCAAGCTGGGCATGCGTCCCCTGGCGCAGGCCTAGGCTGACGTTCCAGGGCTTTCGTCAGAGGCAGGTTCCGGCGATGGTCTTTTCCGCCCTCACCGATGCGCTGCGGGAACTTGAGGCGGAGGGGCTTCTGCGGGAGCGCCGCATCCTGGAGAGCGCGCAGGGGGTGCGGGTGCGGGTCGATGGGCGGGAGTACCTCGCCTTCGGCAGCAACGATTATCTGGGGCTTGCCTCCCATCCCGCCCTCATCGATGCCGCCTGCCGGGGGGCGGCGCAATATGGCGTAGGGGCGGGCGCTTCCCATCTCATCGTGGGCCATTCGCAAGCCCACCACCGGCTGGAGCAAGAACTCGCCGCCTTCGTCGGTCTGCCCCGGGCTCTGCTCTTTTCCACCGGCTACATGGCCAATCTGGGCGTGCTCACCGCCCTTCTGGGGCGGGATGACGTGGTCATCGCCGACAAGCTCAATCACGCTTCCCTCAACGATGCCTCGCTATTGTCCCGTGCCCGCTTCCTGCGCTTCAGCCACCTGGACCTCGCCCAGTTGGAACGCACCCTCGCCGCCGTGCGGGGCCGACGCAAGCTGGTGGTAACGGATGCGGTGTTCAGCATGGATGGCGACATCGCGCCGGTCCCCGAGCTGCTCGACCTGTGCGAACGCCATGATGCCTGGCTCATGCTGGATGATGCCCACGGTTTTGGTGTGCTGGGGGCGCAGGGCAGGGGGGTGCTGGAGCATTTCCAGCTTTCTTCGCCGCGCATCATCTACATGGCCACCCTGGGTAAGGCAGCGGGTGTGTTCGGTGCCTTCGTCGCTGCCGAGGAAAGCGTGGTGCAGACGCTGCTCCAGCGGGCACGCACCTACATCTACACCACGGCGCTGCCGCCCCTTTTGGCCTGTGCCTTGATGGCGAGCCTGCATCTCTTCCGCGAGGAGGGCTGGCGCCGGGGCAAGCTCCAAAGCCTGATTCACGAGCTAAAAAACGGCCTCAGGACCGAGCGCTGGAAACTGCGGCCCTCCAGTACGCCCATCCAGCCCCTCCTCGTCGGCGACAACCGGGAGACCGTCTGGCTCGCCGAGACCCTGCGCCGGGAGGGCATCCTCGTGCCCGCCATCCGCCCCCCCACCGTGCCCAAGGGCCAGGCGCGGCTGCGCATCTCCCTTTCCGCGGCCCACGGCCACGAGGACGTGCGCCTGTTGTGCGAGGCTTTGCATGAGGCGGAGAAGAGGCTGTGAGGGTCGATTCCCACGCTCCCGGTGGCGAGGAGGTTTTCCGTGCTGACCATGGAGCAATGGGGCGAGGGCCCCGATCTCGTCTTCCTCCACGGCTGGGGGCTCAATGGCGCCATCTGGAGTGACTTCGCCGCACCCCTGGCCCGCCGCTTCCGCGTGCACCTCGTGGACTTGCCGGGCCATGGCGCAAGCCCCCTGGTGGAACCCTACACCTTGGAGGGGCTGGTCTTTGCCTGCGCGCAGAGCCTGCCGCCCCGGGTGCACCTGTGTGGTTGGTCGCTGGGGGCGCAGGTCGCCCTGCGCTATGCCCTTCGTTATCCACAGCGGGTGGATCGTCTCGTGCTCATCTCCGCCACGCCCCGTTTCGTCAAGGGCAGCGACTGGGAGCATGGTGTGGATCCGGCGACGCTGGAAGCCTTCGCGGCGGAACTTACGCGGGATTATCACGCCACCTTGCGCCGTTTCCTTGCCCTGCAGGCGCGGGGCGGGGAGGAGGCGCGGCAGGTGATCAAAAGCCTTTCCCGCCGCCTCTTCGCGCGGGGGGCACCGCAGCTCGCCGCCCTCAAGGGGGGGCTTGCCATCCTGCGCGAAACGGACCTGCGGGGGGAAGTGGCGGGGCTCGTTTCCCCCACTCTGGTCATCCACGGGGAACGGGATACCCTGACCCTCCCGGCGGCGGGCCGGTGGCTTGCCGGGCGACTGCCCCAGGGGCGGTGGCGGGCCATCCCGGGCGCGGCCCATGCGCCTTTCCTTTCCCATGGGCAAGGGGTACAGCTCACCATGGAGGCGTTCCTCGGTGAATGAGGATTCCCCAATGCAGGTGGACAAGCGGCTTCTCCGCCGCTCCTTTGAGCGTGCCGCGGCCACCTATGACCAGGCGGCGGTGCTGCAGCGGGAGGTGGCCCAACGCATGTTCGAGCGCCTCGATTACGTCAGGCTTGCCCCCCGCCGCATCCTCGATGCCGGGGCGGGAACCGGTTTCGGCACGCGCCTTCTGGCGCGGCGCTACCCGCGGGCCGAGCTCGTCGCCCTCGATCTTGCCTGGGCCATGCTGCCCACCGCCCGGGCGGCGCGTCCCTGGTGGATGCGCCTGCCCAAAGTGGGCACCCGCGTGGATTATGTGTGTGGGGATCTGGAACGGTTGCCGCTGGCGCCCTCCAGCGTCGATCTCGTCTGGTCCAACCTGACCCTGCAATGGTGCAACGCGCCGCAGGGAGTCTTCCGGGAAGTGTACCGGGTGCTGGCTCCCGGCGGCCTTTTCATGTTCAGCACCTTTGGCCCCGACACCCTGAAGGAGCTGCGCCAGGCGTTTGCGGGCATCGATGGTTATACCCATGTCAACCGCTTCCTGGACATGCACGATCTGGGGGACATGCTCGTCTACGCGGGCTTCGCCGGCCCGGTGATGGACATGGAAATCGTCACCCGCAGCGCGGAAGACCTGCGGGAACTTCTGATGGAGCTCAAGGCCTTGGGCGCCCACAACGTGACCGTCGGCCGCAACCATGGCCTCATGGGTAGAAAACGCTGGCAGGCGATGGTGGCCGCCTACGAGGCCCTGCGCCGCGATGGGCGCCTGCCGGCGACCTTTGAGGTGGTCTATGGCCATGCCTGGGTGGGCGAACCCAAGCGCCGGGAGGACGGCCGTCAGGTGATCGAGCTGAAGATCGCCCAACGACGGGCGGGGTTGCGGTGAAGGCGGCGTGGTTTGTCACCGGCACGGATACCGGGGTGGGCAAGACCCTGGTGGCGGCGGCCCTGCTGGCAGCCAGCGTCCGCCAGGGTTGGCGCGCGGTGGGCATGAAGCCGGTGGCGGCGGGCGGTGAGCCGGCCCCGGGGGGCTTGCGCTTTGGGGACGTGGAAACCCTGATTGAGGCCGGGCATGTGGG
>Ga0080004_1129977_pt1 | contig 13025 bp, 16 predicted proteins | sample WasSprMetagenome_FD_69207 | JGI IMG/M metagenome (GOLD analysis project Ga0080004, IMG submission 69207) | Sulfidic aquatic microbial communities from Washburn Spring, Yellowstone National Park, USA - WS (SPADES assembly) (version 2) | ecosystem: Environmental > Aquatic > Thermal springs > Hot... | reverse complement strand
CCATACGTAGACATAATAGATGAAGAAGTGTATAAAGTACTAATGAATGCCTATGCATCCCAGAGAAGAGTACAGATAACTTACTATTCATATAGTAGGGGAGAGTTTACTGAGCGGGAAGTCGACATATATAAGATATCTCGCAGGTATATAATAGCTTACGACTGCCTATCGAGAGAGGTGAGAAGGGGTTTAGGGTGAGCAGGATAGTTAAGGCGGAGAAGCTAGCAGAAACATATACAATCCCTGAAGAACATAGGAAGCGGGCAAGATAGTCACCACAAATAATATCTCTACGAAGCAACACATTCCACTCATTCCCGATACTGTTAGACAGTATCGGAATAAGCATATTTTACTGCTTGTTAGAATGTTATAATACTATGTTTATGGAGCCCAAGGCTTTACGTGGACTGTTATATCAGCTTTTTCCAGAGTCTTCCTCAATGCTCTATCAACTGTAGCAACCTCAACCCTAACATCCGAGTCTCTCAGGTATAGTGTTGTAACGTATAAGGCTAGGTCCTCCTTGTTCGACCTGCCAGGCAGGCCTGCATAAGACTTCTTGAAAGACTTAATGTATTCTCTGAATTCTAGAAGCTTCTCCGTCGGCTCCCCATACTCTATGACTCCCCATAATCTATGAAGCCCGTCCTGAGTATGCAAAGGTTTAGCTTCTCAGCCTTCTTCAAAGTCTTCCAAGGCTTTCCACCTATTCTAGGGCCTATACCCCTAACCTCATGCCTTGTGAAGTCGCAGACGGCAGGTATCCTACCTGTAGCCGTAACATTATTCTCCGAGGCAAGCAGCTCTATAAGGTCTGAATACTCTACTACGAAGCATGAATCCATCAGAACTAGAATGTATCCAGAGCTATAGATCTTTGAGATGCTTGAAGAGCTTTCAATCCATACCTCAAACCTATCCCTCATTAGATTAGCACCTTAACAAGCATCCAGACCCTAAAAGTAGAGAGGAATCGATGCTAATAAAGCCTCCATTAAATACTCCAAGATCCCAGGAAAGAATCCTTAATTTCTCAACCTCCACTCCAATGGCTTTCCGGGGAACTCGTTTGGTATCATCTCGTGAAGCTTCTCCCTTATCCTGTTCCTGAGCTCCACAGCTAAGTCCATGGATATCTCAAGAACCCCTCTATCAAACTGTAAATCCAGTCTTAGGAGCTTGTATATCGCTGAAGCCAGCTTGAGAACCAACCTCTCATCCCTTATGCTAGGCTCGCCTAGAATCTCAACCTTATCCTTCACTATCGATGATGCCGTAATAGTCCTCATATGATGCATCGTCTCGGAGAAGTAGTCTGCAGCTATACCTATCCCCCTGCTTAGATGCATGTCGGCAGACATTATCTTAGGCATCTCCCATCCCGGGATGAGCCCATGTATTATACCGATCAATGCAGGCTCCTTGAGACTCTGTGGGAGAAGAGTATACCATGATTGATGGCCTGCGTCGATGTTGCCCTGCATTACTATCGAGCATCATACTAGAAAGAGGAAGAAGGGCGCGAAGCAGTAACCTGTGATCTTCAAGTCGCTTTTCTGGAATGATGAGACTAGGAGGATTGCTATTGACTTCGACAAGGTTTATATTATAAGGTGTTGACCGTGATTCTTAACTGGCGAGCATAAGGTGAGTGAGCTCGAGCGCGCGGGAGTATTATCGGTTTTATCCGTCATGACCCTAGCATCATTTCTAGCAGGCTTGAATGTTAGGCTCGCCCTTGTCGGATTCCCAGTCATCGCGCACGAACTTGGGGCAGGCTTTGATGAGGCATTATGGATTATTCAGGGCTTCATGATAGGATCCACAATCATACAGCTGATTGTCGGGGATCTCGCCGACCTATTCGGCAGGGTGAGGCTATTCAACGTGGGCCTACTGATCTTCACGCTCGGAGGCCTAGCATCTGGCCTAGCGTTAAGCTCACACATGCTGATAGCATCGAGGATCTTGCAGGGAATGGGATCCGCCTTCCTGATGACGCTCAGCGTGACAATCCTGACGGATAATCTCCCCCTCGGCGTCCTAGGGACATGGCTCGGCGTGAACCAGATCGCTTGGAGGGTGGGCGCGCTCCTAGGACTGACGCTGAGCGGAATCATAATAGACGTGCTGGGATGGAGATGGGTCTACCTATTCTACGTCCCGATGGGATTCGCCTCCCTCATATGGAGCATGAAAACCCTGAGAGAAGCATACAAGCCCCAGCAGAAGGCTTGCCTCGACATACTCGGATTCCTGCTATTCACATCATCCCTATTCTCCACGGCCATGGGCTTGACGATGATGCTGAACGCCGCCAAGTGGCTCACCGAGGCAATACTCTTCATGGCCCTCGCAGCGATACTATTCACGCTCTTCATAGCCCATGAGCGGCGGGGCAGATGCAAGGCGCTTGACCTATCAATATTCAGGAACCTCCAATTCACTGGAGGGATAATAGCCCAGTTCCTCTTCTCCATGGGCTTCGGGGCATCATTAACCCTACTAGTCATCCTTTTCGAGGCCCTAGAAAACTACTCGGCATCATTAACAGGGCTGCTGATATCACCCTTCGAGCTCTCATTCCTAGTATTCGGGGTTGTGGGCGGCAGAATATCGGATAAGAAGGGGTTCGAGATGCCGACAATAACGGGACTGCTACTCGCGGGGGCAGCCCTACTCATGCTATCCAAGATAAGCGCCGCCACGAGCCCAGCCTACGTGATAGCTGCGACGATACTCCTAGGCATCGGCGCAGGCCTCTTCACAGCGCCCAACACAAGCTCAATAATGACATCAGTCCCGCCGGACAGGAGAGGGGTCGCGTCAGCAATAAGAACCCTCTCCTTCAACATAGGATTCCTGATAAGCCTGAACATGGCAGTCATATCCCTCGTCCAAGTAACTTCATACGAGACCGCCACACAATTAATAATTGTGGAAGGAGCTGCAAACATCAAAGAAAACATCGTGGCAAAGAGCCTCGCCAACGCCATAGCAGGAGCCTTCCAAACCCAAGCAGCAATCATGCTAGCAGGAATACCATTCTCATTGGGGAGACTCATCCTCAGAAGGTCGGAGGGGAAAAACGCTCCGTGAGATGGCATGAATTATATCGAAAAATGACTGAGATGTCAACACAAGAATCGATAAGAATCTGCGGCGCGGGGGCGGGCGCCTGTATGGCCCGCTGCGGCTGAGAAGAGGATAGACCCAGCAATGTATGGGGTGGGATAATGTCGGAGGAAAAAGATATGAACGACCCAGCACACATGATGTTAGAGAAGAGGATCTTGGAGGTAGAGCCTAGGGTTTCGCTAATGGAGAAGATAATAGCGAAGATTGAGGGGATACTGGAACAGCTAGACAAAAGAGTGTCGAGGATAGAAGAGGATTTGAGAAGTCTGAGAGTTGAAGTCAAAGAAGACATTAGAAGGCTGGATGAGAAGATTGATAGAGTTGGAGAAAAAGTTGATAGCGACTTCAAGTGGACTATAGCGATAATGGTCAGTGGCTTCATAGCTACATCTCTAATCCTTAAGCTCCTCCTGGGGTGAGAGAATGAAGACGGTAGACCTTAAACCAGATGCGGGAATGTTCAAGGAAGTCAGAGAATATTTTCCACATCAAAGTATAAGGAAATATCAGGGAGATCTTGCGAACAGCATATACCAAGCATTGACGGGCGGTGAGAAGAACATAGTCGTGGAAGCCCCGACCGGTCTCGGAAAGGCTGGATTATGGGGAGCCGGTTGCCGGGCGCTCGAGTCCGGTAGGTGAAGCCCATACATAACCTCCGCTAGCTGTCTTGACTTCTACCTATTGAGCTCTTCCCAGACAGCCCCGTATAGACTAGCGCTGTATACTCTGGAGCTATGGCTTATGCCGTGGAGAACGGTCTGAGGATTCAATGGCTTACAAGAGCTGGGAGCCAGGTATCCCATGTGAGCAGGGAAGTATCGGCTCTGCCTGTCTATGGCAGAAGAATGGTATGCATACATGAGACTGTGAGCAAGATAGACCTTAGAAGATTCAACGCCGCTTGCAGAGCTGTAAAGAGGGCGGGTAGATGCCCGTACTGGCCTGGTCTTCCGAGAGCGTTGAAGCCACCACTGAGAGCTAAGGAAGTAAGAGAGGTTGGTAGGAGGTTCGAGGTCCGCCCGCATGACTGCCTGATAGCACCGCTGCACTCTACTAGGATCGTTGCGGCCACCCACATGCAGCTGAGCTCTATCGGATGGTTGCTGTCGAAATGGCGTGCCAGGAGGGAGAAGACTATATTAGTGCTGGACGAGGGCCAGCATATAGTTAAGACTGCTCTATCTATGGTCAGGGACTCTATAAGCCTAAGGGCTGTAGAGAAGGCTTCGAAGCATATGACACCGACAACCGTTAAGGGATAGATGCCACCATGCATAATGCAGATACTAGCGAAGATAAGAAGCGGGGAGGATGTAGGCCATGTCGAGAACCTCGCCATTGCATCCTACATGGTTAACGTCGGCTACGGCGTCGATGAGATCATAGATGTCTTCAAGGATAGGGGCGACTCCAACGAGAAGATTGCTAGATACCAGGTAGAACACATTACGGGGATGAGAGGGTCAAGAGTAAAGTATAAGCCACCGAGCTGTAGCAAGATGAGGAGCTACGGGCTATGCGTTGAGGGAGGTGCAAGGTGCCCAAGGAAGATCAGGAACCCACTGAACTATAGAGCTGAGGAGAGAGGTAGGGAGGCTGGAGGTAATGAGGGTAGATGAATGCCCGAACTGCGGGTCAAGAAACCTGATAAGAGAAGGGAAGTGCGTAACGTGTGCGGACTGTGGATGGAGCACCTGCCCACTATAATTTCAAATGTTCCAGGCGAGCCCATCCCAACATCCCCACCCTTTTTTTATGATGGACGCGACTCACAGCCTCACGGGTTCACGGCCTCCATGCCTCGGGCAGTTCGCTCGCACCCGACCTTAGCCCTGATAATTTAATCTCACCATTTAATAGGTGTCTACATGAGTTCTTGGTCCTGACTAATTTATCAGAAGCTTATTCTAAGCCCTCTTAGACTCGTTTCTAACCTGTTGATGTAAGATAAAAGCTGAGAAGAGGCTGTATCGGATAGGGTTAAATAAGTCTTGATCGCTTTGGAGAGCTGTGAATGGTTTATGGATGGAGTAGAGTACAGGTCCACGGACATGCATATTTCATCCGCAGTTATCCTTAAACGTAGGGAGAGAGACCCTGTGAAACTCTTCAGGGAGGAATTAAGGAGGCCGGGGATAGTAATGGTGCCAGGAGTCTTTAATGCTTTAACTGCGATGCTAGCTGAGAAGATGGGGTTTAGGGCTGTCTATGTTTCAGGAGCTGCGGTTACTGCCTCTCTAGGCTTGCCCGACTTAGGCATTATAACTCTAGATGAAATGGTCAAGATTGTAGGCTATATATGTGATTCTGTGGGAATCCCCGTCATAGTTGATATTGATACTGGGTATGGGGAGGCTCTCAACGTGGTTAGAGCTGTTAGAGAATTTGAGAAGGTGGGTGCGGCAGCCGTCCAGATAGAAGACCAGGTACTACCGAAGAAGTGCGGCCACCTTTCTGGGAAGCAGCTTATCACCCCGTATGAGATGGCTAGGAAGATTAGAGCTGCAGCTGAAGCTAGAGGTAACCCTGACTTTGCTATTATAGCTAGGACTGATGCAAGAGGTGTAACAGGTCTAGAGGATGCGGTTAGGAGAGCGGAGATGTATCTGGAAGCAGGTGCTGACGTTATATTCCCAGAAGCATTAGAATCCGAAGAAGAGTTTGCTGAGTTCGCATCGAGAGTCAGAGCTCCTCTACTCGCAAACATGACCGAGTTCGGTAGGTCTCCATTAATAGAAGCCAGCAAGCTTGAGGGCATGGGGTACAAGCTCGTGATATATCCTGTAACGTTGCTTAGGGTGGCTATGTACTCCGTGAAGAAAGCTTTATCCCTACTGAGGGAGAGGGGAACCCAGAGAGAGCTTGTTCCAGAAATGTTTACACGTAAAGAACTCTACGAGTTGATCGGATACCATGAGTATGAGGAGTTCGACAAGAAAATATTTAAAGACATCAAAGGAGTAGATTAAACGTGAACTGGGTTGGACAGGGTAACCATTATTCTTTCAGAATATACTTCCGAGATAGATTACAGTAAGATTCCAGGTGAAACGATACGTGAAGTAAAAAGAAGGATTATAGATAGCTTAGCTGTAGCTTTCGCTGCATACAATTCCGAGCCGGTCGTAAAAAGTAGGCGTGCCGCATCTCTATACGCTACCGAGAGGGGTGGGCGGATAATCGGTACAAGATACACCGTTTCACCTGACTGGGCATCTTTCATAAATGGGGTAATGATAAGATACCATGATTATAATGATACGTATCTCTCCAAGGAGCCTCTCCACCCAAGCGATATGATTGCGGCTGCACTAGGACTTGGAGATGCGTTAAACTCTAGCGGGAAGGACATCATTACATCTACAGCTATCGGATATGAAGTCGCTGTAACTCTCTGCGACTGTGGAAGCTTAAGGAGGAGAGGATGGGATCATGTAAACTTTCTGGGGATAGGGAGCACTATTCTCTCATGTAAGCTTCTCGGACTCGATAAAGAGAAGATAAATCATGCTCTATCAATCTATGCTGTACCCCATGCATCCATGAGGCAGACTAGGGTGGGTGAATTAAGTATGTGGAAGGGAGCTGCAGCCGCAAACTCTACTAGGAACGCTGTCTTTTCATCCATTTTAGCTATGGAGGGATTCACGGGTCCTTTCAAGCCTTTTGAAGGAGAGATGGGATTCATTAAGCAGCTACTCCACGGGGAATTTGACTTTGACCGGCTCCAATCATTATCTGAGAAGAAGCAGCCTAGACGCATTCTAGATACTTACATCAAGCCCTACCCGGTAGAGTATCATGCACAGACTGCGGTAGATGCAGTTCTCAAACTGAGAGAGCAGGTAGATATTAATAAGATAGAGAAGATCGTAGTAGAGACGCATCAACCAGCATACGATATTATTGGGCCGAAGGATCCTGAGAAATGGGATCCACATACGAAAGAAACAGCAGACCACTCTCTTATGTGGATAGTTGCAGCTTCCTTTGTTTGGGGTCGGATAAAAATTGAACACTATAACGATATAAGAAACCCAGCGGTACTGTCTTTAATGAAGAAGATTGAAGTTAAAGTGGATCCAGAGCTAGATAGGATGTATCCTAAAGCATTCCCAAACAGAATTACTCTGAGGATGAGTGATGGAAGAGAGCTTGAAGAGCAAGTAGACTATGCAAGAGGGCACCCGAAAAATCCATTAACGGATAGAGAATTAGAGGGTAAGTTCAACGAGCTATCTGAAAACGTTCTCCCAGCTGACCAGAGGAGGAGACTCCTAGATAAACTATGGAGCGTCGAAAAGTATACAATATCTGATATCATCGAGGATGCAGTCGTCTAAGCCGACTGGTTAACTCTGATCGTTAAGCTACAGAGAAAAATAGTAGGGATATTATATCGTGCTAGCGGTTTTCTATTGGTACGTACTGTCTCTCGATCTCTCCATCATAGTATAGTCTTGGTCTGAGAATCCTGTTTTCTGTTACATACTCTATTACGTGAGCCGACCAACCTACCGTTCTTGCAGCTGCAAAAACCGCGCAATAGAGGTCTACTGGGATCCCCATGGCGTAATAGACTATACCGCTCCAGAAATCACAGTTTGTGCAGATGTTTCTAGTCTCACAGAGCTGCTTCATCACGTAGTCTTCTAAGCGGTCTGCAGTCTGATAGTATGTTTTTACTCTGCCTCCATATTTTTCAGCGAATTCTCTTGCATACTCTCTGAATATTTTTGCTCTTGGGTCGTATGTTTTGTAGACTCTGTGACCTGCACCCATAACCCTCTTCCTGCCAGTTAAGATATAGTCCTGGTACCACTTATCTACATTCTCAGGGCTGCCTATCTCATCGAACTGCCTCATAGCCTCTACATTTGCATATCCATGTAGTGGTCCTCTAAGAGCGCCTATAGCACCAACAATAGCACTATAATAATCACTTAGAGTTGAGGCAATTACGACAGCGGTAAAAGCGGAAGCATTCATCTCATGCTCAGCATACAGTATCATGGAGACATCCATAGCCTTCGCTAAGATTTGCTCCGGCTTTCCTCCATGCATCATGTATAGGAAGTTTTCAGCATGGTTTAGCCTTGGGTCTGGGCATACTATTTCTTTTCCATCCCTGATTCTATACCAGTATGCGATGATGGTGGGCATCTTAGAAATCAATCTAATTGTTTTCCTCATCACACCTTCTAGGCTCATATCATGTCTTCCAGGATCTAGGTTTCCAAGGTATGAGACAGCGGTTCTAAGCATCTCCATAGGCTCAATATCTCTGGGAATCTTTGCTAATAACTCGACAACTTCTCCTGGAATATCTCTTTCCTCCCTCATCCACCCACTAAAATCGTTTAGCTCCCTCCTAGTAGGCAGCCTTCCATAAAGTATTAAGTATACTGTTTCTTCATATGTACTGTTTTGAGCTAGGTCTTCTATACTATACCCTCTATAGTAAAGTTTACTGTGGAATCCATCTATAAAACTAATTGTACTCTTATCTATGCAGACATTCTCCACGCCCTTATTGATCGAGACCTTGCCAGAAACCTTATCAATACACCAGGGCTGCTCTTCTGGAGACAAGTTCCTACCCAAAAATACACACCCCAGATAAGTACATAGTTATAAATATTAAAGGCTACTAAAAAATTTGACCTCATGTTGAAATAAAGGTATAATAAGTACATCACAGCTACGTTATCGTATTTTTTACTTTTATCTTCGAGATGAATCCAAGACTAGTGTAAAAAAGAGAATGTAAACAAACATATCCACAGTTGCAGTTAAGATAAGTTCCCCCCGTATCATAGCGAAATTTTCTACTGCTTCAAGTAATCTAAGAAACTCTCTCCTAAGGCTAATAATCTCTGTGGAGAATCTAGTATTAGGGTAGCATGAAATATGTATATGCTTCTAGATCAAAAAAGCTAGCATTGGATTTTTAGAATATGTTAAGAAATATGCAAGGCATAGAGGGCCGCGGCTGGGATTCGAACCCAGGCATCCGGCTCTCAGTCTAGCTTTTCTACTTGCTAGTCCACAGGCCGGAAGGCTAACCGCTACCTCACCGCGGCCATTATGTCTTTCATTATCGTTTACCTGTAAGCATTATATTAGGGTTTATTGTATTTTTGTCTTCATTTATAGGGCGCAAAGTAGATAGACTGTGGAACGCTAAGTTATGGTAAGAAGGGTGATTAGGTTGGAGAGGTTTATATTTCTGTTTTAAAGTTTATGGAAGATAGAATCGTCGATGAGCCTACTCGACCTTTTTCCCTATGTTGTTTTAGTTTCTTCTTCTGGTGCTCTTTCACCTGGTCCTTTAACAGTTGCTACTGTCCGATATTCTCTTGATTATGGTAGGAAAGCTGGCTTACTGATATCTTTCGGGCACATGACTTTTGAGCTCCCTCTTGTGATAGCTCTCTCAATGGGTATTGTCTCCTTCATTAATGATCCATTAGTAAAATTCTTTATAGGTCTTGCAGGCTCTACTGCTTTAATTTTCTTCGGTTTAATTGAGGTACGCTCATTCTTTAAGTATCGTAGACGAGCTGGTAATTCTGAGGATATGTTAATAAGCAGCGTAAATGATAGGAGGCACTCCTTGATAGGGAGGAAGGGGTTTATCCAAGCCATCCTAGTTGGATTCATCTTTACAAGCCTTAACCCGTATTTTATTATCTGGTGGATGAGTATCGGTCTTACATTGATCGTAAGCTTCCTAGCTTATGCATCATTGATAGGTATCTTGATAATGTATATCTTCCATGTATGGATAGATTATGCATGGTTAGGCTTCATCTCTTACGTAACATACTCGGGTAAACGTTTCTTAAAACCAATCCATATTAGAATTATATCTCTAGCTCTCTCAATAATCATAATATTCCTAGGAGTTTACCTACTAAGCTCAGTAATCTCTGAGTTTGCAGCTTCCTAGATGCCTGTAAACCTTAAAGATACTCCTTTCTTCCGATATCTTTTATTCATGTAGATTAGTAAGTGAGTAAAGTTCTCAATTATCCTTGAGTATTCTATTGGGCCGCAATCGAAAGCTCTCACTCCTGGAATTTTTTCTGCAAGCTCTATTGCTATCTTCTTCGCGGGTTCATCACCGCATACAGCTACATCACACTCAACATCTTTCTCAAGGTCTAGGAGAGCCTTATACCCAATATTATGGAATGCTGAAGCTAGATAAACCGTTCTCGGGAGTAGTTCTCTTACAACCTCTGCTGCAGACTTCTCAGAGAAGATAGGTGGAACAATAGTTGATATGACGGTTTTCCCTTCTAGGTACTGAGAGATCTTCTCGATTATATTTCTTATCCCCTCAAAAGGTATAGTTAAGATGATTACATCACTTATTCTAGCAGCATCTTCATTCGTCAATCCTTGAACCTTCTTACATATCTTCTCTGTTACCTCTTTAGCTATGGTTTCAGCTTTCTCTTTATAACGTGACCCGATAACTACTTCTTGAGAAGCTTTAGCTAACCTCAACGCAAGCCCACGTCCAAGATTCCCCGTTCCACCTACTAATCCAATAACTCTCCCGCCCATCGATCTTGCTTCAGCTAAGCTCTTAACGTCATTTACCTTCTTGACAGCTGGAAGCCTATAAGCATCTCCATAACTGTAGACTCTTACACCTTCTAGAGCAAGCTTTACCGCGGATTCAACATAGAAGGATGGTGTAATACATACGGGGCATCCTGGACCTGCCACCATGTCTATACCATCTGGAAGAAGAGCTCTCAAACCATAGTGGGTTGTCGTCCACTCGTGTGTTCCACAGAAATTCATAATCTTTAATTCTTCAACACCAGCTGATTTAATATTCCTCCATAAAGCTCCAATTATCTTAATAATCTTAGATGCTAATTCACGATTACTTTTAAAGACTTTATCAACAGCATCTTTTAAATCAATAGAGCCCAAACCATCCCTAGATTAGGTAAGCCACGCTTAAAACCCTAGCCCTCCACCAATACCCCATTAAAACCAGCAGTAATTTTACCTAGATACATCGTGGTATATACATAAACATATCGTGGTATTAGGCTTCTACATCTTTAAGCTAGAGATTTTAATTTAGCTTCTCCAGCAATTCCCCTGGTTTGTATGAGGGAATTGGAGAAGCTAGCCGCTGAACGTGCTCGTGAAGCTGTAAAGTATGATAAATTAGGTATGAAGGGAGAAGCAGTATTGAACTATAAAGAGGCTATCCAGCTTCTCTTGAAACTAATTAGGTTTACTGATGACCCTGTAATGAAGAGGGTATACGAGGAAAAAGCGAGACAGTATAAAGAGAGGCTTGAGGCTCTACTTGAGAAGAGCTTAGAATCAGCTTATACACCTACAAGAAATAGTAAAGAGCAAGGAAGCTATCTTATAGCTGACCCCCCGCCTGTAAAATGGGATGATGTAATAGGGCTGGAAGAAGCTAAGAAGGCTCTCAGAGAGAGTATTATATATCCATCTCTGAGACCAGAGTTCTTCCCTCTTGGATGGCCGCGTGGAATATTATTCTTTGGACCGCCTGGATGTGGGAAAACTATGCTTGCTGCAGCTGTTGCTAATGAGGTAGATGCCCTCTTCATGCAGACTGATGCATCGATGATTATGTCTAAATGGCTTGGAGAATCGGAGAAGAATATTGCTGCATTATTCGAAGAAGCTAGAAGATATGAAAGAGAAGGAAAGCCTGTTATAATCTTGATAGATGAGGTTGATTCATTGACTACTTTTAGAGAGAACGAGGTGGGAGGAGAAGCTAGAGCCAGGAATCAACTCTTAAAGGAAATGGATGGGCTTCAAGATAAAGGTAGAACGCCTAGGATATACGTGATAGCTGCAACAAATAAGCCCTGGCTCCTTGATGAACCATTTATACGCCGCTTCCAGAAGAGAATATACATACCCTTACCAAACTATGATGCTAGGCTCGATATGTTTAAACATTATACCAAGAAGCTAGATCTAGACGATGATGTAGATTTTAATGAGCTTGCAAAATTAACGGAGGGTTATAGTGGAGCAGATATCTCTCAGATATGTATGGAAGTACAGCTTAAAGTAGTAAGCGAGTTCTTCGAGAAGGGTAAGAGCGATAAGCCGAGAAAGATAACTATGGGCGACTTCATGGAAGTTGTGAAGAACGTTAAGCCCAGCATAAACATGGATTCATTGAAGAAGATGATAGAATGGGCTAGAAAATACGGGTCTACATTTTAAGAAATCAATTTAACCGTATTCTCTTCTTAGCCCAGCGTTTACTTTACTTATTTGTAAGCCTTAAATCTTTACGTAATGAGGTGGAGGAGCTATTCTCCAAAATGTGGCACATGAAAGGTATTACCTAGTTGACAGGATCAAGCTCACACGGCATCTGATACAAAAATGCTATACTCTCTTCAAGCCTTCCCTATACTTATGATATACGCGCTCTATGTCTGCTGGAGCCTCCGGCTTTCCATCCTTAATATATCAGGAATATTGACCCTGGATGGAAGATATACTTCTTCATCTCCTTCGGGATACAGTAGTTATACTTACTAGGCTTAGTATCAGACCCTTCTACAGTCTCTTCTTCAACCTTTACATCTTCCTCTTCCAGATGCTCATCTAATGTATAGTATTCATCTAGGGATGTCCGGCTGTAATACTCCATACTAATCCACCTATGTAACCTCTCTCATCGCTCCACACTTCATACATCTTATGGTTACGCTGAATATGCCTCCACTGCAACCTGCATTAAGGTCTACGAGCTAACATCTATATCTCCCAGCACCTATCCTAATATATTCGATGGCCGGTGTGTTCTACTTTCAAGCAAGAGCCTAACGGGTATATCCACCTAG
>Ga0080004_1119141_pt1 | contig 13028 bp, 12 predicted proteins | sample WasSprMetagenome_FD_69207 | JGI IMG/M metagenome (GOLD analysis project Ga0080004, IMG submission 69207) | Sulfidic aquatic microbial communities from Washburn Spring, Yellowstone National Park, USA - WS (SPADES assembly) (version 2) | ecosystem: Environmental > Aquatic > Thermal springs > Hot... | reverse complement strand
GTAAGCTAGTATCTACTCTAAAATTAATGAGTAGAACACCACCACTCTTCAAACCACTTATGAAGTCTTCATAACCAACCAACGTAGAATCTAAAACCACTACAACATCAGGTTCGTAAATATCTGAGTGAATCTCAATCTCACTACCAGATATCCTAGTAAACGCAGCTATAGGAGCACCCATCCTCTCAGGCCCGAAAGTCGGGAAAGACTGTGCGTACTTCCCCTCCCTAATAGCTGCCTCAGCTAGAAGGTTACTAACAGTCCAGACCCCCTGACCACCCCTACCATGCCATCTAATCTCAATCTATAACAACCACCAATAATAAATGTTAAGTTATGGTTAATATCTTCATAATCACATCTTTTATAGCGTTGCTGGTGTTAAATGGTTGTTAAGCCCCATCAATATTACTTCTAGAATCATTGATTAAAACTTGGAAATAAAGTATTAAAAAGTGATTTAAGTTTAAAACCATCTACCGTGTTTCCAAACTATTACAGTGGTTCCTTTCTTAACACCTAAATCTACGAATCTATCATGTGATAACAGTACTATACCTCTTCCCTCATATTCTGGGGGTATGATGTCTGCTACAGCTCTAGTATAATGTGCATATGTAAGGAATCCAGGTGTAGTTACTACGACTATATCTCCAGGTTTTACTTCAAGGTATTCTAACACCTTTCTCTCTAAGTATGCTCTCATAGGTGGAGAACTACTAGGTGCTTCATCAACCTTTAATCTAGCTCTCTTATGACCCCATTTTACGAAGAACTCAGCCATACGATCACCACTCATGTACGAATATACCTCTCTTACCCTCTGCTACCGCTTTAAAGTACATTTCCTCGAGCTCCTCTAGTCTAGGGGTCCATACTAAACCCTTCAATACTTCCTTAGGCTTAGGTTTGAAGAATGGTGTTAATATGAATAACAGAACTACTGTGACTACAAAGCATGCGAATCCTGGGAACCACCAAGAACCTCCCTTAGGCCATAAACCAAATGTGAATGGTGCTAAGAATATATCTGGAACTAAGAAGCATAGTAATGTATATATTACACCTGCAGCACCTGCGATCCAAGTAGCTGTAGGAGCTGCTCTATAAGTTAACATACCAGCTAATAACATTAAACACATAGCTGGAGATACAGCTGGAGTAGATCCGAATAGAGCTTGCGCTAAGTAAGGTACTCTAACATAGAATTGATACCATGCTATTGACCCTAAGATACCTAGTATTAAGGCCATTATAAGTAGCATCCTCCTGTAGTGGATTTCAGGCTTCCCCTTAACTATAAATCTTCTGTAAATATCGTTAACGAATGTTGAGGAACATGCTACGACGTATAAGTCACCTGTAGACATAAGTGCTGCTAGGAAATATGCTAAGACTGCACCCATAAGACCTGGCGTAGCTGCAAATATTGCGACATAGTGGAAGAATGTATGTGCAGTATTAGGTAGCGGTGGTATTAGGCCTTTCTCAACTAATGCCCTGACAATCATTCCCGGAATTCCCATATATATACTGCCAAAAGGCATTAATACGCAAGCGAAGAGTAATGTTACAATTCTTGCCTGATTGAGAGTCCTAGCTGCTAAGTTGGTCTGCAAATTTGCTTGGTTGAAGAAGTACCACGCACCGGTAATTGCTAGACCTCCAGCAAAGAACATACCCAAGGCTGGGAAGTCTGGGTGTAGAGGTGCTGTAAAGAAGCTCCTACTAGGTAAAGGAGTTGATGCGAATAATCCATCCCACCATCCAACAGTAGCTAAACCAGGAATTAATATCATTGTACCGACAATCCAAATGACGAGTGCCTGTAGTAGGTCTGTTAAAACTGCAGCGAAGATACCACCGAGGGCTGCGTAGACTGTAGTTATTATTGCGAATATTAACATACCCCAGAATCTATCAATACCTGCAAATACCTCTAACGTAATACCTGCAGCATAGAAGTTAAATCCCATTATAGCGAATACGAACCAGAATATACAGATAGCTCCTACCAAACGCGCCGCGGGACCGAAACGATATTCTAAATATTCAGCAGAGGTTGTATACCCACCATAATATAGTATTGGTAGTAGTGCTAAGAATATGAGAATCCATCCGATATCATCCCACCACATCTGAATAGATGCTAAACCTATTAAATAACCTTCCTCGGTATAAGTTAGTATATCGTGGGCACTAAATAATATTGTGAAGTACGCTATAGCTAGAAGCCAGAAGACCATTTTCTTACTTCCTAACATCCAATCCCATGATTTCTTTATGTATCTATGCTGAATACTTCCGACGATGAATACTATAACACAATAGATAGCAACTACTATCCAGTCAAGGGTAGTCACTGGTGGGGGGAATTGATATTGTATCTGGCTCATATTACTTCACCACCTTAAGGACATGGTACGTAGTATATACCCCTAGTATCTTTATATGTTGGTAAGTCAGGATATTGTGCTGGGAGTATGAAGTGCCAGTATGCTTCAATAGCTGGGAAGAATATGAAGCAGATAAGTAATATTACTAACATTATCTTCTGAGGTCTAGTTTTTAAACCAATAAATCCCTCCTTCCACATAAGAATTAATGCTACTATACCCCATGGTATATGCCATGAATACTCTGTTAACCATGGTATAGGATCCTTAGTTGGATTATAAGGACATAATTTAGCTTCTTTAGCCTCAGCAAATACGTTGATTGAGCTGATCGGGAATGCTATCATTAACAGCAATAACAGAATAGTTGATATTAGTGAAGGGCGTATCATATAACTGAGACACCCCCAGTATTTAGATAATAAGTTCTTTATTATAAATTTTCATGAAAATTAAAATTCTTCTTACTAATTATAATTACAGTGGGATTAACTTGTGGATTATATAGAATTACTATCAACGCCTTTAGATTTAAATGAAGTAAAGGTAAGAGAGATAGTATTGAGGTCCCTAAATAAAAAGAGAGGGAGTTTTTTTAAGCATTGGGAACCGAATATCAAAAATATAGTTTTAGTATATGTACCATTTTGGTTAGTGAAATTCAAATGCCGTATAAAGAAAGTCTTTAAGATAATTAGTGGTGAAGACTTCATGGACTTATACGTTCTCATAGATGCTGTAGCAGGTAAGTTTTGGGTTTTTAAGGATGTAGGAAATTTAAGTTTAGTAAAGACTAAAGTCCCTGAAGATAAAGTCTTAAAACCTAAGGTAAAGTTTGAAGAGATAAGTAAGGAAGTAAGCTACCATATCACTTACCGAGTTATAATTCCGCTAACTAGGAGATTACATTATGTAAGTCAAGAAGTTATAGATTTCAAGGAGTTTTACAGACCTACATTTCTAGTGATTTACAGTCTTGGGAAAGATTCTAAAGAAGAGTTAGTATATGTTAGGGGAGATAAGATTCCATATTAGTCTTAGTATTAAGACAATCAAGGTAAAAAATATTTTACTTTGTTCAGAAGCTATATCTGTAAACAACCTTACCGTACGGTAGGGTTAGAGTTTCTAGAACTCCATAGTACCCAGCTATTACTCTCTTTGGCTCGAGTATATAAGTTGGATCTGCCTCAGATTTCTCTAAAATTAAGGTTGACTTCCCAGCAAATAAGTACTTGACTTTTCTCTCACCTCCATCTACAACTATTAGCTCGGCAAAAGGTTTTCCACCTTCCTCAGATGGAGGTATATATTTTAGTGAGAATATGGGACCGAAAGGTAATTCATCAAAAGATGCGGCTCTCTCCATATGGGTAAATGCCTTAATTATTTTCACTCCACCACGTTCCACTTCACCAACAGCAATTCCAATATTAGGATCTCTTCTAAGAGTGATATTGGCGAGCTTCTTCTGATAACCCCATATTTCTCTACCACCACAGAGAGGAACTTCTGAGGTAACATAGAGGAATGGCTCATAAACACCTACATAGTTCCCATATTTCACTTGAACATAAAGTGCAGCTTCATAGAACGTACCTTGAGTAGAAGCTGGGAAGTAAGAGATCCATGCAATTACCTTATTCCCAGCTACCTCAAGAGGTTCGGGAATAACTTTCCATATATTCTCTTCATCAGTCTCGTAGAGTACTAGCAATACCTCTACATCCTTCCAAATTATCGGAGGTGGTGGGTAGAGTGGAGAGATTATTGGGTTTGAATAACCCCATTTTGTCACAGGTAATCCACGCTTATTAGTCATGTAAAACACCCTCATATATTTTATAACTGCATAAAATATAAAAACTTTCATCAACTATTTTGTCCAATTACTTGCTACTAACCATAGTTAAGATCCCAATAGTATTACATTAGACATAAAGGTTGGTGTTACATTTTAAACTTCGCATTGTATTCTTTATAGGTAAAGTCTGTATTAAAGGATGTTATCAAAGATAGAACCTAATCGGTTAACGTAACCCTTTGTTTAGGTTTAAGATTTATCTGCGGAGGATTCCAGTGCATTTGAATATTTATTTAGATTGAAGGCTTATTAATTACTAGCTAATGATTTTTGAGGGGATAATGTTTAAAGTCATTGATATAGTTACACAATTTTCAATTAGAGGTTTTAGAAGTCCTGGTATGTATGTTCAAGGTAGAGGTATATTAAACTATCTAGGGAAGCTTATTAGAAGGTATGGTAAAAAAGCACTAATATTATTAAGTCCTACTGCTAAATATGTTGTTGGAGATACTATTGAGAGAAGTTTAAAGAATTACGATGTATATAGAGTGTATACAGTTTTTAATAGAGAGTGTAGCTGGGAGGAAATTAAGAGGGTTACAAAAATAGCTTTGGAGAATAATGTTGATATTGTTTTAGGTGTTGGTGGTGGTAAAGCTCTCGATACCGCAAAAGCTGTAGCAATCTTAAATGATTTAGTAGCTGTATTAATACCAACAATAGCTTCTACAGATGCGCCATCAACGGGGCTCTCTGTAATATATACGGAGCCCTATCCAGGCGAGCTCTTAGAGGTATTATTTCTCCCAAGAAATCCTGACATGATCGTCGTTGATAGTGAAGTCATTTCTAAAACACCACCAAGATTCTTAGCTGCTGGTATGGGTGATGCCTCAGCACATTACTGGGAAGCAAGATCAGTATTACAAGGGAATAAACCAAACTTAATTCCATTAGACCCTACAGAAAAAGAATATACATATATAAAACCTTTCGATATAGGTTTCATAATCGCATCACGTATATGGGAAGTATTGAAGATGTATGGTGTAGAGGCTATGGATTCTGCTAGGATGAAGATAGTCTCACCAGCTTTAGAAGAGGTCATCTATGTTGTTACTCTTCTTAGTGGATTAGCAGGCGAAAATGGTGGTACAGCTTTAGCGCACGCCATCGGTAATGCTTTAAGTGTTTTAGAGAAGAAAATGAAGCCTATACAATATCATGGAGAGATGGTAGCCTTTGGAACTCTAGTAGAGATAATTGCTGAGGGAACTCTTGAAGATGCTAAAGAATACGTATGTTGGGCTCATTCAGTAGGTTTACCTACTTCATTTAAAGAACTAGGGATAGAGGATGTGACAGAGGAAGATCTATATAAAGTAGCTGAAAAAGCTATGACTACTATTGAAATTCATAGAATACCTTACGATATCAGTAAAGATGCTTTAGTAGACTTAATGAAACTAGCTGATCAAGTAGGCAGGAAATTCACTCGGATATATCCTAGACAATCATATGAGTAAAAACTAAAACTTCAGTAAACCTTTACTTAATACTGTATTTATGTTAAGTGTTAAGATAGAATATACTCTTAAGATTTAATGACGGTGAATTCCTAAGGTAATTTACGGTCGTAAGATACAATATAACAAGTTATGTAACATGAGAAGAAGGGGTGGTTCAACCCATAAATTTTATTTATCATTTATCTAAATTGAATATTACGATTCCCGCAATATGATGAAAACATCCTTCTGATATGAATGATATAAAGTAAGGATTTAAAATTTTAATTTAAAATTTTAGTGGGATATATTATGAGTGATGAGTACTTATTAGGAATCGATGTAGGTACGCAAAGTGCTAAAGTAGGTATCTTTGATATTCATGGTAACCCCCTCGCGATATCTACTTCAGAATATCCTCTAAAAACTCCTTATCCAGGTTGGGCTGAGGAAGATCCTGATGATTGGTGGAAGGCTGTTGTACAGAGTGTTAAAGAAGTTTTAGAAGTATCAAAAATCCCATCTGATAAAATTGTTGCAATAGGAGTTAGTGGTCAGATGCATGCAACAGTACCTATGTCTAAAGATGGAGAATTACTAAGTCATTCTGCATTACTATGGTGTGATAAGAGAAGTGCTTTCCAATGTGAGAGGATTCGTAGTAAAATTAATGAGAATGAATTTATTAAGGTTACTGGTAATGTTGTAAGTCCTTCTTGGATAGGTCCTCATATTATGTGGTTTAAGGAGAATCTCCCACAGGTATATGAGAAGACATATAAGTTCCTTACATCGGAGGGTTACATAATTTATAAGCTAACGGGTAGGTTCTCTATTGATTGGTCTGAAGCTTCAGGGACATACCTGCTAGATATTAGGAAGATGATATGGTCTGAAGATTTAGCCCAAATACTTGAGGTAGACTTAGATAAGATGCCTGACATATTTAAATCTTATGAAGTGGTTGGTTATGTAACTGAGGAAGCTGCTAAAACCACGGGTCTTAAGGCGGGTACACCGGTTGTTGCTGGTGCAGGAGACTTTCTCTCTGCAACATTAGGTTTAGGTTGTGTTGTGGAGGGGAATTCATTCATTATAACAGGTACGGCATCTAATATAGCAGCAGTTGTGAAGAGTCCTCTCCTTACACCAAAGCTATTAAATCTACACCATGCAATAGATGCTTGGGTAACGTTTAGGACCCTTGAGGGTATGGGGGCTTTACTGAGATGGTTTAGGGATAATATAGCTATTCCAGAAGTTGAGGAGGCTAGGAAAAGAGGTATATCACCTTACCAAGTAATTGATGAAAAAGCTTCAGCCATTAATCCAGGTGCTGAGGGTCTCTTAATCTACCCCTTCCCACTAGGTGAGAGACCTCCGGGTAATGTAAATTCTAGGGTAGTGATCTTCGGATTACTGTTATCTCACAGTAGAGAACATATAGCTAGAGCTATACTAGAGGGTATAGCGTTTGCGGAGAAGGAAGTTGTTGATGAGATAGAAAGTCATGGTATAAAAGTTGAAGTAATTAGAATAGCAGATGGAGGTGCTAAAAGTACGGTTTGGAATAAAATAAGAGCAGATATTATGGGTAAGTCCTTAGCTATTCCGAATGTAACAAATGCAACTTTACTAGGAGATGTAATACTAGCTGGTATAGGAGTAGGAATTTACAAAGACCCCGCGAAAGTAGTAAATGATATTGTAAAAATATCAAGTATTATACACCCAGATGAGAATAAACATAGGATCTACATTAGATACTATCAAGTGTTTAAGAAATTTAGAGAGACATTCTGGCATCTGTTTAATGAATTAGCAAATATTGAAAAACATTGAAAACTTAAGTTAAAATGAAGATTATAATTTCTCAACTTCTTTAAGCTTAAATCAATTCTCTAAATTCGAACTCTAACATTAACTAAGCAACTCTGAAGTAATAATTGTTTTGACTATAGAATGACATTGAAAGTGATTAATATAAAATTAACGAAGTTAACCAATGTACCTACCTGATTATTCTAGCTGAGGTTCCATATTTTAGCAATCTTTCTATCTCATCCTTGTATATGAGATTTACTGCACCAGGTATAGCATGTTTTAAGCATGATGCAGCTACTGCAAAATCCAGTGCTGATTGAAGATCTTCCATGAATATTAATCCGTAAACTAATGCAGCTGCAAAAGCATCACCTGCACCTTCTCTATCAACTATAGGAAGTATATCGTATTCGTATGATTTGTAAAAGTTTTTAGCATCATAAAGAACTGCTGTCCATTTATTATGAGATGCTGAGATACTTGTCCTTAGGGTTATTGCAACTATCCTTAGATTAGGGAATTTCTTCATTAACTCCTCAGCTACATATCTATAGCTTTCTGGATCAATTTTACCTCGAGATGGATCAACTCCCGGAACTTTTATACCAAAGTATATTTCAGCCTCTTCCTCATTACTTATTAATACATCAGCATAGCTTACAATTTTAGACATAACCTCTCCAGGACTTTTACACCATCTCCATAATTGTGCTCTATAGTTAAGGTCGCATGAAACTGTTATACCTAACTCTTTAGCTACTTTAAGAGCGGCCTCACAAGTTTCAGCAGTATTCTGACTAATAGCAGGTGTTATACCGGTAATATGAAACCAGAAGACGTCTTTTAAAGCCTCTCTCCAATTAATTTCCTCAGGTCTTATCATTGCGAATGAAGAGTAACTCCTATCATAAAGTACTCTTGATGGTCTCGGACCGATACCAACTTCTATGAAGTATACCCCTAACCTCTCACCACCTCTTATAATTTTGCTTACCCCTACACCAAATTGCCTTAAGAAATTTACACATTTATCACCTAATACGTTATTAGGGATCTTAGTAATGAAATCTACAGGAACGCCTAAAAGCGTTAAGTTAATGACGAAATCCGCCTCGGCTCCAGCAAAACCTACTTCAAATATGTGAGTCTGTATTAACCTAGTACCTAATGGTGGTGATAATCTAAGCATTATTTCTCCGAATGCTGCAATTTTCTTGCCTTGAGCTATGTAGGTCCTGCAGTGGGTAAACATAATCTATTCCCTATATCTAGGATTATCCACTAATATAGGTTTTCCATCTCTTCTTAGGATCACCTTCTTAAATCCTTTCATTTTTATACTTTCATAATCATGACCTGCATTAGCTGGATATATATATAAGAATATGAGAGGTTCTTCACCTATATTCACAGTTCTATGAGCGTATTCTCCCGGTATATATACGATATAACCTCGTTCTATAGGGTAGGAGTAGAAATCTCCTCTCTTATCCTGCATAAGTAGTAGTCCTTTACCTTTAATCCCTATATAAATCTCATCAGCATCTCCTCTAAGATGGTAATGACCTCTAGTGAAGTTATATTCCTCACCTATAAGACCAGGATATATTATTGTAACTCCGTAAATAAAACCTCCTTCAACAACATTCTCATAATACTCGTAAACTACATGATCTCCTGTCTTTAAGATTTCGTCAACAGCTTTAGGATCAGAAGCAAATGGCTTTAAATCACTTAGTTTGACCTTAACATTCCTATCATATCTTAGCAACATACCGTTAGTAAGATCTATTAATGTCTGGGTAGGTATTCTGGAGTCAAACCCTCTTCCGAAACCCAAAGTACATCCCAACTATTTTATGTACTAAGCCTAAAATTTTTATTATAAAATTAATTATAACTTAAGGGTATAGGCTTGGGTGTAAGTAAAGGTATTTACGGTTATAAAGGTAAGATTTTACGGATCAACCTTTCCCGTAAGGAATTTAGAGTAGAGGAAATACCTAAAGAATTCTTAATAAAGTATGTTGGAGGGAGAGGTCTTGCTGCACGATATTACTATGATGAAGTACCCCCAGATGTACACCCATTAGATGCTAGAAATAAGATATTTATAATGACTGGCCCTCTCACCGGTGCTAAAGTCTTCGGTGGTAATAAAATTCATTTAATAACTAAATCACTACTAACTAATCATTATTTATGTTCTAACGCAGGTGGTTATGTAGGTCCGGAACTTAAGTTTGCAGGTTATGATGGTTTAATAATTGAAGGTGTAGCTGAAAAACCCACATATGTAGTGATAATGGATGAAATTGTAGAGTTTAGAGATGCTAGTCATTTATGGGGTAAGCTTACGGATGAAACAATAGATATCCTTAAAAAGGAGGTTGACCCAAACGTTAAGGTTATAACTATAGGGCCTGCTGGTGAGAAATTAGTAAGATTAGCTAATGTAATGGTAGATAATAGGAGTTTTGGGAGAGGTGGTGCAGGAGCTGTAATGGGTTCTAAGAAATTAAAGGCGATAGCTATAAGAGGTTCTGGAAGTGTAGAGGTATTTAATGAGGAGAAGTTAAGAGAAATATTAATATCATCTATAGATGATCTAAAGAAAACTACATACTTACATACATTGTATGGTTCGCCTCAATATCTTGAAACCTTAGCGAAATTAGGGGCTGTACCATTTTATAACTATCAAAGGACATCATTTAGAGAGGGATCTCTATTAGAGAATATTATAGCTACGACTATTAGAAGCAAGTATAGAGTACGTGATAGGACTTGTTATACCTGTCCTGTAGCTTGTGCTAAGTTGTGTAGAGCTATTGAAGGACCTTATAAGGGTGCGATAGCAGAGCCTGAGTATGAGACTGTATGGGCTTTTGGGCCTCAATGCGGTAACGATGATATGAATGTTATTATAGCTGCTAATGAAAGATGTGATAAGTATGGTTTAGACACAATAAGTATCGGAGTTGTGATAGGATTTGCTATGGAGTGCTATGAAAGAGGATTAATATCTAAGCAAGATACTGGAGGATTAGATCTCAGATTCGGAAATTCAGAAGTAATTATAGAGGTTATAGATATGATAGCGTATAGAAGAGGTTTAGGTGAGTTATTAGGTAATGGTGTTAAAGTGACTGCTGAGAAGATTGGTAGGGATTCTGAAAGATTCGCTATGCATGTTAAGGGTATGGAGATGACAGGATACGAACCTAGAGCATTCTTCGGTATCGCTTTAACTTATGCAACATCATCTAGAGGAGCATGTCATAATGTAGGTGGTTGGACTATAAGAGATGAATTACTACAACCAAAATTAGATAGATTTGCAGTTGAAGGGAAGGGTCTACTAGTAAAAACTTTGCAGGATGTTAGAGGTTATATAGATTCTATAGGTATATGCACTATTCCTAGGAGAGCATTAAAACTTACAGATGAGCCTAGAGGTGATATACTATTCTACGTAACTGGAATTGAACTTCGTGAAAGCTTGCTTAAAGTAGGTGAAAGAGTATACAATCTTGAAAGACTTATACTTAATCGAGAAGGTATTAGAAGAGAAGATGATACTCTACCACCACGTATATTTACAGAACCACTACCAGACGGTATAGCTAAGGGTAAGGTTATAACCCGGGAAATGTTTGATAGAATGCTTAATGAATACTATACAGCACGTGGTTGGTACTTAAATGGTGTTGTTAGTGAAGAAAAATTGAAGGAGCTTAACATCCCGTGAAATCAGTTATTCCTAGGCGACTCTCTAAATTACATTATTTGTTTTACCCCTTCATACATTTCCTCATATATACTTAATAATACTTCTCTATTTAGCTTTATCAGAGTTGTTGGTCTAACCTTATACCTTAGTGTTATTTCTGCAAGTTTCGGTAAATCAGCCTCAGGAATATCTAACTCTGCTAGTGATAATGGTATGTTCATACTCTTATATAATCTTATTAAAGAGTTAATAAGATTACTAATAACATCTTCACTTTTAATATCTAGGTAGATCTTGTAAAGCATATCCATCTTCTGAGCTAAGACTTTAGAATAAAACTTTACTACATAGGGTAGTGTTATACCGACGGCAAGGCCATGCGGTATATTGTAGATAGGACCTATTGTCTCACCTATGAAATGACCTAGCGTAGCTCCTGTATTTCCAACAACTAATCCACTTAATAATGCAGCCATAGACATAAATGTTCGAGCTTCAATGTTATTTCCTTCTGTGTAAGCCTTATAGAGATATCTAAGTATTAAGGCTATAGACGTTAATGCTATAGAATCTGTTAGAGGTGTAGCACGTGTTGATGTTAATCCTTCTATAGCATGAGCTAATGCGTCAAGACCTGTAATAGCTGTAAGTCTCGGTGGTAAAGTTATTGTTAATTCCGGGTCTACTATAACTACGTCAGGCAATAAATACTCACTCATAACACCACGCTTAACCTCAACATTCTCATATCTAACTTTCGCAACAGCAATATTGGTAACCTCACTTCCACTACCTGCTGTCGTAGGTATTAATATGAGGGGTATACCGTCATATTTTACCTTATCACTACCAATATAACTTGAAATATCATCAGTATTTGTAGGAGCTATTGATGCAATCTTAGCTGTATCTAAAGTACTACCCCCACCTATACCTATAACTCCATCAAAATGTCTACCCCTAACGAACCGAGCTACATTGTTAAAATCATCTACGCTGGGTTCTGATGAGACATAGTAAAATTCAATATTACTGATGGCATCCTTAATATAACTCATAACTCTCTCTATAACACCTAAGTCAGATAAATTCTTATCAGCAATAACTAAAACTTCATGAATGTTAAACTTCTTGATTTCATCTCTCATTTTCTCAAGGCTTCCAACACCGAATATAACTTTTGTAGGAAAGTAAAGAGATATTTGGCCAATACTATATATACTCATAAAGTCTCCAAAAGTAATATATTATTATAAAGTTTTTAAGTGATCTTAAGAAATAACCTTTAGTTCACTATTTTATTTTAAGTACACTATGCGAATGTATTAAAGTAGTATTACAATTTATAATATAAAAATGATTAAAGATAGAATTTAGAGTATTAAATGAGATAGGGGACTTTTATCCAAAACTCTTTTAAGTCAGCATAGATCCCGTAAACTTAAAACATCATTATTATGTGGTCTCTTTATATTTCCCTTGATATAATGCCAATTAGAGAAATACGTAATAAAAAGATATTTAAAGTCTCTAAATAAAACGTTCTTAATATGCTTACAACTTAAATAACTACTTAATCATGGAGTCTATAAATCCCAATACTATTATTGCTATACTTACGACGATTTCACTTAGTGCTACTAGAGTTATTACCCATTTAGTACTCATCTTATCACCCATGATAATATTTTACTATATTATTCTTAAGTCTTATATATATTTGAATATATATTGAATATTCAGGCATATACTTATAT
>Ga0080004_1075260_pt1 | contig 13033 bp, 9 predicted proteins | sample WasSprMetagenome_FD_69207 | JGI IMG/M metagenome (GOLD analysis project Ga0080004, IMG submission 69207) | Sulfidic aquatic microbial communities from Washburn Spring, Yellowstone National Park, USA - WS (SPADES assembly) (version 2) | ecosystem: Environmental > Aquatic > Thermal springs > Hot... | reverse complement strand
ACTACAATTTTTTATGTAATCTATGGGATTGCAATATACCAAAAGTCAGTCATGGACTTACAATGCGTGGTATAGCAATGATGTGGAACTGGGTTGATATCTCCCCCCTAATGGAATTTACTGGCAGTTGGATAAGAGCTCTAAGTCAGTCTATTAGAAGTATGTCTTATCTTACTTCTGCTGTCTCTTGTAATCCTAGTAGGATTAGAGTTTCGCTTGATGATGCTACTGTGCTAAGCAAGCTTAGTTCTGACCTGAAATTTAGTTTAATTGTAACGGATCCTCCTTATTATGATGATGTTCCCTATGCTGAACTTAGCGACTTCTATTATGTTTGGCTTAAGAGGGTGTTGAGCGATGTTGATGGTAGCCGTCTTGTGCCGAGGTTTATCTCTGAGGCTTTCTTTGAGAAAGTTAGCGACAGCTGGGTTGAAGTTTCTACACAATGGGAAAAGTATGCCTTAAGCGAGGTCAGTCTTAATCCTCCTCGACTCGGTTCTAGTGCCAAATATGAAGATGGAGTAAAGCACTTTCAGAATCTCTTGAATTCCTCTTTCACTAATATGACTTCTAGACTTTCCGACGACGGCTTACTTGTTACATACTATGCACATACCGATCCTGATGCTTGGAAGGCTTTAATAGAAGCAGGGTGGAAAAGTGCTGGTCTACGAATAACTAATGCCTTTCCTATTACTACAGAGTCTGAACAAAGCGTAGTTAAGAGAGGTAAGCTTTCTATGGATACTAGCATTGTTGTAGTATGGAGAAAAGGTTCAAGCAATACTATAAAGGCTTCAGACCTCTATGAAGAAATGGTTGAATCAGCTGCAAATAGAGCTAGAAGACTACTTGATTTAGATATTTCTGGTAGAGACCTAGTTATCGGCACACTTTCAGCAGCTCTGGCGTCTGCAACAAAGTATCATGAAGTCTTAGAAATGGGTAAATTAGATGTTGGAACTTTAGTTGATAAGTACGTATATCCTGCAACATATCTTGGACTGGCTAGAGCTTTAGCAAGAAAAGCAGAAGTGAACGAAAGTATTAAAAGCCCTGATGGAATGTTTTACCTTCTTGTGAAGTCCATTTCTGCGGGTGCAAAAAAGAAGATGTTGGAAAGTACTGATGCTCGACTTTTTTCAATAGGAACTTCACTTGACTTGAATAGCGCAATAAAAACTTTAAAGATTTTAGGTGCTGGAGAAAAAGAGGGTGGAGCAAAGGTCGCTAAAGCTAAAACCTTAGTTCTCAGAGAACCAACTTCTTCTGAAAGATCTAAGCTCGCAGAACTGCTAGAGGTAAGAGATGTTGGTGTTTCTTCTCCCAATATAAGGTGCGCAGTTGATGCTTTACACTTTCTAGAGTATCTAGCAGTTTATTCTTCCAGGGAAGAATTTAAGCAAAAACTTGAAGAAATAAGAGCAAAGTTTCCGTTACAAGTTGAGGATGCCTTAATTATGGCAAAAACCATGGCTAAAGTTTTACCAACTGAAGATGTTGAGAAAAACTTATGTAGTCGTATCGTTGATTATTTAACGTTTACTCCAATAAGCTATAAAAACTCTAAGGAGAAGTGAAAAGTTATGGGAATTAAAAGCCTCAGAGAAAAAGGAAGTATAAAGATATGGAAAGACGTTTTTGATCCTAGATTAGATGATAAAGCAGCTCCAGACCTAGGAGATATCGTAAAAGGAAAAGAAACATTCTATTACGCTGATCCTGAGGCATTTTTCAAGCGTACTTATATGACCAACTCGATGAAAGAGCTTATAGACGAAGCAGCAGAAACTTTGAAAAGTGGAAAAGGTGGTGTAATATTTTTATTAACTTCTCTCTTTGGTGGAGGAAAAACGCATACTCAGCTTTGCTTGTACCATGTTTTCAATAGTCCAGAAAAATTTAAAGAAGTTGACGAACAGCTTGCTGCAAAGGTTGCTGAAGCAGGAAAGCCTATTATCGTAGTAATGGATGGTAGCAGGAGTGACCTAGTACCTCATCCAAATGAGCCATTTAAAGCGGAGGGTTTTTCTATAAAAACAATATGGGGGATGCTTGCGTATAGACTGGGGGTTTATGCAAAAATAAAACACTTAGACAGCTTAGATTCTCCTGCTCCAGGTGTCAACTTATTAAGAGAAATTCTTTCAGAACCTAAGGAGCCTATTCTAATTCTTATGGATGAAATAGTTCACTACGTTTTTAACGTAAGTAAATCTGGGCTAAAAGATTATGGAGATAAAGTTCTGCTTTTCTTAGACTATCTTGCAAGAGCTGTTGAGGATACGCCGAAAATAGTTCTTGTAGCGTCTGTTCAAGCAGAGTATAGAGTAATAGAAGGACAAAAACAGCTTTTTGAAGAGGACATGTTTAGAGGCTACGCAAGTAACGTTTTACGTGCGTTGAGTAGAGAGTCGACGAGAATCGTTGTACCGGTTTCTCCTGACGATGTTGTAAAAGTTTTGAATAAAAACATATTTGAGTTAGTACCGGAAGATGAAGCACTGAGAGCAAGAGAGAGGCTTTATTCAGCATATCGGGAAAAACCTGATCTATTTGGAGTTGAATCAGATTGGCAGTTCTCCTCAGGCGAGACCGGAAAAGTGGCAACAGCTAAAGAAACTTACCCCTTTCATCCAAAGTATGTTGAAGTTCTAGAAGAGTTTGTTACAAGAAACAAGGACCTTCAAAAAACTAGAGATGCTATTCGCATAACGAGAAAAGTTGTTAGACGAATCCTAAGAGGAAGAGAAGACGCAGACTTCATAATGCCATGGCACATAGATTTAAGAGAACCAGACATAAGAAGCAGAGTTCTTACTGAAAGTTATAGAGAATTCAGGGATGTTGTAAACAGAGATATAGTTGACGAAAATGGTAGGCTTGGTTCAATTAGCATATGCTCTAAGCCCCAATTAGCATTCAGGATTGCTACTGTAATATTGCTAAAAACATATACGTATGAAACTTTCAAAGAACCTTTGAAAGTTTTTCCAGATTTGAAAAGCATAGCCATAATGACGTATGAGCCAGAGACGTTTTCATCTGAAGGTCTACAAGACGTTGACATTAAAACAATTCTTGATGAAATGTATGGAAACCTCCCACATTTTTATTCTAAAGATGGGAGGTATTGGTTTACACCATATCCGTCTGTACTCGATTATGTTGAAAAAAGAGCTGAAGAAAAACTAGCAGGACCACGCTTAGAACTGTACAGATTCTTAGGCGAGTGTACAAAAAATATTTTAACTAAGAAAGAAAGCAAAAGAGGTGCCATTACAGAACAGACAGAAATATTTAGTGAAAAATATACAACAGTAATAAATTATGGAGATGAAGTCTTTGATCATAACTTAGTACCAGATACTCCATTAATGAAGCTCGTAGTTCTAGTAAAGCCAGAAGTAAACGAAGAAGAAGTTCGTAAAATTATACTAATGGCGGGTGAATCTGGAAGAAGAACGTACAGGAACACAGTAGCAGTCGTTTGTCCTTCACCTAAGTATGACTTTAATGAACTTCTAAGGTACGTAGCAAAAATGAAGGCCGCCAGAGAAGTTTTGGAATCCATAGGAGAATACTACTCTGAAAAAGAAATTAAAGAAATTCAACAGGGAATACTTAAAAGTCATATTCAAAAAATTGAAAATTCCCTTAATCAACAGATTTTGTTAACTTTAACTAGAATAGCTTATCCTGTAAGAAAAGAAATGTCTGATGACATAAAATGGTGTGAAACTACTGCTTCTTCTTCTATAATATCACAAGTCGAAGCTGGTCTTAAAAATGCTAGTACAGGGCCAAAGATAAAAACAGATTTTAGTTTCGATGACCTAAACACTTTCCTGAAACAAAACCAAAATTGGGACCTAGTAGAAGACCGTAACATAAGAGAAATGAGCGATATTGTAAATATCTTCTATACTACTACTTCAGCACCTTTTACAACTCGTAGCGCTATAAAAAGAGCAATTAGAGAAAGTTTAGAGCGATTAGACATAGGCGTAATTGTTGATGGAAAGTTGTACTGGAAGAAAGTTGGGCCTGAAGATGGAGTGGATAGTCCTGAATCAATAGAAGATGGCACAGAAATACTTCCATATCGTCTTGCTGCAGAAAAACTCAAAGAAAAGCTTCTCTCCGAAAGTGGTGAAAAAGTAGTTGAAAAGAAAGTTCATTCTATTTGGTATGAAGTTGAGTTTGCTGGAAAAAGAATAAAACTTGAGGAATTAGATAAGTTAAAGGATTGGCAGAAAATCATTAAGGAAGGAACTATCATTAAACAAGAGCAAGTAACAGAAAGAGGCTTTACTTTAAAAGTAACGCCAAGTCTACTAGTACTAAAGCCTGGAGAAGAAGCGCAAGCAATAATTTCTGTTGAGCCTATAGAAAAATACTCTGAGGAAGTTGAGTTAGAAGTTGACAAAGGGAGCTTAGAACCTAAAAAAGGTAAGTTACCCTTAAAAGTAAAGTGGCGTTTAGATACAAAACTAGAGCCAGGAGACTATAGTTTTAATGTTATTGCTTATGGCGCCGATGGAACAAGCGCAAGTACTACTTTCTCTGTAAGCGTAGAAAGCTTAGAAGAAGAGGTAAGTGTAAAGATGATTGAACCAGAACATGAAAATACTAAACTGTTAAGTATAGAGCCAAAAGATATTCTTTCGTTAAGAATGAGTTTAGAGATTATTTCAAAGTTGAACCTAAAAGCAAAGGCTAACGTTAGATTGTCATTTGGAGAGAACGTTGAGTTTAACTGTAACAATGTTGACACGAAGCTTGCAAGCTTGTTTATTCAAAAGTTCGAAGACTTGTTGAGAGTCTTACCTTCGCTAAGAGACGAAGCAAAGCTTGATAGTGCGGTAATTTTTGATGAACCTGTAATTTTGGACAAGGCTAAGATAACATCTCTAACGCCACTGTATGAACGAGTATCCTTTAAATTGAGGATTAAGAGAAATGAGTGAACAAATATATTTAAACTCAAAAGTCTTGTATGCTCTAAAGCTTAGAGGAAGTAAGGCAACTTTTACATGGTCTTCTTTGCCTAGTAGCAAACTAAAAAGTTCCATAGACCTAAAAGTTAAAGTTAATCCTTCAGAAATTTTTTGGCTGGCAGAAAATCTCTCTTGTTTGTGTAAAAATAACATTATTTATGCTCCAAACTTAGATGCATACAATAGATTAGTTATTTATGCTTGTGTTCGGCCAAGTATAAAAGATGTTGAGAAAGCAAAGTATTTGGCACTACAAGTTGTTGAGCTTAACAATTGGGATGCACACTACTGGGCTTCAAAGTTTAGAGAACTATGGTGGACGCATCGAAAGTATAAACCTTTAATGAAAGTAGCTAAATCATTTAAGCTGTTTTTTAACACTGAGTGAACTATAGATGGAGCTCAAAGATGGACTAGAAAGCTTTTTGGCATCAATCCTAGAGGAGTTCAAATATCATCCCTTCGTTGCACCTTACCTTAACACTTCAAAAGAAAATCCTCCACAACAATACATCCATCAATGCGAAGTTGTTGGTAGGCTTGCTTTAAGAGTTCCTGTTCGCGTGCTCATAGGTGATGAAATAGGATTAGGCAAAACATTAACAGCACTTAGCCTTGCAAAGTACTTGGAGAGGCTTGAGAGAGCAAAGAAATGTCTAATAATTGTTCCAAGAGTTCTTGTTTGGCAATGGCATAAAGAGCTTTTACGAATGGGAATTTCTGACTCTAAGATCAAACACATAGAAAGAGATACGCTAGAGTTTTTAAAGTTACAGAATTTTCCAGATGGCTACTATATAGCTTCAATGGACTTATTAAAGATGGGTGAAAGAATTACTGAAATAATTTCTGTACCATGGGATCTAATTATAGTAGATGAAGCACACAAGTTTGGGCATAAAACTAAGAGGTTTGGTAGAATCGGAAAAAGACTTATAGAAGCAGAAACAAGAAGAGACGTTTTATTTCTTTCTGCCACTCCACACAGAGGAGTCCCTCAAGATTACATTGCTAGGCTGCAACTCTTAGATCCCTTTTTAATAGAAGGGTGGAGCTATCTTGACAGGTCACAGTTTTACGAGACAACGCATGGAGCTATTCTATTTAGGAGAACAAAAGAAGACGTAAACAAAATTTATGAGGGTAAAGAAGTTTTTCCACCAGCTAAATTCTATGCATGTGTTGTAAATACTAGAGAGGATGAAGCAGAATTTGTTGAACACTTAATAAGTTTTTTACGCACTAAGTTAATTGAGTTTGCTTACGAACGCGATTTAATGAACCCAAAAATAATTCCACTACTTACTGTTCTTGTATTCAAGAGAGCCTCCTCGAGTCCCTTTGCAGCTATGACAACACTTGAGAGACTTTTAGCAAAGAGAGTTGAAACAGAATTTTCAGATGAACTAATAGATAGTGTAAGAAGTTTCCTAGAAGTTGGTTATGAAGACTATGAATACGAGAAGGATCCAGATGAAATTTTTAATGAATTTCTAAGTAGCGCTTCTTCTCTTTTGAACGAAAGAGATAGAAAAGAAATATCGGACTTAAGAGACAAAGCAAAAGCTATTATGGGGAGAGGAGACAGTAAAATCAATGCTCTGATATCTCTACTTGAAGATATAATGACAGAGGGAAACTCTAAAACAATAATCTTCACAGAATACAAAGATACCCTAAATTACCTTGTCCAAAATTTAGAGCTAAAACATCCTGAGTGGTCAAAGAACATTGTCCAATTAAGTTCCGATGAAACTCAAGATGAACGTAAGTTTAAGAAGATTAGAGATAGATTCGAAAAAGACCCTGAAGCACGTATTTTGATTGCTACAGATGTTGTGGCTGAAGGCGTAAACCTTCAAGTTGCAAACATACTAGTTAACTACGAAATACCTTGGAGCTTAATAAAAGTTGAGCAAAGAATAGGTAGAGTTTGGAGACTTGGGCAAAGGAAAGAAGTTGAAGCATATACTTTGTTTATGAACAATGTTGCAGATATTACAGCACTGAACGCATTCTATGAGAAATTGGCAAACTTAAAAAGAGCAAAACTTCAACCTAGAGCAATAACAGGCCAGGATATTCTTCTATATTCTGACGCCGAAGAGTTAACGAAGTTTCCGTCAGTCCCTACAGTAATTGAAGACAAAAAAAGGAGAAAGTTCCGCAAGGTAACAGAGTATCAAACTATACTCACATTTCTTAAAGAAGGAAAATCCGGCTTAGAAAATCTTGTTTCTTCAATAATAAAAGCAAAACAAGAAGTAGAAAGTGAGCTAGCATCAAAGGGTGTACTCTACAAGCCAAAAACTCGCCAAGAAGTCGAAAAGACTATGCAACTTTTGGGCTTCAGCTCACCTTCAGAGGTTCTTGAAAGCTTTAAGAAGATCATAAAATCCTCTTCTAAAATACTAAACTTCAACGTTGTGGAAAAGGAAGATTTTAAGGTCATAGTTGGACAAGAAATGCCCAAGCGAATAAGTACAATAGATGACGTGTATGGCTTATTCTTCAATGAAAACTATCTTAAAAAGCCAATAACATTAGTCTCCTATGGCAACATTACAGATAAACTGTTTCTAATTCCAGTAAGCATAAAAGAGAAAAACAGTGGCAAGGTTATTTATAGAGAGTTAGTCGGTGTGTGGAAGGAAACTGGAAACATTTTACGTGGTTCAAAGCTACTAGAAACAATTTCTAACGCAGTATCAAACTGTATGGGAATACCAGAAGAAAACGTTGAAGAAGTTGACTTGTCGCTTTTGGCAAACATTACGTCAACCATTAGAGACTCAGCACTAAAGCTTCTTGAACCATACTTTAGGTATTTGCATTCACTTGAAAGTTCAAAAATGAGAGAGTACGAGAGAACATGGATTAGAGCTAACAACCTAGAGATATCGCCACAAGATGTAATCGGTTGCATCACATTCGTTAAAGTACTTCAAGAACTAGAAGTTTCATTAACAGAAGAAGAAAAAAATACAATTGAAAAGAAAGCTATAGAAATAGTTAAACAGAAGGAAAAAGAAGAAAACAGAATACCTCAAGAAGTACCCGTAGAAGAGCATTATGATATAAAAAGCGTAGATCCTTCAACAGGCGAAGTTAGACTCATTGAAGTAAAAGGACATAAAGGTGCAGAGGTTTACGGGGAATTAACCGACTCTGAAGCTAGGCTTGCAGAGAAAGAAGGTGAACGGTACTGGCTCTACATAGTGTTTGATATTGGTGGTGGAAATCCAAAGCTTTTAAGGTTTAGAAATCCCCTTAAGACTATGAACTGGAAAATTTTTGAAAAGGTAGAAAAAAGATTTATCCTTTGGCCAAAGGAATAGAGAGGCATAAAATTGGTTGAAGTAAAAGTTCTAGCTGGTTCAAAAAGTATCGGAGGAAACTTCGTAAGAATAGAAGATGGCGATAGGACAATCATATTTGACCAAGGCATAAGATTCGATATAATGAACAAGTTCTACTCTAGCTTTATTACACCAAAAAGTATAACAGAGCTTAGAAATCTAGGCGTTGCTCCAAAGCCTGAATGGTACGAAGGCGCAAACGGAATTTACATCTCGCATATGCATTTAGACCATCTAGGCTTTTTGTCAAACATTCCAATTGAAACTAAAGTCTATTTGCCAAACAAGAAAATTTATTCTGAAATGGAAAAACGGTGGGGCTCTTCTCCAACATGGCTTTCATTAGTTCCTGGAAAGTATTTTCTAAAAATTGAAGAGCTAAAACTACTAGAAGAAGATGAAAACAACGTAATGGCAATACCTGTATCGCACAGCGCATATCCTTCTTATGCGTTGCTTTACTTTGGTAAAGACGAAACAGTACTTTATACAGGAGATTTTAGGGTTGAAAGCTTTCTAACAGAAGATGAGTACTTCGATCTATACAAAGGTCAAAGTCTTCTTGATTTTTTAAGTAAGAATAAAGACGTAAAAGTTGATACACTAATAATAGAAGGAACAAACTTTGGATCAGATAGATTCCCATTAACTCCGGTGAACGCGATAGAAGCGGTAAAAAGATTGGCTTCAAGTCATGCACCACTTATAGCAACGCTTCACGGATTAGACTTAGAATACGCTTTTGCTCTTATGAAAGCTGCTTCAGAGCTAAATCTAAAGTGCTACGTTGCCTCAGAACAAATAGCTAGCTTACTGGAAAGCATGCCAAAACTACCTGCAGAACTAGAAACAATAGAAGACTATGTACAAAACATAACTTCATTTGAAGGAACTACATTAGAAGATGTTGAAGATAAAGCCATTTACTTAGTTTCTTATAGAGAAATAGTAGACTTCATAAAAGATTTAGCTTCTTTTGGTAAACTAACAAGAGAAGTTGCCGCCATACTTTCAGAACCAGAGCCTCAAATAGAAGAGGCATCAGAATACGACGTAATTGCTAATTGGCTTTCTGTAATGGGTGTGAATACATATAGAGTTAGAGTTTCTGGGCATTATTACCCTTATCAGCTTAAGTCTATCGTGAACGTTATAAAGCCAAGTAAAGTTAAAGCTATCCATACAATTAATCCTAACCTTATTTACAATATTTTAGGGAAGTAATCTTTCTACTAGAACGATTTTTGATATTTATCCACAAAAAACTTAGGTAAGATAACTGAGTTAAGCATATTCTTAGTTAAAAAAACAGCAAAACTTATTAAGATAAAAGTAAGCTTCTTTCTTACTTTGTGTAAGGTAGAAGATCCAGAAAAGTTAATTCTTCAAGCTAAGCAAACACTAGAAAAAGTCAATGCTTTAGTTGATCAATTGAATCAGCTTTACTTCTATGAAACTGAACCTGACAGAAAAGAAGTAGAAGCACTGAAAGCTGAGATCAAATCTAAGTATGAGCAAGTTGTTTCTCTGTATCGTAAAGCGTTAGAGCTAAAAAGTGATAAACGCCTTTGGTTAGAGTTAGGACAGTTACTTAGTAATGTATCAATACTTTCGTGTTTTGTGGAATCGCTTTCAGAGGAGACGACCTATAGGAAACAGAGTAATTTATGTTATTTTAAAGCATTTGGAGAACACTTAAAAGAATTTCCCGAACTCATTAAGCTTTTAGGTTCGTTAGAACTGGGAGACTTCTCTATAGTACAAAGCACTAATACCAGAAACGAAATAAGAATAGATTTATCGACCTTAAGTTATGAAGATATAAGACGTTTTCAGATTTATTTTCTTCACCTTTATTTAGAAACAAATCCACATGATGCTGATTCTTGGATAAAACTTGCAAACCACTATGCAGAAATAGGAGAAGCAGAAGAAGTTGAGAGAGTTTGTGATGAAGCATTAGAGATAAATCCTAACGATGTAAATATAATAATAAGCTTATATCGTCCTTACGAAAAACTCGTTGAAAAATCTTTTGGCGAAAAAAGACTTTACTTTCTTAAGAAAGAAATTGAGTTTTTAAAGAAGCGTTGTGAACTCGAACCAAATGATTATTGGCCTTGGAAAAAGTTAGCAAAAATTTACTCAACTTTTGCAATAGAAGAAGACGCAGAAGCTCAAATTAGCAAAGCCATACAGTACATGGAAGAAGCCTTAAAAAGAAATCAAAATCCTTTTTGGTTATTTTGGAAAGAACTTGGAGACTTGTATTTTAAGAAAGGAGATAAAGAAAAAGCGTTTGAATGCTATTCTAAGGCGCTTGAAATGAAAAATAAAAAATAACTTTTAAATTATGAGGCTCGTTTGGGCTAATGTTTTTTACCTTAACATAGAATTCCCTCGATACTAAATGAGGTATAACCCCCACTTTATTATTAAATTCTGTTGTGAAGCCTAGGTTCTCTGTTAAAAGTACTTTAGCGGATTGACTACCTTTTACTAGAGCTAAGTCTGTTACGGGTGAAATTGAAATACTTAGCAAAAGGAGTAAACCAATAAAAATACTTTGCTTTATGGTATTCTTGCTCTTTGATTGATTTGTATGCTTCTTTTGTAATTTTGTAATTTTAAAGAGTTTCTTCACTCTCATTCGAATAGAATTGTCAAATGTTTATAGAATATAAATCTAAATCTTGTATTAATCTTGTAAAGGTACTTCTACTGAGGCTTTTTTGACTAGCAATAGCGTAACTTATCAGGGTTTTTGCTGATACCTTAGAAGTAAAATATGCTCAGAAAATTCCAATAGTAGATGTTAGTTCGTTGAACAAGAGAGGCTTAGAAAATCGAATCTTTTGAGAAGTTAAAGAATGAACGAAGATTTTGGCAAAAGCAATGATAAAAAGAAGGTTTTCAAGACCGGAAGAGGTTGTAAGAGCCTCGAAAAAAGTACTGCTTCATCTCTTAAGAAATGATTTGGTAATCAATAAAAAGGTTCATTTTAAATTCTACATTCTTCTACTGGAAACAGAGAAAACAAGAGAAAGAGGCTGAAGTGTTTGTAGCCTGTCTTTTGATTCCAGAAAATAAGTTAAATAAGAAATTGAAAGAAGGATTGGTTATGGAGTCTCTAGACTTACTCCCAGAACTAGCCTAAGAATTTCAAGTTTTAGAAAACTTTATAAAGAAAAGGCTTAAATTTAAATCCTTAGAGAAAACTGGATGAGATTCGAAGAGTTAAAGAAAAAGGAGAGTTATATACAATGTGAAGTATACAGGATTTTTAAGAACACAATCAAATATGGAGTGAAATATTCAAAAGATTCCTATCAGGAAGTTTTTTTGGAAGTTATACCAGAAGTTCCAATAAAAGTTGAAGAAGGAAAAGAAGAAAGAGCGGATCTTGTCGTTTTCTCACAACAATATGGAAATATAAAACCGAAACTTATTATCGAAACCAAACAAAGGGTTTTTAATCAACCAGGGAAAAGTCTAGCAGCTTATTCAAAGAAGGTCAAAAATTATGCAGAAAAGTTGGATGTATTGTATTACGTGATATATGATAGTTATTATTGGTTTTTGTTCTCTCGGATAGATCCATATTTAATAAAAGTGCTTACCGTTGAGGTAGAGAAGAATCTAGATGAAGAGTTCGCAAAAAATGTATTGATGGCTATTGCAGAAATTTCTTACACAAGCGAGAGGGAATGTTTTAAAGAATTGGATAAATATCCAGCAGCAGATAAAGAGCTCATAAAAAGAAGGATATTTCCTTCGTTAACAAAGAACTTTGAGCCTTCTAGATGGAATGATCTTTTAGCCAAATGGAAAGAAAGTACATTGTAAAAACAATTGCTAAGTTCTAATTCTTAAGAAAGGGAAAGAATAATCCTCTTAGAGTGAAGGAAGTTAAGGGTCTTGAGCCTGAGATAGATTGCCTGTAATTGTATGCTTAAGCAAACTTTTTAACGCTTCAAAGATTATTAAGTGTTAGGGAAATAGAATGCCCGCAGAAGGAATTCGCAACAAACTAATTTTTTGGTTAAGGGTTCTCATCATTGTCTTTAGCATTTGTTTTTTGTTTTCCGCTATTTCTAACCTTCTAAAGTATTCTGCACAAGAACCGAACATAACAGTAACAGGAGAAGATGTTTATATTAGAGGAGTTCCGGTGTTTAAAATACTTTGGTCTTCAGTTATTGCGGGATTATTAAGTATTATAGAGCGATTTATAAATCTCATTATTCCATCGAATTCTAGGCAGATCAAAAAGTAACATTAAGAGAGGAAACCTTACATGTTAAATAAAAATTGTTCTTTTAGTACTTTTTCTCCAGCCTAAATACGAATGGCTTCTCTTCGCTTTCAAGGTACCTTTCTTTTGTTACAACTTGAATTGCGGTTTTCTTTGAAAGTCTCAGCTCTCTTATCCTTCTTATCTCGTTTTCTTTCGGTACAAAGATTGTAGAAACAGTACTCCAATAACGCCAGTCCGGAAGCTTTATCTTTTTTCCTTTCTTCATTAAGTTCGGTTGCTTTCTCCCTCTGAAGAATGCAATTGTTTTATCTTCAAGAACAAATATACTTCTAATCTTAGCATCAAACTTCATGCTTTAGTTCAACAAGAATAAAGTATATAAGTTTTGTCTTTTTGGTGCAATATATAACAAAATC
>Ga0080004_1123149_pt1 | contig 13036 bp, 13 predicted proteins | sample WasSprMetagenome_FD_69207 | JGI IMG/M metagenome (GOLD analysis project Ga0080004, IMG submission 69207) | Sulfidic aquatic microbial communities from Washburn Spring, Yellowstone National Park, USA - WS (SPADES assembly) (version 2) | ecosystem: Environmental > Aquatic > Thermal springs > Hot... | reverse complement strand
AAAAGCTTGATAACTTAATAAGCGTAGATAATGAAGGCTTTTATGTTTTAAGCGAAAAAGGATTTGCAGCACTACAAGCGATTGACACTATATCTAAATATGGTTGGCAGAAAAGAGCGTACTATCTAAACATTGCTCTGGCAATCACAATTAATCTATTTACACTAATTTTAGACATTAAGTGGCTTCCACTAACAATATCTGCAAGCATAATATGGATTGCCTTCTATAGTTACTGGACATTAGTTAAAAGAAGAATTCGTTTAAGAAGATAATAAATATTGCAATTAATAAAATAGAATATTTTAAAAATTGATTAAAGATTGAGCCGTTTCCTAGATCTTTTTAGGGAAGCAGCCAACTCGGACACGTATTCTATTTCATTAAATCTAATATTCTCTTGTTTAGATTCCTTAAGTTAAATGTTCTAAAAAATGTGACATAGAAGAATTAAGGCTATTTAAAACAAGTCTTTTAGAAGAAGGAAAAATTTCCTCTTTTGTGCTAGTTTTAGTAAAGACACGATATTACGTGACGAAAAAATTAGATCGTGTATCACAGCATTATTAGCAAAAATTTTTTATAAAAGTAAATTTTTTGTTATATTATGCCAAAAGGGCATTTTCATATTCGTCGAGCTATGGTGAAAGATGCCGCTGAAATAGCTTTAATATATAATCAGGCTATTGAAGAGAGAATGGCAACGTTTAACACGGAGAGAGTGACAGAAGAAGAAATAATAGAGAGAATTAAAAATAATAATGGAAGACATCCTGTTTTTGTAGCAGTATTAAATAGCACAAATAAAGTTATAGGATGGGCTTCAATATCACCGTATAGTCCTCGTGTATGTTATAATGGTATTGGCGAAGTTTCGGTATATGTAGAAAAAGGATATCGTGGACATGGTGTGGGTAGTGCTTTGCTTCAGTCCCTAATAGAGGAAGCCAGGCAAAAGGGATACTGGAAGCTGATTGGAAGGATTCTAATATTTAATGAAGTCAGTCGGATGCTTGCTAAAAAGGCTGGCTTTAGAGAGGTAGGTGTGCTTGAGAAGCATGGGAAACTTGGCGGAAGATGGATTGACGTAGTGGAAGTTGAAAGACTGATTCCTGAAAATATTTTATAAAAAGTTTGAGACAACAATTATTGTGTTCCCAAATATCTTAGTATTATTAGTGTATATATTTTTGTTGCGTCAATTATCTGTTGGACCGGTACGTATTCGTTTATGGTATGTGCTACCTTTAGGTCGCCGCATCCCAGTATTATCGAGGGTATTCCTGCTTCAACAAGGTGTGACATTTCTGTTGTGGCCACGAAGCCCTCTACAGTGCTTTCTCTTCCGAGAACATCTTTTACCGCATTCTTAGCCAGCTTGACGAATGGGTGCGTGGAAGGTGTTTCCGCTGCATTATGCGCGTGATATAGTTTGAGTTCGTATTTAAAGTTCGGGTCTTCGCGTGATAGTTTTTCAAGCTCTCCCCTGAACTCTTTCTCTACTTCATGCCACGTTTCTCCCGGTAGAAGCCTCCTGTCGATTGTGATTTCACAGTAGTCTGGGACGATGTTGTCCTTTATGCCGCCTCTTATTATTCCCACGTTTAACGTTGGCCGCCCTAATATTGGATGAGTTCTCTCTTGTTGAAGATATTTTTCAGCTATTTCCTCAAGCTTTATTACCGCTTTCGCCATCTTGTAGATTGCGTTCACACCCTCTTGAGGAGCGCTTGCGTGTGCTGCTTTCCCAAACGTTGTAAGCCTCCATCTTGCAACACCCTTATGAGCTGTGTTAACCTCTAAATTGCTCGGTTCACCGACTATTGCAGCGTCAGCATGATAGCCTTTTTCAAGAACACTTTTAGTCCCAAGCCCCGAGATCTCTTCATCGGAGGTTAAAACTATTGTAACCTGGCCCTTCAACTTTATGCCAGAATCTACGATAGCCTTTAGAGCACAGGTGAACGCTGCTATAGAGCTTTTCATGTCAGTAGCACCCCTGCCATACAGTTGCCCATTTCTTATAGCACCTTCAAGAGGGTTAATGGACCATAGGGAAAGGTCCCCACATGGAACCGTATCCAAGTGGCCGTCAAAAATGAGGCTTCTGCCTTGATCTCTTGAACCATACAGTGCAACAACATTTGGCCTGTTGGGAAGAAAATCCAGTTGTAAAGCTTTTAAGCCGATCCCATTAAAGACTTCCACCATATAATCAGCCAAAGCCTTCTCGTTGCCAGGAGGATTCTCACTATTAATTTTTATCATTTCTTTTGCAAGAGAGAGAACATCTTTTTCTGAAATATTTCCAACGATCTTCTTTTCCATCAATTTATTCATACACAATATTTTTAAAAACAACTATATTTAAACATTTAGGAAGAAATTTGATAAACCTTAAGCTTTTCAGCTAAAGTCCTCTGTAATTTTAGAAATATTTTTCTAAATTGCAAGAATTGGTATTTGGGAGAGAGGAGGATGTTGTGTTAATCTTTTTCTAGGGCTTCGTGTGCGGCCTCTGTTCCCTTACCCACTTTTTCTACCATGCCAAGCTCTTTTAGGGTTATTTCTAGCGCCTGTACGAGTTGTAGTATGTATTGTGGGTTCGCCGTGGTACCCATGTGTCCTATTCTTAAAGATTTTCCCTTTAGCTTTCCTAGGCCTCCGCTTATCACTATCCCATGTTCTTCTGAAAGCTTTGAAATGATCTTCTTGTCTAAGCCTTCTTGGATGAAAAGTGCTGTCACAGTTGGGCTCGCATACTCTTCCTTAGGTAAGAGTGTGAGGTTCATCGCCTTTATTGCGGCTCGGCATGCTTTGGCAACCCTCCTGTGCCTCCTATATCTGTTCTCTAAGCCCTCTTCCAGGGCCTTGCTTGCAACATAATAGAAGGCTCTAATGACTGAAGTGGGCATCGAAGTTGGGTGAGGGTGGTTTTCGAAAAACTTCGACATCTCCATGTAAACTGGAAGGTTGAAGTAGTAGCTTCTTATTGGACTCTTACGTCTCCTCACCCTCTCCAGGAAACGGTCACTTACCGCAACAGGACACACTCCGTTCACTCCTGAAAGACACTTGCTCGCGTAGCCTACAGCATAGTCTACGCCCCAGCTGTCAAAGTCAAACTCTACTCCGCCGTAAGAGGAAATGGCGTCAACACATAAGATCTTATCATGTTTCCTAACAATCTTTGCGACTGAAGCTACATCGTTCAAGACTCCAGTAGAAGTATCATTTTGAACCATGAAAACAGCCTTGACATCGGGGTTTTCGTCTAGGACCTCCCTGAGCCTGTCCAAATTTAATGGAGAACCCCATTCGCTAGAAACCTCGTAAACGTTTGCACCATGAAGCTTTAAGACTTTCCCTATAAGTTCGGCAAAGAAGCCATTACAAAGATTAACAACTTTATCACCTTCTTCCACAATATTAAACACTGCCATTTCTATAGATACGATACCTGGAATGGGTAACAGTGTTACAAAACCTTCCGTTCTGAAAATCTTTTTCGCAGCATCACAAGCCTTATTGTAAAGTTCAGCCCACTCTTTACCATAATGGGTAATAACAGGTTTGGAAAGCTCCAAAAGGACATCATATTCAACTTCGGAGGGACCCGGTGTAAAAAGAATTTTTTTCATAACTTAACTCTTTCTCAAAGATGTATTTAAATTTTTTAAAAAAAAGAAGGTGTTATAAAGTATGTTAAGTCAATTTTTCTGCCAGAGAGCCTGAATGTAGGTTTATAAAAATTATCGCTGGCCTTTATCAACTTAAGTTACAGGTGGCATATCCAACTGATTGCGAATAATCAAAAGATCAATAAGATTAATATTAAATGTTGGTTTATGTGATAGGGTGAAAGCGGATGGAAAAAAGAAGAATATTAATGACGCCAGGTCCTACGGAAATCTCCGAGCGCGTGATTAGGGCGATGGTGCGGCCTTCAATATACCATATTGATCCAGAATTTAACCTTGGCGTTCTGGAAGAAACATTTGAACTTCTGAAAAGGATTTTTCAAACCCGTAATGAGGTTGTCGCTGTTCCCGGCTCAGGTCGTGTAGCTTTAGAAGCATCTATAGTTAGCGCAATCGATGAAGGGGATAAGGTTCTGTGCGTAGAGGCTGGAGCCTTCGGCCCATGGATGACGGAAATGGTTAGGAGGGTGGGGGGAATAGCTGTTCCTTTCCAGGTTGAATGGGGTAAGCCTATAGATTTGTCGAAGCTTGAGGAAGTGATTAGTAAAGGTGATTTTAAGGCATTAACAATAGTCCATAACGAAACAAGTACCGGTGCAATGTATCCAATAGACAAGATAGGTGAGATTGCGAAAAAATATGATCTTCTCTATTTTGTTGACACAGTTTCATCTCTTGGAGGTGTAGATGTAAGGACAGACGAATGGAACATCGACTTTAACATGACCGCCTCCCACAAATGTTTGGGGGCTCCCATAGGCCTATCTATAATATCGATAAGTAATAAAGGTTGGGCGAAAATGGAAAATCGGAAGAAGCCAGCAGCAAGTTTTTCTTTCGATTTGCTCAAGTGGAAAAAATGGTGGATACCTAAAGAAAGAGGTGGAGAAGTAGTTTTTGGGTGGAGGAGACAGCCTATAACAATGCCTGTTCATCTAGTCTATGCCTTAAAGGAGGCTGCAAGCATTATAATAGAGGAAGGGTTGGAAAAGCGATTTAATAGACATAAGGTAGCTTCAATAGCGTTAAGAGAAGCTATAAGAGCGATTGGATTAAAGATTGTCGCTGATGAGGATGTGGCATCATATACTGTTACAGGCATTTTTATGCCTAATGGATTAAGTGAATCACAGGTAAGAAGATACATGTTAGAGAATTATGGAGTAATGCTCGCAGGAGGACTAGGACAGTTGAGTGGAAAGATCATTAGAATCGGGCATATGGCAATGACGGCGTCCCCGGAATACATAATACCTACCATAGCAGCCCTAGAAGATGCATTATCAAGGACAAGGTATAAATTCAGAAGAGGTGTAGGGCTTGAAAAAGCGGAGGAAATGTTTGAAAAGCTAAAAAACTGATTGCCCTATAAATTTAAAGGAAATTCTAAGGCACAATGGCATCGTCAATAATATGGATCATCTGAGCACATCTAAAAATGGAGAAATAAAATCCTTTATATCATTGTCGTCTAAACTTTATGCGATTAAAAATGGATGTTCACCCTGAAAATAAAACTAGAAAAGGCGATGAAGGTGAAATTTTTGTCGGTTCAATATTCATATCTGTAGGTTTTTCACTGCTTTCCCTTTATCTTCTAACCTTTTTATATGAAACTTTTATCTTTAATAATATTGTTTTTCTAGCATTTTTTATTTCTTCTTTCATACTTTCTGGTATAATAGCTTTTTTGCCAGCCAAAAACTATTATACTAGAAGTTTAAACACCTATGTTAAGTTTTTTATCGCACTTATTACCGCAAATTTAATTGCGTACGTTCTTATTTTTAAAACGCCTATAGGCACCTCATTTATAATATTGGCCTTTTTAATGGACATGGTTCTCCTGTCTCCATTATTGTTTAGACAGCACAATTAAATTGTTAAGATTTCCACGTTAGCTCTTGGTACAACAACTTTTTTACCGTCTTCAAGTGTTACTTCTAGAACCCTTACTCTCGATTCCGTCTCTATCTCCATCAGCTCGGAAGGTAAGGCTAAAACACGTCCTACCTTCCCAAAATACGGTCTTCTTATAATTCTAACAGGCGTGCCTATTGTGATGCCCTCATCTCCCCCTTCTTTGCTACTATCCTCCATTTTTAGCGAATGTGGAATTATGATTTCTGGACGTATTACGCCTGCACGTATCTGTGTCTGTCCATTTATTGAGCATTTGAAACCGTCGAACTTCTTTAGAAGCTCGAAAGCTCTTTTTGACATATTCATTTTTCCAAAACCTTCTGTGATAATCAGCGTTAAGCCAGGCTCCTTGCCTGTTATTGCAACACCAAGCTCCCTTGAAAGAAATTTTACAATATCTATTTGATCCACTCCACCAACGATGATGCCTGCAACTCCGATTTTGTTTGCCTTTTTTAGTACATCATACGTGGTATAAGATCCTCCAACAATTATTTTATTTTCGTCTTCCTCACTTATCATGCTTTCTGTTAGAGGTTCTGTCTCGCTATTAACGGATATTCTTAGGTTACCTACTTTTTCCCCTCCGAGACCGAAAATACCTTGTACAATGGCGCCTCTAGTTTCTACAACAGCGCCAAAATCAGGAATTATCTCAACTATTTTGCCTGGTATGTACGCTTTTAAATCTACTAAAGTCGGAGGCCTTCTTAAAACGATCTGACCAGTTACTGTTGAAACGTCAACTATTTCTCCATCAAATGGAGCTACAACAGTTTTCTTAATTAAGCCACCTAACGCCTTATATTCTGCTACTATTTCACCCTTTCTTGTCTTCTCCCCCACTTTCTTCTTAACATATTCTTGAAGCTCTTCCGGTTCCACGCCAAGCATAAGGGCTGCATTTAATATTTCAGGTACACTTGGCATTTCAGTAGACGCAATAACATCTTCTGCTTTAACCTCTTCTCCTAAAGAAACCTTAACCTTTCCTGGTATAGGTAGTTTTCTAACTTTTTGGATCACTTCAGAAAATTTTATCTTTATTCCCGGAGTATATGCGTACGCTGTTCTACTTATACTATCCAATTTTTTTCACCTCCATTTATTTAAGATGTCTTCGGGATACATCCTTAATTGGCTGAACCATTTTATAATCTTCTTTCTCCCTGCTTCTAGGGGAAAATTTATCGGCCTTCCTCTTGTATCTATTACTATACCTACGACTCCACCGTAAATTTTTGTTTCAACTCTTTTGCCAGGCCCACATCCTACGTCTAGGTTTCGACTGGGTTTAAGTTCAACTGACGCTTCTTCATCTTCAGCTAGTGGTATAATGTCGAGGTTGTCTGCTTCATAGGTCCTTCTAATAATTTCTCCATCTTTCTTAGTTAACACTAACTCTAACACTTTTTCTCCATCATGCACTTCTCCCTTCGGCGCTATTACAGTACCTAGTTTAAGAACGCAATCATGCTCAAATATCTCAATAGCCGCTTGTTCATGAACTGTAGAGAGAACACCTAAATGTGGCATCATAAATACGCTATCCTGAAATATTCTTGTAATCCCTTCGGGTAAGAAGGCATCTATTAGTATAGCCATGGACTGCACTCTACGAGGTGCATGGGACAATAAACCACCAGTACCAACTATTAAATCAACATTAATCATCTTAATGTACGTTTCCTCCTCCACCCTCTGATAAAGTGCTTCAAGTCCAAGTGCCCTATGAACACCCTTTAATTCTCTGGCTAACGTCTTATGATGTGTAAAACCTGCTCTTATCGCTTCTCTTGCGATAGCATGTTCAATTGCAAGCTCCTCTAGCGTTTGGGGAATCGTTGTAGGTCTTATCATCTTGTTGGCCACAATGTTCCTAAATTCTCTTTCATCTAATTCGAAGGGGATCCACCTCATAATTTTATCAACTCCAACCGACGCCATAACATTCGAAATACTATAACTCATTCCAAGGTTTGCGCTCACAGTTCTCACAAACTTTCCATCGTAAACAGAATAAATGTTTGTCGTCGCCCCTCCAAGACCAACACCTAAGAGGTTTACATTGTATTGTTTTGCGAGAAGCTGCATCATTTTGCCCTCTCCAGCTGGAGTTGGCATGATTGGTGCAGAAGTCATTTCCATTAACTTTGGATAGCCAGGCGCATGTGACATAACATGCTCCATGAAAAGAGAGTGGATTGCCACCCTTGCTTCTTCAGTATTTTCAACGTCTATCTTTGGTCTAATATTTGACACGAAATATAAATCAAATTTTTCGGCCAAAATATTCCTTATGTGTTCCCGAGCGTCTTTATTACCACAATATAGGATAGGAAGCCTATATCCAGTGCCAAGTCTCGGTTTAGGGTCAGCACTTTTAATATATTCGGCTAAACTTAGAACGTGTGATATTGTACCGCCATCGGTTCCACCACTTAAGAGAATTATATCAGGTCTGAGTGTTTGTAGCGTTTCTATCCTATCATAGTCAGTTCTACCATCATCTAAAGATATAGTGTCCATTACTATTGCACCAGCACCTAAAGCTGCTCTCTGAGCGCTTTCTGCAGTTATTATTTTTATCACACCTAATACGATCATTTGTAGACCACCACCAGCACTGCTTGTACTCACGTATATGTCTACACCTTTTCCAGAATTGGAGGGCACAATTATTCGACCACGCTCGTCTAAAATTCTGTAGCCGGTCAAATCTTCAATTTCTTTTATAGAATTTTTTAGACCTAATGTGACATCCTCATATGGCTTTTCTACTGTTGTTGGTGCTTCGCCGCTTGCAACATATTGGTACCTTTTTCCATTCCATTTAAAAAAACGGGCTTTTGTTGTCGTGCTTCCAACATCCGTTGCAAGTATATATTCTACCCTTTTGGTTTCAGACTGCATCACTTACCACCTCTTTTGATTTTTTTAATCTTGTCATATTCTTCTTCTTAAAACCACTATACCCCTATCTTCTTCGTAAACGAAACCGGAAATAGTAAAACCTTTCATGAGATATAGGCTGATCGCGTTGTTTTGCTCGTTAGAAATCATTGTGGAAACAATTTTTGCAGTCGGCACCAACTTTTTTACAGTTTCAACAAATTTGTCAATTAGATCTCCTCCAAGTCCCTTTTTCGCCTGATCTTCATCTAATACTACAAGAAGTCTTATCATTGGTGAAGGCGATATTATCCCACTGACTAATCCCACAATTTTTTCTGAAACTTCTGCATATAATGTAAGCGAATTTTGGCTAGAAAATAGTTTCTTTAAATCTTCTTCCGTGTAGAAAGTTTGTTCATTTGATTTTAAATATCGGTAGACAACTTCGGCACATTTTTTAGCCTCTTCTTCCTTCTTAATAATTTGGTAAGACGCGCCTTTATCCATCAATATCCTTAAAACTTAAAAATTCATCGTATTTAAGTATTAGGTTGATGGAAAATCTTTCTCAAGAAGAAACAGAAAAAATAATTAATAAGATTGTAGAGTACGTTAGGTCAAAAAAGATCGAAGGCCTTGTAATTTTCTTTCTCGAATCAATTAAGCCTCTCTCTTTCATTGGTGGAGAATTAATTTCCTATTATCTTCCCATTTTTCTTCCTCCAACATCAAATGCTAATTTGGTCATAAAAGTTTTACAGAAAAGAGAAAACCTTGAAATTATAATCGAAAAGTTAAAAAATAAAGAAGGGGGTGCTAAGGGAGAAGCCCCAAAGCTCTCAGAATAAATATGATTCGCCCGACAGCTAGGTTTATTCTGTAAAGGACCGTGTTCCCAAATGTGGCTCCAAATCCTACCATAAGAAAATATCGTCCTAGCGTGGATACATATCCTAGAGCACCTTTATGCTCCCTTGTGAAGTAAAAGAATACAAGAACGGACAGCACGCCCACCAATATAATTAGCGAGTCAACTGTAACAGGCGTTATTACTGTCGCAGCTATTTGTTGCAGGAACATAGCATGAATCTGCCCTCTCATGAAAACCCCTAAACCAACACCCAGAATGAAGGCTACAGGATATCTCGCTAAATACCACAGTTTTCCACTGAATCTTGTAAAAAGTAGTAGGCCCAAGATTATTGGTATTATATAATCGTATCTGCCCTTCGATATCGCACTTACCCCTACATTATTTATTGTATCAAGACCTAACAGAATAGCCCAGCCTATTGATGTAGCCAAGAACGAGTATTCAGCAAACCTGAAAAGATCCGTCTCCTTTATTATGTATGAATAGACTGCCAAAGTTATAATGATAGCAATATATGTTCCAAATAGGGTAAGAACATCTGTCATTTATTTCACCTCCTTTTTCCTCCTGCTCAGAAAGTATGAAATATTTCCAATTACAAACAGTATTATAGCATACGTGTGCGTTGTTGTCATTACAGCTAACCCCCTAGTAGCGTCACCATACATTCCAAGTAATTTTTCATATTCTGCTAATCCTGATGTGCCAGCAAGGTAAGCTTTTAATTGTCCTGCACGGTAATAGTTTTCGGCCCAAGGTACATCCAAAAAGGGCGGTATAGAAATAATTGGAACATGATATGGAGTATACCATTGTCTTATAGCCTGCTCCATCCAAGTAATTGCGTTTGTTGGTTCCACAATAAGTTTGAAATCATTCATGTTTTTGACGTTTTTCATTATCGGATATTCGTCGATCGGTTTACCATATTTATAATCCACAGAAATAACCTTTCGGATATCGGCTGCAAAAGACGCTTTACCCGTTTCCTCTCCAGCAACGAATCCTAAATGTATCCAATCCTCACCATATTTCTTCTTTGAGGCTGAAGGCGCAGCGGCCACAGCTCTATCTACAAGTGGGGGACTAGTTGACTCAAACTCGACGAAGAAGACTTTCACACCATCCTTCCTAAACAAATGCTCTACTAAAGCTATTACACCCGGCCCTAATGCAGGCCATCCAGAAGTTCCTGTGTCAATCACGAAAAGAACGTTATCTCCCGGCTTAAGTGATTCAATTGTCTCATAAACTTCCATGGTGTAGTGTGATGGCGTTAAAGGCAGTGGTATGGGAACAAGTAGTGGTATTACTAGCAAAATTGCAAGCAGGATATAAATCCACTTAGAACTTATTTCACCCATCTTTTTAGCCCAACCCATCCACTTTCACCTCACTAAAGACCTTTCTCTACCTAGAAAGACCCTGACACCCAGGAATATTGCACCTATTGCGGCACCAATCACAAATCCTCTGTTTGCACCCACATTTGGAACTGAAATAAACCAGTCTCTTACTGCCGTCAATTGTGGTACATATATAGTTATTATTGGATCGTTTGCGGCCACAACTATTATTGTGACAAGTGATAGGATAGCAAGTTCAATACTTCTTAATCTCAATGTTCTATAGAGAGCGCTGATTATGTAAAACGCGAGTATAGAATACATTGTAGCAGAGGCAGGATCCAGCATGTTGTTAAAGAGCCATTGAGGTATCATGCCCTTAGAGCCTTGTATAAGGCCCGAAAACACATATACTAGAACTATAGCCACAAAATATGCACTCCAGTACCAGTTTCGCTGCTTTTTGTACACTACCTTAGAATGATAACGTAAGGCCTCTAAACCGCCATAGATTAGCATAAAGCCACCGAGCAATGTTGCCCACTTTAGAATATCTGCTGTAACAGATTGGACTCCTGGTTCAACAACAGAATAGTCAAGGAACAGCCACAAGCCTAGAAAAGCTATCAACGCAAAAACCAGTTCTTTCCTCTTAAAAATCTCGCTTGTCATCCTAACCACCATTTATATACGATAAAACTGGCACTTTCAGCAACGTTAATGCGAAAGCAATGAGCACCAGAGCTATCGCGATAAGCCTTAGGAAATCATGGGATACAATTGTCGATATTTGTTCCGGATCATTAGACAATATGGCTCCCGCAGCCATCAACTCCTCACCTAACAATACAAAGTCACAAGTTGGGACTATAAACGCCATCTGCGTCCATACAGCCGTACCACCAATCTGGAAGCAGCCTGCCGCATGCCCCGCTTCAGCAAAAATAAGTGACTCTGCCCACAAGGTTCCAGTAAAAATGTTAGATGCAGCCTTTTCTCTTGCCATTATTCCTATATAGCCTGCTGCGTAGGCGAATTGCTGATCTGAAAGGTATTCTACATGCTGTGTTTCTACAGCTTCAGGAACCCCAGCTTCCAAACACGCCATCTTCACAATTTCCTGTGCAAGAGGGAGAATTGTTGCTTTAGAAACGCCTACAAATATAGGCGTCTTAGTCTTAGCCGCTAACTTGGAAACATAAGAAAGAATGCTTAACCCTGCTAGAGTCTGTGGAGCATCAATAGTCTCTAGGGAAGATAATCCTGGTGTAAAAATTATGGGACGACCGAGTTCTGTGGCCCTGCCTACAGCCTGTTCTATAGCGTCTACGGCCGGGATTTTTCTTCTTAAAGTAGGAAGAGTGCCAATTTTAGCTCTTCTTATGTTATAATACGATATTATAAAAGCCAAGGCCAGTATAGCAATAGTTAACGGATGTGCGAAGGAAACCATATTCTTCGCCCATTTTATTTAGTAGCCCAATATATAAATTTTTATTTTTTATATTTAGATGATGGAAGAATAAGTGTTATCACGTAAAAAATACTCATATTATTGCCCAGAATTAAAAGAAAAGATAAGGAAAATGCTAGGGGAAAAGTATAGAGTTGAGCAAAAGATTTTATGAAAAGGTTAGAGCGTATTTGCCATGCACACAATCTCTTAGAAGACTGGGATATAATGCCAACCTTAACGTTATTCCTAGCGGACTTTAAGCTTGGAGAGATACTAGAGTAGGGTTGGAGCTGCTCTGCGAAACGCATAACAGTACCTGTACCTCCTTCTTCCATGTACAACCATCATATCCCAAAGCTTAAGAACATCTTCCCTCCTAGAATATTATACCAACCAAGCTTCACATTTACAAGCATGATAATACTGGATTACTGCTGGAATATTTACCGGATTAGAAAGAAGGCTGCAAAAAGCCTTCCCTAGTGAATAAGTAGAATCTAGGATTACCTAAACCATTGTCTAAGACAAAAAAAGATTTATTTAACTTCCATAAAATGATTATGTATGAAAGTTGAAATCAATTTAAATGAATCCTACACTATTTTACATCCTCGTCCAGTTGTCCTGATCTGTGTTAAAGACAAAAATGGGAAAATAAATGTGATGAGCTGCTCTTGGATAACTCCTGTAAGTGATGAACCTCCACTTATAGCAATATCACTTTGGACAAAAGGATATACGCATAAGGTAATAGATGAGACTAAAGAGTTTACTGTAAACATTCCAACTTCTAAATTGAAGGAAAAAGTTTGGTTGGCTGGAACAAGAAGTGGAATCAAAA
>Ga0080004_1115602_pt1 | contig 13037 bp, 16 predicted proteins | sample WasSprMetagenome_FD_69207 | JGI IMG/M metagenome (GOLD analysis project Ga0080004, IMG submission 69207) | Sulfidic aquatic microbial communities from Washburn Spring, Yellowstone National Park, USA - WS (SPADES assembly) (version 2) | ecosystem: Environmental > Aquatic > Thermal springs > Hot... | reverse complement strand
CCAGAAAAGACTATACCGTCACGGTCGGTGCATAGAAGCAGAGAGAACAGCCTCTTTAACCTAGAGTGGCTCGAGAGCGTCAATAAAGACAAAGAAAAATAGTTTTTTTCTCTTACAGATTACTGGAAAAATCGTAGCTGGTATTTTTGCAAAAACGTTGGTTTTTCTGGTTTTTGTGGGCTGTTTACGTTATTCATACGTCATTATGGTTGCCTTGAAGTCGCCGACAAACGTGTCTCTATCACTGACATATTCTCTGTACTGCTCTACATCCATGCCCAGCGGGCCGACTTTTTCGTTCATTATGGCTAGTAGGTGTCTTATCTTGTCGCTGTTGAAGTACCTGTCATAGATGGTCTTTGCCAGCTCGTCTATCGCCGCGTTTACCTTTACCCTTCTCGGCTCCGGCCCCTTCTCGAGCGGGTCAATCCTATATTTGTCGTACAGCCTGCTCATGACGGATAGATAGTAGCGCGTGCCAGCCTCTGTGTCCAGCAGCCTGTCCGCCAGCATGGCGTATATGCCGGCTACATCTTTGGTCTTAAGCACATCTGCCAGCCTCTCCGATATCACAAGTGCTTCGGCGTCATTGAATCCGCTGGACTCTATTTCGTCTAATACTTCGCTAACGATGCTTGTCACGGTCTCTGCCACGTTGTTTACATCTATAATGGTGAGTAGCCTATCGTGCAGCATCTTGACTGCTGCCTCGGTGTTGTATGGGTGCTTCAGGTTGCCCTTTTCATCGTCGCTGACTGCCAGCACGCCTAGGTCTAGTCTGTCGATTGCAGAGGCCAGTTTGTCCGCTACGTAGTCTAGGTCTAGGGCTATGTTTGCAGACTTGAGCTCTTCGACCACGCCGTCTATGTATTCTCTGTCCCCAGTTATGAAGTACTTTAGCGCCGCACCCATCAAGGCGTCTGCGACGCTTCCAAGCTTTATGCCGATGCCGACCTCGATGTCTGCGGCGCGCTGCTGCTCCTTCTTTTTCTTGCCCTTCTTTGGCTTTGACTCTGCCTCGGCCTCTTGGACTTGTGCCTCTTGCGTCTCTCCCTCTTGTATCTGTTGTTCCTGTGCCTCTTTTGTCTCCACTTTTTGCTCCACTTGTGTTTTTGCCGTCTTGCCAGATATGCCGAACTGTCTAGCTTTCCTAGAAGTCCTTCTACCTCTCCTCTGGCTCTTGAACACTTCGAATGGATCCCACCAGATATAGTCGTATCTCGGGTCTTTGCCCTCCGGCGTCAATGCGTATAATATCTTTGAAAAGTACGGCTTCTCGGTCGACTGGACGACGCCTACACGCTTGATCAGCGGGGGCTTTACATGCCTAAGCACGTATAGATCCGTCCTTATCTCGTCATATGTCGGCGGGGTAAAGTTTGGGAGGTACTCTATGTATATTTCTCTGACGAGCTTGTATATCTGGTATGGGCTAAGCCCGGCTTCTCCATGGTTCCTCAACACGTATCCTATGAGCACCGCGGTGCGTGGGGCAACGTTTCCCCTGAACTCCGCGTACTTCCACGGCATGTCCCAGTCTATAGTTACCTGGCTTTCCGCATTGGCGCCGCTGGACAAAGCTATTCACCAGCCTCGTTGAGCTTTTTCGACAATATCTCTGCTGCCTCTAGACGTCTGAGCGCTTGCACCCTCTTTATGCCCTCCCCGAGATACGTCATCGTCGTCTCCACCTTTGAGTGGCCGAGCCACTCCTTGACCTTGGTTATGTCCTTTGTCTCTTGGAAGACCAGCAGTGCCGCCGTCCTCCTCAAGTCGTGAACCCTGAGCCTCATGACCCTCTTTTCTGGCAGGCCAGCCTCTTTGAGGAGGCTCTTGAACCAGTTCTCTGCCGTGCGGACAGTTATCGGGAACAGTCTGCCGTCCAGGGAGGGCTTTATGCTCTTCAGCAACTGTATGACGTTTCTGTCCTTAATCGGCTTGAAGTCTATCTTTCCGCCCTTCGTCACGACTGTTATGCCCATCTGGGTCGGCGTATCCACTATGTCTGTTGGCCTCAAGTTGAGTACTTCGCCCACCCTGCTACCAGTATTCAGCATCGTGAGGAACAGTGCAGCCTGCATCTTTGCCTTGTATGAGTTCATCTTCGCCTTTCTCCACAGCAGGTTTACAAATGCCCTTAGCTCGTCGTCTTCTAGGAAGTCTCTCCTAACCTCTGACTCTGACGGCGCCCTTATGCTTCTACGCAACTCCTTGGTATACTCTGCTAGGTCGTCTCTGCCGGCGAGGCTGAGCAGCTTTTCGAGATATATCAGTGTGAGGTTGAGGGATATCTTCTTCTGTATCTTTTTCCTGGTGTACCGAAGAATGTCTTCCTTTGTCAAGTCGTATATTCCCTTGCCGACCGTATTAAAGAAGTGGTACAGGTGCTGTCTAATAGTGATTGGGCTTTTGCCCCTCTTGCTCGACGCTACAAGCTCGACAAGCGACTTTGTGTCCTGGTCAACCATCTAGATGTTAATGCTATTTTGCGAAATTAATTTTTTGTTTCCAGACTGGCTTCTGTGCAATCCCAGATAAAACATTTATATTTTGACGCCGAAGAAATAATCGTATGGACATTAAAGAGGTCGCTAATTGGCTTAGGGAGCCACATAGGTACGTTCTACATGAGGAAAACAGGCCGCTAGCCGAGACCGTTCTTGCCGATATATTCAATAGAGACGTGCCGGGAACATGGATGGATACCCTGCTAGACATACAAGAGGCGCCGCTCCAACATGAGTTAAGTCACGAAGAGCCATTGAACTATGAACTGACAAGGGGCGCTACAAGGCTCACTATAAGCGAAGCCAAGCCTTTGGGCGCGTATTTTCTTGACAGGTCTATTGGGGACTTGGGGCTGGTGAAGGCTGGCTCGTGTGTCGTCGAAAAAGACTTGGATGTCCCAAGCTTTTGTAGGGACGAAAACCTGATTGGTGTTGTAAAGAGGAATTATGCTACTATAACAGACAGAAAGGGGAACAAGATTGTTGTTAAGGATGGCTACTGTGTGTATATACCGCCAGAGGTGACGCTTACTGGCAGAAGCGTGGTGAGGCAACTGGAAAATATGTCTCAAAAGGGCGACTGGAAAAACAATGTATTGCTGAGCGACATCAGTATTTTTGCAGTCAACCTGGGGCAATGCAGTCTCGATGATGCCCCGAGGCTCCTGGAATTTGCACGGAAAAAGGTTGGAAAAATAGTTGAGGACGCCTTCGAGGAGTTCAACTATGAAAACATGGACGAGCTGGAGTATAGGCTAATGAGTGCAGTCAGAGACAACTTGTTGTGGAGGTGGGAGGAGATAACCGTGAACAAGCGTGTGCCAGAATACGAGATTCTGAGGAGAAAGAGGGAGAAGGCTAAACAGAAAAAGGAGCAAGCCAAAGAGGTGGGTGGCGAAGAATGATTGACCAGGACAGGCTTAGGTCTATAGTTAGTGAATACTCTGACAGAGTTGGACATAAATGGAGGCCCGGCCCAGACACAGTCGAGGCGATCAAAGACATCAACAAGAAAATAAGGGAAGACATCAGGGAGAACTGGAACATATACAGCAAGGTTCCACAGCTAAACCCGGTTGTCTTCAGTGACGCTTTGGAGGTCGCAGAGAGGGGTCTTAGTGGCCAAGCGACGTATACTGTCGGCGAGCTGAACAAGGCTATACGTGAATTAAACCAGATGTCAATGATGCTTTGGGGCGATAGGTGTGCAAAGACGGTGCCGTCTATGGACGAGCTCAGAGAGCTTAGAAAGGCGAGGCTGTCGGAGAGACAGCTGGCTAGGAGAGTGTATAGCGAGCTTGAGTTGCGCGGTCTTCTAGAGCTTGCCGACGAGGTAGACAGAATGGAGACGGAAGAGCTTGGGCCTATGACTGGCGAGACACAAGAAGAGACAAGGACGTTTTTCGGAGCTGGCGGCGCCTCGTCTGTGACTGTAAGAAAGAGGCTAAAGAAGAGGGGGTCTGCAGGCGAGCCTGCCACTGCCTTACAGTACCAGATATTTCTAGACCAGATAGGCACATGCATGTCCCAGCTACAGATGTACCACAAGACGTCTAGGTGCAAGATAGAGGACAAAAGCGACCCCAACGTCGTCAAGGCGTGTGTGGCGTTCGACTATGCTGCAAAGTTCCTTGAACGCAAGAGGCTGTTAACGTCTTCGATCGACATGGACTACGATGACGTGATGAGGCTTGTGCTCAGGGATACAAGCGACGAGGAGGAAGAACACGAGAATGGAGGTGGCCGCTTATCAGAGGTCAAGCCGTCCCTGATTATAAGGGACGACTATGTGCCAAGGAACTCTGTTTATCCAGAGCTTAAGGCGATAGCTGAAAGAGACAAGCTTGTGATACACCTGGATGCTGGCAGGGAGGCCCTGATTGACTACAAGAATGGGACTCTTACAATGAAAAACGCGAGCATCAATGACAGGCCGGTTGCAAGGCTGTTTAAGAGCCTGGGCCTAGAATGCGAAGACTCCATAAGCGATGGGGGCGAAAAACTGATGGTCTGCAGGGGCGTCAACGAAAACAACGTGGACAAAGTGGCGATAGGCGTCGCGACCACCGCTAACACTCACCTGCGGAGATTCTGGGGCGAATACAACTGGCCGGAAGACGCGTTTGTAAAGATAGCAAACAAGATATCTAGCAAGTTCTCTGAGACGCTTAGACAGCTGAGAAAATAGATATTTTTCTATTTTTATGTTGCCTGTTCTAGCCACTTGCTTCCAGCTATGTTTATGCTCTGGCTCTGGATCTTTGTGCTAGGTCTGACGAGCAAGTATACTATCAGGCCAAGGAAGTCGAACAGGAAAACGAAGAGCATCCACCAGAAAGCCTCCATGCCCCTCTTTTTTGCGTCTTTGTATACCCATATTGGGACAAGTATGTCCATTACGACCTCGTATGCCAGTATCAGCAGTACAACTGTTATCGGTGCAATGACTACTTCAGACCATACAAGTAACAGTGGCATCATACTGTAAAAAAACATAGCCAAGAAATATTTATTTTTTCCTATGGCCAGTTGCTTAGAAGCCTCTCACGCACCTCTCTCCTACTTCTGTGTATGTTTTCTTCGGACTCCCTCATGGCTCTGCCGAACTCTTCGAGCCTCCGCCTGAACTCGGCGAGTTCTTCGTCTTCGTCCAATTCACTGTCTTCTTCTGTCCCCAGTACATGTTTATAGCGGAGAGACATGTATAGCTCTTCTGGGGTGTATGGCCTATCGTCAGACTCGAAGCCTATCTCTCTAAGCTTCTCGTAGAGCTTCTCCTTGACAGGAGTCACTGCACTGACTTTCCCCTTTATTCCCTGTGCACCGGTGAAGTATGCATATGTGCCTCTGGGAGTGTATATCCTTACCTCTTCTCGAGTCACGATGGCTCTTCCGTTTGGGCACTCGACCTCAAAAACGTCTGGCCCCCTCTTTCTCACGGCGCATAAGCCAATGTATATTTCTTCCATATGTTCTAAATCTGGAAGAGAAAAATATAAGCTTATTGCCAGCCGCCTCATCGAAAAAATGTTTTTATTTCAAAGACGCGGATGTTATGTTATGGTCTATGGACTAAAACAGTTCTACAAGGAGCTCATAATGGACATGCAGAGGGAATGCGAGGACGTTGCCAAAGAGCTTTTGCCGGAGGACAGGTTCAAGGTGCTCAACGTGTCTGCCGCTGGGAACGGCGTCTGCGTCGTAGATTTTGTCGATAAAAACGTCCTTGCTTCGAGGGACTGCGAGGAGGAGTGCCGAGACAATATAGAGTTCGCTGTAGGCGAGGGGCTGCTTGACGAGTCCAGCCTCGAGGATGATGTTAAAGAGTGTTCTATGGCATGCGAGGAGGCAACGGAGCTTGGAAGGGTCAACACGATAGTCTTCGATGTAAACACTAGGAAGATATACAAGGCTACCCTGGCGTTTGAGAACGAGACGTATGACTTGAAGGGCCAGAAACTATTCGACAGGCTGAAGCGTAGCGGGTGCACAATGAACGTGGGCCAAGAAGAGTATGTAAGCGTGGTTCCAGAAGAGTACAGCTACGGCTTTGAAAAGGCTCCAGACTACGTTAGGGTAGACGTTATTGATACGAGTAGGACTGGCAGGTGCACGGTAGACACAGTTGTCAAGGCTTTGAGGAGCGTTGCCTAGTTGGGTGTGACTGTGTATGTCTGTTGGCAGGCTTAGCCAGGCAAAAGAGGTATGGAAAAAGGTTGGCAGCTTTGAGGATCTGGGCCTGGTCTTTACCAAGCATTACAATGAGCTAAAACAGGCTATCCAATCGTGTAATTTTCCGATGCTTCTGCACGGGATTAGAGGTTTTCAGAGGGATGTGGACGAGATGAACTGTAAGGCGCTCATGGCTCTGCGGGACAGCCAGATAACTGATGAAGAATATGCCCTCTTTACCAAGATAGTTAACGAAGAATCTACAGTCTTGATGGTGTCCGCGTATGATGCCTTCAAGAAGAAGTGTCTACGCTGATAGGTGTAGTTTCTACAGTAAAAGATAAATAGTGTTTGTTGTATTGACACTTATACATATAAATTGGCAAGTAGGTGTTATAATGACTGGTGGCGTCCATGGGCAACAAGTCAATGGTGCTACATGATTTGCTTGAGGTTGCTCTTGGAAAGAGGGGCCCGTGGGACGAGCTCAGGTCTGACGAGTTTGTATATGGGATTTGTCTCGCCTCTAGCATTGATGAAAAAAGGTGCAGTGAAATATACGAGGACATAAAAGGCACAGTGTATAGCCATGTCTTCAATGTAGACCAAAAGACCAGGGAGAACGCTGTAAGAGGCGTAAGAGAGGTCATGGAACGCTTCGAGGTTAAGGGTAGTTGCTTGGTGGAGAGGGGCGTAAAAGTCGAGGATCCGTCTGTCTGTGAGGGCGACATCAACGAGAGGCTGACGGTGATTGGTAGCAGGATGCAGTTCACCGTTGACAGCTCTTTTCACAACGTAGCTATAAGGTCTAATGGCTCATGCATCATAAGTATTGGCAATGACAGGCCGTTTGGGTCACTGGAAATTAGGAGGCTTCGGGCTGGCAAGCCTGGGCTGATAGGCTACGACGAGGTCAGCGCATCCTTCATGGTTGGGCAGTGCAGTCCAAGTGATCTGCCAAACCTAGTCAAAGAGGCAGAGGAGCTCGATTATAGTGATGTCTATTATGACTGCCGGATAGATACCAATTGGGACGACGAATACAAGCCGCCAGAGGTAGAGGAAGCAGAATATGAGGCGATAGACGAAGAGTATGAGGACGTGCTAAGGGTCTTGAGGGGTGAAAAGACAAATGGGTAACTGGAACCTACCAGAGAAGCTTTTCAAGATCGAGGAGGGCTTGAGAGGCATAGCGGCCAGCGGGAGCGTGCCGAGCCGAAAAGAGCTTAGGAGCTGGTACTTTGAGCTTTTAGATGTGGCTCATGAGTGTAAAGACACGATTCCCGGTGGCTTTGACAACGTCGAGGATCTAAGCGATGCTTGCAACGAGCTACGAGAGGCTGCGTTCGCGATTGACGATATTGCAGAGGCTCTCCACGACAACAGTAAATCTGTATCTGAACGAATGAATATTCTGAGAAACGCAGATAAGCGGTTAGACGAGATCGAGAACGCCGTAATAAAGGTGACGGGTAGACCGTGCAGGTGGAGCAGGGAGCTTGGCGACTCTAGGCTGAGGCACTCTTTGCTAATTAACGACGTGGCGGCGTGCGTACACGTTCTGGCACAGTACATGCTTGAAAAGGGGCCCGACAGGGTGGAGGGCAAGTGTTCGATAGCCAAAGACGCAGACCAAGAGGCCGTAGAGGTGTGTAAGGAGTGGGACAACACTACTAAAGTCTTCGAGGACATGAACATGTATTCGTTAGAGGATGCCGGAGAATTGCGTGGCTTCGTGGTTGGCAAAAAGGTGCAACTGAGGGTCGGCAGTGCCAAGGGGCACCTAGCAGAGATCGACCTTGAAAAGAAGACTGTGAAATACTATGACAATGACTGGCAGGTAAACGACGTGATGGCTAGGCTCCTAGAAGACTATGCTGGAGGCTCGTGCAGGGTCATAAGCCCCGAGAGGGGCGGCGGCGTGGAGAAGCCGTCTGTCTATTGCAAGATGGTTGACCCGAAAAAAGCAGCTAGGACTCTTGCCGCTGCTACAAGCATGGACTACCGCATTGGCGAGCGCATAGAGAAGAAGATCTATAGGACTGAGAGGGGATGTATAGAGGGTAGGTTGGCAGACCACTTTGGGGTAAAGGTTGAGGGGAGCAACTCCAATGCTTAGACTTTAAATATATGTTTTTTGTATTCTTCTTGGTATGGACTTGTATAAGAAGATAAAGGAAGTTGTCTGGCTGGAGACGATAGACGACATTAAGAACAACTTGAAAAAGCTCCTAGAGGAGGCCGAAAAGATTGCCCCCTCGAAAGAGGCCAGGATTTATGGCGCCGCCATATACGATGGCGGCAACGTCGTAGACGTGATAGACGATACAAGGTTCATCATAAAGACCGATAAGGAGTGGATAATATTTGACACGGAAGACCCATACAATGTCCATGTCGGCGATACGCTGGAGGAGGCGTACCTGAACCTACTCAGCGCCTCTATTAGGAGCCTCGTCAAGCATATAAGAGAAGACCTAGAAAAAGAGGACAAGTATGGTAAATCGTACGTGATGAGGAACCTCATGGATGACTATGACTCGCTAGTAAACGCACTGGAAATATACAGGAAGGCGAAGAGCGGAAAACTAAAATTCGACGTGGGGTAACGGGCACTCGTCATAGGACGGTGAAGTGACAGATTTGGTTTCTAAGGTAAAGTTTATATTATGCGAAACGGTAAAGCATGATGAAAAAGGTTGATTGTATGCTAGAACAGGAAGACGTGAAAAGTTATGTTAAGACGCTTCCAGAACTCATCGATTTAACGAAAGAGCTAGGTAGAGAGCTGGGTAAACGCTCTAGTCCAGCCCACAGTTTAAAGGCCTTCATGATATATAGTGAACTAAATGAGCTAGGGAAAGCGCTTGAAATGTGTGACTACTCGTTTGCTAACAGGATATTCTTCGATCTTGGGTATGACTATGGAAGATGGACGCAAGTAATCCTGTCATCAGATGATTTAGATGATGAAGACAGGGAAATTGTTGAAGACAAACTAGACGAGTTTAGAGAAAAGATATGGGATCTTATGGATGAAATAGACCGCTATTTCAAAAACGTGTGCGGCCTAGAGATGCGGCCAGTCAAAGCCAGAAGACCATAAAATCGGTGCTATGTCTTCATAAATAAGAGAGAATCTTTCTTAAGATAAAAAATAGAGGTTTATTATCCGGTTTTATTGATAAAGCATGATTGACAAAACTAACGACAAGCATCGCCCCTTTAGGGCAGGAAGGTGGTCAGATTATTCCTAGAAAAATTGATGGAAACAGGTCTAAGGGAAAAATCCCCAATTTTTTACCCTAGATTTGTGCAAAAAACATGTCATTTTGTCTGATTGCTAACGTTGTTTTACTGATGTAAAGTGGCCGTGGAAACCATGATTGCCACGCAGAACCAACGCCAGAAACTTACCCTAGATTTTTCTCGTTGAAAAAAAAGGTAGCCGCAAAACCGATGTGATATGTAACCCTAGGTCAATGCGTTGGAAACCCCAAGCCCCAAGCATCTGTGTCCAAGAGGCACAAGCGGTTAGACCACGCCCATATCGGACTGGCCCCTTTTCCCATGTCTCTATACGTATATGGCTTTCCCTTGTTTCTCGTGTTCCTCTGTGAATGCGTGTCTAAGGCTTGTTTTTTCCTCGATAAATTTTCGCAAAACAGCTCTTTTGCGAAAGCCAGCAATACGTATTGGAGGCAAGGAAAGCCCAAGGGAAAAAGACCCCGAAAAGTTTATATACTTTCCGTGGCACTATACCCTGGCGCTCGCAGGTAGCGCCCGAGTGCTTGGGAAAGGTAAACGCCCCTTACCCTTTTCCTCTTTTCCTTTCCTTTCCTTCCTAAGCCTCCTTAGGCTTAGGGGGTAAGGGAAGGTAGGGGCGTTGGCTTTTCCCAGGCCTCGAGGGTTCTCCCAGCCTAGAGAAAACCCTAAGATGACCTTAGCCCGTATGCGGGCTAAGGAATTAGGGGAAAACCTAGGCTGGGCACCCAAACGTGACACCCCGCTGTCCCGGCCCGACCCGCCGTGAGGCGGGGACAGGGCGTGGCGGCGGCGACCGTCCCAGCTATTCTATTTAGCTGGGGCGAGGCTTCCCACCACCGCACTTATGACCCGGAGAACAGGGGGTAGGGGGGTTATCTCCCGCTCCCGAAGTTCTCTGGCGAGGTGGAGCCGTCCGCCAGGGACGGCGGGGCAGGGGAGGGGGTAGTAGTCGCTCCCTGAGCGACGCCCCGCTCCTGCCCGTTCTACTCGTTCCTCGTGGACGGGTAGGATGGGTAGGAGTAGCCCCTCCCACCCGGGGTCAAGCACTGGAGAGGCAACTCTCCAGTGTGGGGGCTCCCTGCCGGCATGGGTAGGGGCTAGGGTTGGCCGGTGAAGAGCCGGCCTTCGCCTTGGCCCCGAGTATGCTGGCGTGGGGAGGGCTGGAAGTCAGCCGTGGAAATACGGCTGGCTCCGGCCCCGTGCTCGGGGCTGGCTCCCCTGAGAAATGATGGGGGGTAAGCTCCCGATAGCTGTGAAGGGGGTGGCTACTGCTTCCTCGTTTTCAGGGTGGGAGCATGATAGAAATCAGAGTTGGGAAGGCAACTTTCCCCGTGGTCGGAACAGCAAAGGTTGAGGGTAACGATGATTTCTTAATCGTGTTTTTGAACGAGGGAAAGTTCTGGGGGCAGTCTACAAAGACGGGGCTGTTGGCCCCGTTAAAATTCAAGGATAACAAAGTAATGTGGGGAAACAGGGTAGCATATTTCATTTAAACCAAAATATTTTTTCTCTTTAGGGTGGGAAACGTGAAAGTACAAGCATACTACGGATACGGAATATTTTCCAAGAGTCTTCCTATATTCGATCAGCAAATACTTAGGTTAACTAGGTACATTATTGAGAAGGACTGGTATCCCTTTTCACAGTACTACGATGAGGCAGTGGTTTTTTTCCATCATGACGGATACATTGTTGTATCCATCGAGTACGACTATCCAAGAAAGCAGTGTTTTTCAAGGAAAGCTTTGTATATTGACACGGAAGATAGGTATAGGGACAGAGTAGGAAGATATCTGAAAAAGTTACTGTTGCCGTATGAATGGGCCTTCAATAAAATCATTGAAGAAGAATTGAGGAGAGAGGTTGTAAGCGAACTCTTAGAAGGAGACTGTGAATAATTTTTTTCTAAGGGTGGGTAGCCATGAAAGAATATAGTGAAACATACTACGCTCACTTCTCAGAAACAGCGTTTGATGTAGAAGATCCTGTCGTTAAAGCTTTAGTAGTTAATAAGCTCATAAGAGAACAAGTAAAGCCAGATATCGTGTGGAAGGTTACCGATGCCATCGAAGAGATAAAAGATAGACTGAAAAAGAAGGGCATCACTTCTGAGGTAAAATTTAATGTGCACTATCGAATCGCATTGCATTCGGATCATTTTAAGGCTACGGTGGAAGTGCAGGCGCTAGATGAAGAAGGAATAAAGAAGGAAGAAATATGCCTGATCTACGAAAAGAAATACTGCTACATGAATGAGACCTATGCGACCATAATTGGGCATAAGTTAGCGCCATACATTGAGCTTGAAGACTATTATCTTTCGCCCTAATCTTTATAACTCTCTTTTTCTCTTTAGGGTGGGAGCATGACAGAAAACGAGAAAGAAAAAATAGAAAGGGAGATAGATGAGGAAACAATGAGGGAAATTGTCAAAAAGGTGCTTGAGCATCCAGAAAAGTTCCAAAGCGAATCGATGTTGATCCTCGTTATCAATACGTGGTATCGTCAGGGCCCGTCTTACGACGATTACAACGTGTATAATGTTGTTGAGGGAGAGGTCAGAGAAATAGTTTTGGAGGAATGGAACGAAGGATATCCATATAGGGCTGGCAGAAAAATGGCGTTGATTCCACTGACGATGCCAGTTATCGTTGTAGAGGAGGGTTTTGCTGACAACGTATCACCGCCTCGCGGATCGAAGATTGTTCATGTTTTCACCAGTGAGGGATGGAAGAAAATTCGTGTATATTAGACCAAAATATTTTTTTTCTCTTTAGGGTGGGAGCATGTCAACACCGGAAGATCAGGTAGAAATAGAAAATGAACAAGTTGAACTGAATCAAGTAGAACAACAAGAAGTTGAAAAAGTCGAAGGTCAACAAACTCCAGAAAAACCGATGCATGTTAAATTCGTGTTCCCTGATGCAAGGGAATGGAAGTATATTATCGAGGGCATAGCCACAATCGTAGATGAGGCCAACTTTGTGGCCTCTCCAGACGGCTTGAGGCTTAGAGCCCTAGATCCTGGCAGGGTAGCGATGGTCGACCTTTATATCCCCGCAAACTTGTTTGAAGAATATAATGTAGAGCAAGACGCAAAGATTGGCGTTAGGCTTGACGACCTAAACGAGGTTCTCAAGCGTGTAAGGAAAGATGATGAGATTTCCTTTGAGGTCTTCGGTGGACGCCTTGTCATTACGCTTGCTGGTAGGGTTGAGAGGAGGTTTAGGTTCCCGCTTTTAGATGTTTCTGGGCAGGAGCTTCCCAGCCCAAAGCTTAACTTCACCGTTGCGGCTAAAATGCTGGGTGACACATTTAGGGATGCATTGCAGGACGCTGGGCTTGTGTCTGAAACTGTAAAGATGAGGGCTGAGAATGAGAGCCTCTGGCTCATCGCAAAGAGCGACGAAGGCGAAGTCGAAGTCAAGCTCTCAGTCGAGACCGGAAGCCTCGTAGAGATAGACGCCAAAGAGACTGCAGAGGCAAACTACGGAATAGATTTCCTAAACAAAATCGTTTCAAAGGCATACAGAGTGAGCGACATACTTGGTCTACGCTTCGCAACAAACATGCCTCTCGAATTGACCTTTG
>Ga0080004_1135795_pt1 | contig 13038 bp, 14 predicted proteins | sample WasSprMetagenome_FD_69207 | JGI IMG/M metagenome (GOLD analysis project Ga0080004, IMG submission 69207) | Sulfidic aquatic microbial communities from Washburn Spring, Yellowstone National Park, USA - WS (SPADES assembly) (version 2) | ecosystem: Environmental > Aquatic > Thermal springs > Hot... | reverse complement strand
TTAGGGTTTGGCTGAGGCTTAGGGAATGCGCCAGGCCGTACAGTTGCCATCTGAGGCTTGGTTAGACACTTGGTTACAGCCATTATCCCCCCTCCGAATCCTGGTACTCCTGCTAGGAGTACCCCGTCCCCGACTATGTCTAGCCAGACAGTATTAGCTGATAATCCGAGGTTTAGTCTTGCAGATATTCTACCAGCGAGGTCTCTACCATTCCTAGTAGCAGGGTAGAGGATTATGTTGGGTTTATACTTTGTGATCATCCTAGACAATGCTTCGGAATATGGTGTTGTCGAATAATCTTGAAGCAACTCGTCTTGAATAGTGTAAACTATGTCTGCTCCATGAGATATGGCTGCTTCAGCAGGTCTATCTAGGTTTCCAGCCCCCATCAACACTCCTGCTACTCTATCTCCATATCTATCTGCTAGTTCACGAGCTTTCCCCAGAACTTCCAGGGAAGATTCGATTATTTCTTCTCTACGTCTCTCCAGGAATACCCAGACGTTTCTATATTCTCGACTCATTTCATGCACTCCTGCTCAATGATTGATTAACCAGTTCTATGACGTCTTTGATATTTAAGCTTAGTTTCTTGGTTTTTACGCTATCTTCAAAGTTTTGGATGCAGAATGGGCATGGAGCTACTAATGTCTTTGCGCCTGTCTGGGCTGCCTGCATGATCCTGTAGTGGGATAGCCTTTCACCATGGATATCTAGGAAGTGTCTCCCACCACCACTTCCACAGCATACCGCATTTTCCTTAGCTTCATCCATCTCTACAACCTTTAATCCAGGTATGCTTGAGAGTATCTTCCTGGGTTCTTCATATATCCTGAGGTGCCTTCCAAGGTAGCATGGGTCATGCACCGTTACTTCATCATCAATAGCTTTATCCATTCTAATTCTTCCTCTCTCAATCAAATCGTGCAGAAGCTCTATGTAGTGGAAGGCGGGTATCTTTAATCCATATCTAGGATATACTTTCTTGAACATATGTGCAGAATGGGGTGAGATAGCTATTATAGCTTCAGCCCCGGTCTTATTGAATCTCTCGGCATTCTGGACTGCAAGCTCTTCTAGGAAAGCCTCTTCACCAATATTGTATACAACGTCTCCGCAGCATCTCTCTTCTTTACCGAGTATTCCAAAATCTACTCCTGCTGTTGAAAGTACGTTTGCAAGAGATCTAGCTATCTTCTGCAATCTTCTATCAAATGAGACTGCGCATCCAACATACAATAGTACTTGGACTTTCTGTTTTGAGGCATCTTTAATGTTTAAACCTTCAGTCCATGCTGCCCTCTCTATACTTGAGCCTGGAAAAGCCGTTCCATCCTCATATATCATCCAGAGTATTTCTTCGAATTTCTGAGGCAGCTTCCTCTTCTCTGTAGCAAGCTGTCTGTATCCTCTGACTACCTCGGTGATCTTGACAGACCATGGACATTTAGCCTCACAGAGACCGCAGGTTGAGCAGTACCATAGACTTCCATCATCATATACTAGCCCGAGCTGAGCGCTTCTAACAATCTTCCTAGGATTAACAGTTTGGGGGTTTAGCAGATTGAATGGGCATGAACCAGTGCATGTTCCACATTGGTAGCAGTAGTCTGCAGCTCCAGAAGTTAGTTTTGCTAGCTTCTCAATCAATTCAACATCAACTAGTTTGGCCTTTATCACTTCCTTCCACCTCCAAGCTTCTGGATAGATTCAATTATTTCTTCTCTTGGGATCTTCCTGATCAATTCATCTATCTCCTTCATTTTAGCTGCCCATCTCTTGCTTTCTGCTGCGCTATTCCAGTGTAGTATCAATCTTTCAGGATTGATCCCCCTAGCCTCCAGTATCTTCTTCACCTGCTTAACTCTCCTCTCCGTGTTTAGGTTTGCGTAATTGTAGTGGCAGTCTTGTGGCCAGCAGCCTGTCACTGCGACCGCTGCGGCACCCTTCTCGAATGCTCTTAACATGAGCTTCTGTGAGACCCTGGCTGAACACATTGTTCTTACCACTCTAGAGCTCGGTGGATACTGGAGCTTCTCTATCCCTGCTTGGTCTGCGCCCGCATATGAGCACCAATTACATGTAAAGACTATCGCTTTCTCGTTCGGTCTATCTTCTAACGCTGCATCAATCTGCGCAATAATCTGTTCGTCGGTGAACCCTGGAGCCTCAATAGCCCCAACCATACATTCTGCTGAACAGTTTCCACATCCCTGGCATAATGCACTAATCAGTTCTAAGCTCCTTCTAAGCTCCCCTCTAAGAGCTGAGAAAGTACATACTTGAGCGCATCTCTGACAGTATGTACATTTATCATAGTTTATCCTAGGTACTAGCGGCTCCTTATCGATAGTGTCTTTTGCTAGTAGCGCTGCTGCCTTAGCCGCTGCAGCTAAGCCTTGTGAGATTGCTTCTCTAACATCTTTTGGGTTCTGGGATGTTCCTGCAAGGAATACTCCTCCAACCATCGATTCGACTGGTCCAAGCTTTGGGTGGAGCTCGAGGAGGAAGCCTGCTTCGTCCCTAGATAGCTTCAGTTGTTCGACGATTGGGTTTATCTCATCGTTTGGAACAAGACCTACATTTAATACTACTAGGTCTGCGGGTATACCGATCTCTTCTCCCAGTAGTTCATCTTTCACGTACACTAACCCATTCTCAATCTTAATAGCTTCTTCAGGTTTCTTCTCAGGGTCGTATTTCACGAACCTGACGCCTAGCGCTCTTGCTTTCTCGTATAGTTCTTCAGCTTTCCTACTGTATGTCCTGATGTCTTTGTAGAGTATGAATACGTTCTTCCCCATCTCTCTAAGCTTGATTGCCTGCTTTATCATTACTTGGCAGCAGAATCTTGAGCAGCCTTTTGAATCGTATCTCGAACCTACGCAGCCAATGAAGACCGCATTCTTGGCATCGAGGCTATTGTTATTCTTGAATATCTGCTCTAAGTCGAGGGAGGTTATTATGTTCCCACCGTTCGTCTGGAAGGCCCCCTGCGGTTGGTAGACTTTGGCACCGGTCGCCATAATGATTGCTCCAACCTCAAGCTTCTCTCCATTCGATAGGTTTGCGATGAAGTTTCCAATATACCCGCTTACCGATTCAACCTTTGCATTCAATGTAACCTTCACGCCTGAACTATATACTTCTCTCTCCATCTCATGTAGTAGATCTTGGGCTCTTATCCCCTCAGGAGCTATAACGTCGAGATGCCTTACAAGCCCACCTAACTGGTCCTCCTTCTCAACTAGGTATGTTTCAAAGCCTTGGCGAGCTAAGCTTGCTGCTGCAGCCATTCCCGCAACCCCGCCGCCGATTACTAGTGCTCTCCTAGTTACTGGAAGCTTTACGACGTATAGAGGCTTGAGTAGCTTAGCTTTGGCTACAGCCATCTTAATCATATCTAATGCTTTCTCCGTAGCCTCCTTCGGGTAGCCTGCATGAACCCATGTATCAAGATTACGTATATTCGCCATTTCAACTAGGTACGGGTTTAAGCCCGCCCTCATAGCTGCTCCAGCAAAAACGGGTAGATGGGTTCTCGGGGAGCATGCAGCTACGACAAGCCTATTAATATTCTTCTCCTTAATCACTTGCTCAATATATTTCGTGTATACGCCTGCGCATGCGAATCTGAGATCTTCTGAGTGGACCACTCCAGGTATCTTTGCAGCTTCCTGAGCTAGCCACTTTACGTCTGCAACACCTGCAATATTTGTTCCACAATGACATATGAATACACCCACTCTGGTCTCTCCTTCCGCAGGTATCGTCTCTTCAAATTCTAGTTTAGGCCAAGTCTTCTTCTTTACATACTCAAGAGCTGCAGAAGCTGCTGCACCTGCTTCTGTCACGCTGTCTGCTATGTCTTTTGGACCTGAGGCGCTCCCACATACGAAGACTCCTTCTCTAGTTGTAGCTACCATTTTTCCACGCCATGGTCTTGTCTTGATGAATCCGTCTTCATCCAACTCTATACCTAGCACTTTTGCAAGCCTGGCAAGGTCAGGTGGAGGCTCAGCCGCAGCTGCTAGAACGACCATATCGTATTCTTTCTCTTCCATTCTTCCTTCTGCAATGTCTTCATACCTCACCTTCAATTTGTCTCCATTGGGGATTACTCTCGCAGCTCTTCCTTTTATGAATCTTACACCTTCATCTCTAGCTCTCTTATAGAAGCCGTCGAAACCTTTACCATACGCTCTAATATCCATGTACAGGATGTCTACATTCTTTATCCCGTGTTCAACTGTCTGGACAGCTTCTTTAATCGTATACATGCAACAGAATCTTGAACAATACTTGCTATATCTAGGGTCTCTTGAGCCGACGCATAGGATGAAGCATATGTCTTCCGGATGACGACCATTACTTGGTTTAATTATTTCTCCGCCACTTGGACCAGTTGATTGTAGTAGTCTCTCATACTCCATGGAGGTTAAGACATCTGGGTGTAGACCGTAGGAGTAGTCTGGTATCCTAGTTACGTCGAAAACTTCAAATCCCGTGGCAACAACTATCGCTTTAACCCTCTTCTTTATCATTCTAGGCTTCATGAAGAAATCTATACATTTAGGACCGCAGACTTGTGTACATCTATCGCATGGTAGGTAGTTTGGAGGCTTATTCAAACAGTTATCAATGTCTATAACGTATGCTCCTGGCTCAGATTGCGGGATAGGCGTGTATATCGCTTTTCTAGCAGCCATACCATAATCGAACTCATTCTTCAGTAAGACTGGACACGCATCTACGCAGAGACCACATCTACTGCATTCGTCTGTCACATACCTGGGCTTCTGGTATATCTCGACGACGTAGTCTTCACCGTCCCTCTCCACATTTACTACTTCTGCAAGAGTTAGCAACTCTATGTTTGGATGCTTACCCACCTCGCTCATCTTCGGCGCTTCGATGCATATTGAACAGTCTAGCGTTGGGAAATTCTTATCAAGTATCGCCATCTTCCCCCCTATCGTAGGGGTCTTCTCAACCAATACTACCTTTACGCCGGCATTAGCGAGATCCAGGGAGCATTGTATTCCGGCTATCCCACCGCCTATAACTAAGACTTCATCAGACATCTATATCTTCACCTCCCTCACATTCTCCATACCAAGCTTGAAGGCTGTCTTATTCAATTCAGCCGCTCTCGGGAAGGTTTCAATAATTGTCTGTAAGAGTATGTCTTCACTAACTATCCCGAATGCTTTAACGAACGCTCCAAGCATCACTATGTTTGCAACTATCCTTCTCCCTAGGCTATCTGCTATACCCGTACCATCTACCGAGTAGATCTTACTGGGATAGCATTTGATGTCTTTTATCAATTCTCCATCTATGAGAAGCAGCCCATCCTTCCTTAATGATGAGCCATCCCTATTCATGCCATCCTGAGACATTGCAACGAGAATGTCAGGTCTAACTATTAGTGGAAATATTATAGGCTGGTCAGAGATTACGACATCTGCCCGAGACCATCCACCAGTCTTCTCAGGTCCATACATTGGTCTCAAAGCAGAATCAAGTCCCTGCTTAACGGCAGCTCTACCCAAGATCTCCCCAGCTCTAATTACTCCCTGACCACCGAAACCAGCCCATCTTATATCCCATCTCACTTCAACCACCCCGCTTTCCTGAAAAGTTCCAATTCTAGCTCATGGTATGTAGGTACTTCACGGTCGACGAAGTTCCCTAAGATTATTGGTTCACCTGGTCTGAGAGTTATACCTACCTTGTTGAGGTCGGCTGAGTGGTCTACTATACAGTTTTCTAAGAATAGCTTGATGTAGTCTTTACCTTCTCTTAAATCGTTATAGGAGCCGAAGCCGACTGGGCATGAAGAGATTATCTCGATGAATGCGAACCCTTTAACTTGTAAAGCTCTCTTCATAGCGTCAGCAAGCTGTCGAACATGGAGGGTAGTCCATCTCGCAACGAACGGTGCTCCTAGAGCTGCTGTTAACAACGGCAGGTTGAACGGGGACTCTGGGCAGCCGTACGGGCTTGTTGAGCTTTTAGCTCCTAAAGGTGTGGTCGACCCCATCTGGTTTCCAGTCATGCCATATATGAAGTTGTTAACTAGGAAGACGTTTATATCTACATTTCTCCTGACAGCATGGATGAAGTGGTTTCCACCTATGGTTACTAGGTCTCCATCCCCGGATATTACTGTTACTTCAAGGTCGGGTCTAACGATCTTCATTCCTTCAGCGAATGCTATCGGTCTCCCATGGGTTACATGGTAGGAGTCTAGTCTAACATACCCGGCGATCCTACCGGTACAACCTATGCCCGAGACAATCACATGCTTATCTATGGGGATATTGGATGCTGCAACTGCTTCTACATAACATTTCAATAGGGTTCCGAGACCGCATCCCGGACACCATATGTGGGGGAATCTCTCTCTTCTTATCAGGTCGTCTCTCGGCGATTCCTCAACTATCCTTTCCCCTAAAATTTGCTTCTGACTCATGCATCCTACACCGCCGCTCTAATACCATCGAGAATATACTCTGGCGGGGGTACGTAACCTACTGGATAATTTATCCCAGCTACGGGGCATTCTGCAACTTCTCTTACAGGATGGATCAGCTGACCCATGTTGATCTCCGCTACAAGCATTCTCCTAGCATACTGGCTAGCAACCCTGACCGGGTCTTCCGGGAAAGGCCATAGAGTAAGCAATTTTATCATTCCAGCCTTTAAGCCTTCGCTTCTCGCCCTCCCCACTGCTTCTTCGGTAGACCTCGCTGTTATACCGAAGGTTACAACGACGATGTCTGCATCATCTAGATACAATGTTTCATATTTCCACAGATTCTTAGCATTCTTCCTAACCTTCATAACAAGCCTCTCGACAAGCTTATGGGAGTCTTCAATCTCCAGTGATGGATAACCTCTTTCATCATGTGTTAAGCCTGTCATATGTATTCTGTACCCATCTCCAGCTGCTACGAAAGGGGGTACGAGTGTTTCAGAACTATATGGGAGGTATCCCTCTCTAGGTCCACTATATCGCTTTCTGTCAATAATTTTTATTTTATCATATTCTGGAACCTGCAGTCTTCCATACATGTGCCCTACTACTTCATCGGACAATACTATCACGGGTATACGTAACCATTCAGATGTATTGAAGGCTTCTATCGTCAAGTCGAAGAATTCTTGAACTGTTGAGGGTGCGTAAACTACTAGTTCATAGTCTCCATGTGAGCCCCATCTAGCCTGCATTACGTCACCCTGCCCAACAAAGGTTGGTATACCCGTGCTTGGACCAGCTCTCTGAACATTGACTATGACGCATGGAAGCTCGAGCATCGCAGAGAGGCCTATCGTCTCCATCATAAGTGAGAAGCCAGGCCCAGATGTAGCAGTCATAGCTTTTACACCTGCAGCAGAAGCTCCACATACTGCTACTATACTACCTATCTCATCTTCCATCTGTATGAAGTGTCTTCCAAGCTGAGGCATCCTTCTACTCATATGCTCGGCAATCTCGTTGGATGGGGTTATGGGGTATCCTGCATAGAATCCGCATCCAGCTATCAATGCTGCTTCAGCGCAAGCAATGTTCCCCATCATGAAGTGTGTTCCAGGTTTGAGCAGTTTGAGTTCTCCAGACATTAGACATACTCCCCTCTGTCGACTTCCACTACAAATATAGCGAACTCAGGGCATATCCATTCGCACATCTTGCAAGCGATACATTCCATTGCTTTACCGTCTGCTATCTTCGGCCACCGATAACCTTTTATATTCCTCTCTTCACCAACCGCCAGCACGTCTTTAGGGCATAGATCGATGCAGAACCCACATTCCTTGCATCTTTCAGGAATCACGTGAACAATTCCCAGAGGGACTTTCTGTAAATGCTTATTTATGGGTTCCCTTACAAGTTTTAAAGACATCTAGAACCCCCAACCAAGTACTTACGGCATGTATGTAGTCGGGGCTTTATTTAAGGAAAATCTAATATTTGCGGTTTTCCAATATTTTCCCGGGCAATGGTCAGCGATGAATTACTCAGCCTAATGACGCAATTCAAGCCGAGCGAATTTACTGAAGATGTCTTCGTCAGCTCGCCGCCATTGTCTATTATTGAGAAAACCGATGGACAAGACCTTGTAATCGTAGCGAAGAATAGTAGGGGCATACGTCTACTTGAAGAATTATCGTATAAGGATTATGTGAGGAAGTTACGTGAGGATTTATACATTATTGACAGATTGTCTATGATTGATGCGTTAACAAAATTTTTATGGATTGTTAGGATTTCATGGAAGAGTGAAGAAGTCTATCTTCTGTGGGCCCTCATAAATTCGCTTCAGAAAACGTCTGACCTAGAATCTCTTAAATCAACATTGTTCGAAGAATTCAATATCGAATTAGATAAATGCTTAAGCAAGCTTAACGTGAATTCTACGCAAGAATACAGTAAGCTCTTGGAACCGCTCTTGTCAAAACTAGAGCAGCAATTGTCGAGGATACCCCCAGTCTTGCTGCAGAAGATCATTGACACCCTGTGTATCCATGGTGAATTAACGGTTGAAGAACTCTCTACAAGATTTATTAGAGAGGGAGTTAGTATTAGTACGCTGTATAAGGCATTATCAAGATTAAAGAAGGGAAACTATGTTAGAGTTGCAAAACATGTAAGAATGAGTAGTCGGGGGCCCATGAGGGAGTTACTAGCATCTAATTGTAATAAATGCCTATACAATTACTCTTCACATGATACATGCTATAAGTCCAGCTTGAATCAATTATCAGCAATCCTCTACGCATTCTATAACAAATCTTTAACATCTAGAGACTTAGAGAAGCTATACATAGAGTTTAAGTCTATACCTTATCCTCAAAGAGTAATTAAGAGGATAAACGATATACTGGTATCTTTAAGCGTTATAAGGTCTAGGTTGGAGGACAAGTTAACCAGCTCTATCCTACATAGGATTCAGGCTGCTACGGGAGTAAACATAGTCTAGGTACCTAGATTAGAGAAGGGGAGAATATTATTGAGGTTAAGCGTATAGTCCTATCTCCCCGAGTTTCAAAAGTCTATTCCAGTTTTCTTCCACCTGCTGCTTAAGTATCTCAAGAATATGTTTATTCTCTGGTTCAAAGAGGTGTCTGAATCTTCCTTGAGCTTCCAAGAATTCTTCGAGAGGTCTAGGTCTAGCTACTTTAATGTTTATTCTAACTCTACCATTTTCTACCTCGATTATTGGGAAGTATCTTGTCTCAACAGCTAATCTTGCTATCTTTATGGTTTGAGATGATGGGTACCTCCACCCCAGAGTACAGGGGGTTAAGACATGGATGAAGGTAGCCCCATCTATTTCTAGAGCTTTCCTAACCTTATTAATGAAGTCGAGTGGATGAGATATTGAGGCGGTTGCAGCATAGGGTATTCTATGAGCTACTACTATGCCGATTAAGTCTTTCTTCCTCTCCTGTTTTCCCGGTATTACTTTGCCTGCTGGGCTAGTCGTTGTCGCTGCACCCGTTGGTGTTGCTCCAGACCTCTGTATCCCAGTATTCATGTAGGCTTCGTTATCATAGCATATGTATAGCATTTTATGATTTCTCTCAAGTGCTCCTGAAAGCGCTTGTAATCCTATATCGAACGTTCCACCATCCCCGGCTATAGCTATAACGTCATGCTTCTTTCCACGCCCCTTCTTCTCTAGTATTTTAAAGGCTTCACTTATACCGCTTGCAACGGCAGCTGCATTCTCAAATGCAACGTGAACCCATGGAAGCCTCCAGCTAACATATGGAAAGAGGGATGTTGAAACCTCAACACAACCAGTAGCGTTAACGACTAGGGTAGGCATCCTGATAGCTTTCATAGCAAGCTTCATGGCTAATGAAGGACCGCACCCTGCACATAGCCTATGACCTGGTGCGAAATAATCTTCAGTAGGTACATCTCTTATCGTCTTAAAAAATTTCTGAGCTGACTCCATGCTATTCCCTCACCCCCCACCAGTAGATGTCTTGGTCAAATCTGCCCACTTCTACCGACTTTACCAGTTTATTGAATAGCTCTTCAGCATCTGTAAGCTTAAAGTCTCTTCCACCGAGTCCATAGACGAAGTCTGCGATCATTGTTCTAATTCCATTCTTATACAGGGTTGAGAGTATATCTGTGTATAATGGTCCTCCGACCCCTCCATACGAGTATGCCCTATCCATTACTGCTACACATTTAGCATCCGCTAAAGTCTTTGCAACTTCTTCCTCAGGGAAGGGTCTATACATGGTTAACCCAACTACACCGACCTTCGCATTCCTTCCTCTAAATTTCCTAGCAACGTATCTTAAAGTCTCGACTGTTGACCCCAATCCTACGACTATGATCTCAGCATCTTCCACAAAGTATGGAGCTGTCAGGTTGTATAATCTTCCAGATATCTTTGAGAAAGACTCGGACGCTTTCCTGAACACCTGAGGAGTCTTGGTGATTACTTCATGTAATTGTCTTCTAAATTCCATGTATGTATCTGGTAGAGCCATCACTCCATATGCTAGTGGTCTATCAAAGTCTATTCTATACGGGTATGGTATATGGGGGATGTACCCTTGTACATCTTCATCTGATAATACTTCTAGAGGTTCAACACTATGTGTTAGAATGAATCCATCCAGGTTTACGGAGACCGGTAGGAGAAGTTCAGGATCCTCAGCGATCTTAAACGCCATTAATGTAAGGTCGTAGGCTTGCTGAACATTATTTGCGAATAAGTGAGCCCATCCGGTATCCCTTGCATTCATTACATCTGAGTGGTCGCAGTGTATGTTTAGGGGGGAATTGAGGGCACGATTAGCTATAGCCATGACTATGGGTGCCCGCATAGAAGAAGCTACATGTAGTATTTCATGCATCAATGCAAGCCCCTGGCTGGCGGTTGAAGTAAAAGTTCTAGCTCCAGTAAGTGCGGCACCGAGGCATATAGATATGGCTGAGTGCTCACTCTCAGCCTGTATGAACGCCGCGTTCAACTCACCATCTGCGACGTATCTACTTAGCCTCTCAACTATTATTGTCTGGGGGGTTATTGGGTAAGCTGCAATAACGTCGACATCAGCTTGTTTAGCAGCATACGCTACTGCTTCATCACCTGTTAAAGCTATCTTTCTTACTTGCTTTAGCCGACTCATATCTTACTCCTCCACCATCTTTATTGCTTTGGCCGGGCAGACTTCAGCGCATATCCCACAGCCTTTGCAGAATTCATAATCTATCTCTACGCTTCCACCATCTATCCTCTTGACAGCCATATCTGGACAATATATCCAACAGAGGAGACACTTTGTACATTTAGACTGGTCTATAATGGGTTTTTCAATCCTCCAAACTCCAGTCTTATACTCTAGGGATGTGGGAACTTTAACCATTGCTGCTGGAGGTAGAGTCTTCCATGAAAACTCACCTTTAATTATCTTGTCTACATCTATCTCACTCAATAAGCTTCACCTCATTATATGCTCTCTTCAGGATTCTGACATTCGCTTCGACTAGTTCTCCTGAAAATCTCTTACTCAATACTTCCTCGATAATATTTAAGCTGGGCATCCTTAATACTTTAACTAAGCCACCCAGCATCGGTATATTGAATATAGGTCTGCCTGCTTCTTCAACTGAAATCTTCTTAGCATTGAGAGTATATACCTTCACTCCAAGAGGTAGAGTAGACTTATCTATGCTTAGGACATCATCTCCGAGGTTCAAGAACAGCATCCCATCCTCCTTCAACCCTTCAGAATATAGCTTGAAATTTCGAGACATGCCGGGGTCAATGATCACTACTACATCGGGGTTATAAACACCTGAATGTATCTCTATAGGCTCATCACCTATTCTCGTAAATGCTTTCACAGGTGCACCAGACCTCTCAGGTCCGAATTCTGGGAAATGTTGAGCATATTTTCCTTCTAGGATAACTGCCCGGGCAAGGATGTCGCCAACCGTTACTACTCCCTGCCCGCCTCTTCCATGCCACCTAACCTCGATCAAACACTAAAGCACCTTACATAACTAATAGTATAGTCAGCTCTTAACTCTTTTTCTCGCCGATCATCTTCTCAGTAGTCTCCGTTAGCGGGACATGCAAAATAACATAGTCCGACTCTCTCAGTAGATCATCAAGCCCAACTACTTCTCCATCGATCCTCTTCGCAAGACCTTAATCAAGCTTAATGATATCGTTTAGCAGAGTTTTCATTCCAAAATAATACGCGAGTCTTGCAACCCTCGACCCTACATTTCCTACACTTACTGCCCCAACCTTCTTGCCTTTCAGTTCATGGCCCATTAGTTGATTCTTAATCCACTCACCCTTCTTCAAGGATTCAACTGCTTTGTAGCGTTTCCTCGAGAGCATAATCATTAAACCTATTGTTAACTCTGCTCTTAAACAACGCCCCTGCTTTCAAGAGCATCCTAACAAACTTTTTAATCTTCCCTCTAATACTCATCATAACATCACCTCCCTTAACCGAATACTACCATAAACCCTAGCTTAAACATTCTAGACTATACTACACAATAACATGCTTCTTAACAATACTAACTGCTTCCCTTATAATCTCATCATCCACAGACTGCATATACCAGTCCATCTTCTCAAAACCCTCAATACTGTTAAAGTTATCAAGAACCTTTAATGTGAATCCCTTGTAAAATATTTTATTCTCGCTAGGTCTGTCTGAGACATAAACGTATAGGTCATCGTCAAAAGCCTTCCCTACAACCAAAACATTATAACCCTTAGACTTAAGCTCACACATCATACTATAGAGGAAAACTATGTTATCAATCAAACCCTCTCTACACTTATGATGTACATGGTATATGTCTGCTAGAGCTTTTAGCTCCTCATCCTTAACGTACTAGATGGAAGATATACTTCTTCATATCCTTCGGGATAGAGTAGTTATACTTACTAGGCTTAGTATCAGACTCTTCTTCAACCTTTACGTCCTCCTCTTCTAGATGCTCATCCAATTGTATAGTATTCATCTAGGGAT
>Ga0080004_1094078_pt1 | contig 13042 bp, 11 predicted proteins | sample WasSprMetagenome_FD_69207 | JGI IMG/M metagenome (GOLD analysis project Ga0080004, IMG submission 69207) | Sulfidic aquatic microbial communities from Washburn Spring, Yellowstone National Park, USA - WS (SPADES assembly) (version 2) | ecosystem: Environmental > Aquatic > Thermal springs > Hot... | reverse complement strand
CCCGAAGCTGGCGGCGGGGCCTGAAAACATGATGTCGCACCCGTGAGGGGCTCCCGAGTGGTGAGGGAAAGCCCTAGTGGGTGCAGAACCCCCGCCATGAATGGCGGGGAGCCGTCAGCTTTACACTACCTTACCGCTTTTAAGTATTGCTATAAGTCTTTGAAGCATTTCTTGTTCTAGGTTTAGTGCTTTTAGCTTTTCAATGACTTTGTCAATAGGGTACTCAACTCTGTGAATTGTAAAGCTCCATGTATCTGTGTCGAGTATTGCGTAAGATGCTCTTGGGTCTCCGTCTCTTGGCTGCCCTACGCTCCCTGGGTTAAGCACTTGCACTTTTCCAATTCTTATGGCTGTTGGTGTGTGGGTGTGCCCAACAAGAACGTAGTCAGCTTCTACAGGCCTTGGCTTTAAAGCAAAACTGCTTTCTGTAAGCATATCTTCAAGAACTTCAGCAGGCAAGCCCGGCTTTAGGTAGCCGTAGAGAGGGCTTCTCGGAGCTCCATGAACAGCGTATACCCTTTTAGAGAAGAGCTCAAGCTTTACCCTATGCCTAAGCGTTTTAAGCCACTCAATTTGCTCTTTAGACAAAAGCTTATAAGAAATGTTTACCCTTGTGTACACACTAAGATCGTGAAGTTCTTGAGAACATTTGCAATCAGTATTAAAAGCAACAGCATGGTCATGATTGCCCATAACAATTACACCAGGCTTAAGCTCTTTAACAATATCAACAACAACATGAGGCTCAGGACCATAGTCAACAAAATCCCCCAAGAACCAGACATGGTCATGCCTAGGAGCAGTCTCTAAAACAACTTTCAAGGCATCTGCATTACCATGGGCATCAGAAATCACAAGTACACGCACTTACATCACCAAAGACCATGTTGCCGAGGCCTACAATACTGAATACCTTTAATACACGCATTTTACTTGGACACTGCAACTACATTTTTCATGTAAAGAGTTTATATCTCTAGTGCTTTTTCGCTCCTAGCCACATCCATACAGCTATGTTTGGCTATGTGTACGCTATTCGCATAACATGTGCGATTGTACTGTGAATGGGGTTGCTATTGTGTTGGGACTTAGGTTTAGAAAGCTTTATTTAAGCCTTTGATCGCTCTGCTGAGGCAGCTCTTTGCATTGGGGTGGTATTGTGAGTAAGCTTGTTGTTGATGTGGAGAGTAAGTTGGTTAAGCTGTTATCGAGTTTCATAAATCTTGTGGTTGTGAAGCTTCCTGATGATGTTTATGCAAAGCTTTGTGAGCTGAGGAGTAGGGAGGATTCTGCTTGGGGTAAGTTCATATATGATGCTATGTTTAGAAACATTGAGTTAGCGCTGCAGAGAAGGGCTCCGCTGTGTCAGGATACAGGGGTTCTTGAATTCTTTATTTCTTTAGGTGAGGACTTTCCACACAAATCGGCTTTGTTAAAAGCATTGCGAGAAGCTGTTATTGCTAGTACTCAGCAGGGGTTTTTAAGGCCGAATGTCGTTGACCCTGTGTCAGATAGGAACACAGGTAATAATGTTGGCCCTAGGGTGCCCTGGGTTGAGGTAGAGGTAGTGCCTGGGGCTTCTCATGCTGATGTGATGCTTTATGTTGCTGGCGGGGGCTCTAGTAGGCCTGGCAGGGCGACTACTCTAGACCCTGCAGAGGGCTGGGAGGGGCTGGTCAGGCTTGTTGTAGACACTGTTATTGAGTATGGTGCAGCTGCATGCCCACCGCTATTCGTGGGCATTGGAATTGGTGCAACAGTAAACATGGCTGCAAAACTATCTAAAGTGGCTTTGCTAAGGCCCCTGGGCTCTAGAAATCCTGAGCCTAAGGTGGCTAGGCTAGAGGAGGTTCTTGAGGAGGAGCTCAACAAGCTTGGCATAGGGCCTCAGGGCCTGGGAGGATTGTCAACAGTTGGAGCTGTACACATTGAGTATGCAGGTAGACACCCAGCAACATTTGCTGTAGCAATTAGCACTGCCTGCTGGGCTCTTAGAAAAGGTCACCTGAGGATATACCCGGATATGACATGCGAACTGCTTTCACATAGGGGTGAGAAGCTTGAGTACTAAGGAAGAGCTCACCATAAGAACGCCTGTTGTGAATGAAGCTGTGTTAATGTCGTTAAAAGTGGGAGATGTGCTCTACATTACAGGCACTATCGTAACCACCAGAGACGCTGTACACAAGAGGGTTGTGAGAGAAGGAAAGCCGTTGCCAGTGGATTTAAGGGGCTTAGCAATATTTCACGCAGGTCCTGTAATGATTAGGGAGGCAGAGGAGTGGCGCTGTATTTCAATAGGGCCTACAACTAGTAGAAGAATGGAGTACTACGAGTACGAGTTCATTGAGAAGACAGGTGTGAAGATTGTTATAGGTAAGGGTGGTATGGGAGCTAGAACAGCTGAAGCATGTAAGAAATTCAAAGCCATTTACACAATATTTCCGGGTGGATGCGGAGTTCTAGGAGCAAGCAGAGTTAAGAGAGTTGTTGGTGTTGAATGGCTTGACCTAGGGATTCCAGAAGCAATGTGGATTTTAGAAGTAGAGAACTTTGGACCACTAATAGTGGCAATAGACGCCCACGGCAATAACCTTGCCGATGCAGTACTCGATAGTGCAAGAGCTAAGAAGGATGCTGTAACACGTGAAATAGTAGAGAAGCTTAGAATATTATAGTGTCTAGGTATGAATGCTTAAACTCTTATAAAGTCTCAGTATTTGGTGTTTAAAGCTTTTTGAACAAAGGGTTTAAACCTGTACAAACCTCTATTTTCTTTGAGGTGTGTGTATGGTAGTGTTAAAGAAGTTGTTAAAGGTTTTGGCCCCCATTATTGTAGGTATTATCATAGCTCTGATACCGCCGCCAGCAGGGTTAAAGCCTGGTGCGTGGTACTACTTCGCTTTATTTGCAGCTGTGATTACAGGTGTTATTACAGAGCCTATACCTAGTGCTGCTATAGGCTTAATTGGTGTTACAATTGCAGCTGCAACGGGGCTTGTATATGCAAAACCTGCTGATGCAATTAAATGGGCGCTAACAGGTTTTAGTGATTCAACTGTATGGCTAATATTTGTGGCGTTCTTATTTGGATTAGGATACGCTAAAACAGGTCTTGGCAAGAGAATAGCTTTGCTATTGATAAGGTTTCTAGGGAGGAACACACTGGGCTTAGGGTACGCTATTGCTGCAACAGATTTAGCGTTAGCGCCATTCATGCCCTCTAATACGGCTCGCAGCGGGGGTACAATATATCCAATAATTTCAAACATACCTCCATTATATGGGTCTTTGCCCGGAACTGGAACAGAGAGGAAGATAGGTTCTTACATAATGTGGACAGCGTTTGCAACTACATGCATTACTAGCAGCATGTTCTTAACGGGCTTGGCCCCCAATCTCTTAGCATCATCGCTTGCAGCCAAAGCTGGGGTTAAATTTGACTGGCTCACATGGTTTCTGGGGTTTTCAGCTGTGGGCATACTGCTATTCGCTTTAACACCGCTACTTATCTACAAGGTTTACCCTCCAGAAGTGAAGAGATCTCCTGAAGCTGCAAAGTGGGCTTCTCAAGAGCTTGTAAAAATAGGTTCTATAAGCGTGAAAGAAGTGGTGTTTCTAGCGCTTGTTATAATGGCACTAGTACTGTGGATTTTTGGAGGAGACTACATCAATGCTACAACAGTAGGACTACTAGTTGTAGTGTTAATGCTCGTACTTAGGATAGTGGCGTGGGATGATATACTTGGGTACAAATCAGCTTGGAACACATTTGTATGGTTTGCAACACTAGTCACAATGGCTGATGGACTTGCGAGAGTAGGTTTCATAGACTATGTTGCAAGCTCCTTAGCCTCTGCCATTGGCTGGATGCAACCAACTCAAGCACTAATTGTGTTACTAACAGTATTCTACTGGATTCACTACTTATTCGCCAGCTTAACAGCACACGTAACAGCACTATACCCAGTATTCATAGCCACAGCAACTAAGCTAGGAATATCACCAACACTAGCCGCCTATACCCTAGCCTATGAGCTGGGTATTATGGGTGTAATATCTCCTTATGCCACAGGGCCAGCACCTATATACTATGGCAGTGGATATGTGAAAAGCTCTGAATTTTGGAAACTAGGCTTAATATTTGGAGTAATATTCTATGCTGTTTACATAGTCCTAGGACTCCCAATAGCAATGATTTTGATAAGGTAAAGCAACAACACAAAAACACCTCTATTTTTTCTCCAAAGTACAGCTCTCGACAACCTATTTCAATTCAATTACTTGCTACCCTGAAGTATTGTGAATAGTGCTACTCTTAGCTGAGTACAGCAAACCTTTCATACAAATTCTCTAATTTAGGCAATAGGCAAGCTATTCAAGCTCAAAGCAATTCACAGCCCTGCAAGCATAGCTATGAACACCTGTAGTAAAGACCTAGCTCTGAACTTTACCCAAACTCTCTACAGCAACAGGAAACTGTATCTCTTGCACTACCTGAGGCAATGTTATTTTGCGCATAGCAGAGGGTGGGTTAAAGAGTGATAATGTGAATTCTCCTGCAAATAAACCTGGAGGCTTGCAATAAGCAGTACTTTACTGATCACAGCTGAATTCTGTGTATTGTCTGTGAAGGTGTTGGCTCAGTGTCTAACTGAGTAGCAAGCTATATATACTTCTGAGGCGACTGTAAGAGCTGGATAGAGAAAATATTTCCTATGAACATGCGTTGAGGAGTATTTTCTCTATCTGCAATCAGTAGAGAGAAGTGTTGAAATGTGTACACATATTGCAATGGAGTGTTGTTATCAGAGTTGCAAATACCACACACTTTCACTACTCACGGCAAGAGCCAAGCCACGCTTTTGCACAAGCATGCTGTAAACACTCACATACTTGGTGATGCGTATTGAGCAGTATGTGCATAGCCTCCATACTTTTAATAGTTACTCTCTTTTTAACTCTATACCCACTGGCTATGGAAGTGCAGTGCAATGCCTACAGCATTAAAGCTGGGAGTAGCTTGTGGAGTACTGTCTATGAGAATGCTAACGAATCTGCATACACATTCTATCTAAATGCTAATGCTATTGGCGTAAAGCTTGTTCTGTACATGAGCTCTAGAGGTGATGTAAACAAGGACTGGGTTAAGGTGTATGTGTACAGCGAGATTGTGAACTCTACTCCTGAAGGTGAAGAGCACACGAGGTACATTGCTGGGTACAGCAAGTTTGGCTATGAAAACGACGGTAGAGGTAGTGCGAATGGCTTACACACAGTATACTACCTCTTACCAAATGTCACAAAAATAGTGTATGTTGAAGTAAAGCTTCACTCAATTAACGGTAACCCGAGGCTCGATGTCAAAAAGTCGTGGGCAGAGCCCTGGAGTACAACTACCTCCTACTGGATGTATGAGAATACTGATGAAGGCTATGGGCTGAGGTATGGCAGGCTAAGCTATGTGGATAACTTTGGCGCTGAGCTAAAGGTATCTGCACTTTCTTGCGGAACAGGGGGGTATCCTTGTAAAAGCGATAGCAAGTTCTCTTTCTACTATGGTAGAATGCTTAGCGTGGACAGCGGAGGGCTTGCTGACATATATGTAGATGTGAACTACATAGGGGGGTTTAACATAGCCCCAGAGAGTACCTATGGTAAGGGAAACTATGTTGCTAAGCTAGATGTTGGAGTAACTACGAGAGGTGAGCAATTCACATACTTCCACACACTCTACAGCACAAAGAAATATGACGAGCCACAGCTACCTACACTCATAACTAGTGAAGTAGCTAAAGGTGTAGCAGATGTAGCTGTGGATATAGTTTCAGACTACGCCCTTGAGTTCATAACTTCTCCAGCTGGGAAAATCTTCTTCAAAGGACTGCCCTACATTGGAACTGTTATAGAGTGGGCCGAGATGTTTCAAAGCCTTGGCTTTGACGAGACTGTGGCCCGCAGTGAACTAGTTATCTTCAATAAACAGATACCAGTAGTTGAGGGTGATAACACTGTGTACATTTGGGCAAACCTAGTAGGGGAACTGAAATCAGCATGGCTTTCGTCTACAATAATGAACTTCTGTGGAGAGCCCCCGTGGCAGAGCTTCATGGATAGACTGTTTGGTACAAAGGTCTGGAGATTAGATCAAGGAGGTGTTTACATAGGTGGAGTTCTCTTAGACTACTACAACACTCCTGAAATTGTTTCAGCACTTCCCCAAGGCAATCTGCTCAGCGCAACATCAAATATAACAGTAGTGTTTAGTAAACCTATAGACAAAGGCTCTATAATGCCCCCACTAGGATCCCTCTACCCACAGGGAAAAAGCATTGTGGTTTACATGAATGGTGTTGAGGTGCCTTTCTATGAGTATTTTAGAGTAAGTTTAAGTTCTGATAGAAAGACCCTCACAATCTATCCCAACTACCACTTAGATTATGGAAGTGTTTACAGAATTGTCCTGACTAACAGAATTAGGGGTGTTGACGGCACTGGTCTTCCTAAAAACTATGACTTGTGGTTTGTAACAGAAAGGAGGAAGCAAATAGAGCCAGTAGTCTACTACGTAATACCTATAGCCACATCCCTTCCTAACCACAACCACTACGATGGTAAGGTATTCAGAGCTCAACTACATGAAAACATGTCATCAATAAATTTAACAAATATGCAATATGTTGGTGAGGCATCTTTCTACACAAATGACATAAACATAGACTACTATGATAGGGGTTCAGGAAGGCTTTACAAATTAAACAACTCACTGTGGTTCATTCCATTGCAGGCTAGAGACTGGGGTTTACCTCCAAAAAGAAGTGAACTAATTTTTAGGATATGCGATGATTTTAGGCTATGCAATGGAGAGAAAATTATGCAACAAATACCAGCGCAATTCATTGTTTCACGGATTCACATGGGAAATGCTATTGCAGAGAAATCTCTTAGAGATGCAGGTATTACTGAAGGCGCGTTGCTCAATTTAGAGCCCGTCCCCATCATGGACTACAGCATTCCAGGCTATAAAATAGGTGAAGGAGTATTGATTAGCTCTAGAGAGCCCTGGATCAACGGCACAAAGCTAACAATGTACCTAGTTGATAATGTTACTAGAAGCATTTACAATTTAAATACACTACTAGAGGAGTGCAAACCCATTTACACTGTTTGGCTTGGTGAGGCAAGGCCTTTAAGTGCAGACATAGTGGTTTACATAATAGACAATGCAACGTACATGAGGGCGTGGCGCGTAGTCCCTCCAGGTTACACAACTACTAGTACTAGTGAAGGAGAGATTCAAACACGTGAGGCAGCGCCTCTCATACCCACAGTAGTATTTACAGGAGTGATACTATTGGCGGCAACAGGCTTGGCTGTATTTCTGATAAGAATAAGGAGGAGGAGCTATTAGTGGTACTACCCCATAGAATTAAGTGCAGCTTTCCACATAGCTAGACAGCAATCTTCGTTTCCTCACTACAATATTGTATAAATTAAACTACATTCACACTTTTCTGTCTCGGTTTTCGTGACACTTGCGTCACTTTAGCTGGGTACTATAAACCTTTTACACCAATTCTTTGCCTTAGGTGATGTATGTGAGCTACTCGAGCTCAAAACAATTCACAGCACTAGTAGCAGTAGCCTTAGTAATAATAGCTATTACATTGCCGCTACTAATAGGGTATGTGGATGTGCTTAGAAAGCGTGAAAGTGGTTCAGCACCAAGTATAACAACAGTTACTGTGACGCAGACCTTGCCCATAACCTCTGTGACACCCATGCCCACAGGAGTAGGTAGTGAAGAGGCTTACAGAAAGATACTGGAGATTCTTGAGAATAGTAGGAAAATTCTTAAGGAAATGCAGCGGCTTTCAATGGTTGGAGCATATCGATATATTTACGCACTTCCAGTTACACTTGTGGCTACCCCTGCACCCACACCTGCCATTGGAGAGACTCTTGCAAAAGGCAGTACTGAGGTGTCTCGCACTAATGTTCAGGTTGAGGGTGTTGATGAGCTTGACATTGTTAAAAATAGTGAGAGGGTCATTGCTATAGCGCTTAAAAACAAGGTGTACCTCTTTAATGCTTTAGAGAATAGGGTTTCCTCTGTAATAAACTTTGGCGAATCACCACCTCTAGAAGTTAGGGGGCTGTACATCTACAGTAGTAAGCTTGTTGTTGTAGCAACAACTCCAGCTATATCAATTATGCCTATCCTAGTTAGAGATGTGGCTGTACCTGAGAGGGGTTCTGAAGTGACAAGTGTTTATGTGTTTGACATTTCCAACACTTCTAACCCTGTGCTCCTGCTAAATGTGAGTGTGTCAGGACTTTACCTAGATTCAAGACTTGTGAACAGGTATGCTTACTTCATAACATCGATGAGCATATACCGTGGAGAAGACTACAAATATGCATTGCCTACTGTAAATGGTAGAGTTCTTGACGCGAGCAAGATAATACCTGTGGACACCACTCCAACAACATACACAACAATACTTGCCATGGATTTAGAGACCTTGAGCTACAACGCTGTGTCTTACATGACTGGCTACAGCTCAAGAATATACATGTCTAAGAGCAATAGGCTTTACATAGCATCTCCAGCTACATCAACTCAAGAGCTCTATCTAAATGCAACTATGAAATTCGTTGAGCTCTCCCTAGAGTACTTACCTCAAGACATGGCTAGCTTTGTTAGAGAGTGTTTGAGGAATGGAAGCTACTCAAAGGCTTATGATGCAGTTATAAAGTACTTGTCAACACTAGGCTATGACAAGGCTAAGGCAGTTATTGAAGACATTAACTCTAAGCTTAGTAAGCTAAAGCAGTGGTATGTTGATGAAACGCGCTTCTATGTGTACACCATCAACGGCACTGGCATTAGGTATAGAGGCTTCTTCACTGTTAACGGGTCGCTACTAGACCAGTTCTGCATGGAAGAGCTAAGCGAGGACTTCTTCATAGTTGCCACAACATCAACAGAGCACGTGATTAAATATGAGGTTTGGAAATTTGAAGTAGCTCCACCACCAGGTAGGGAAATCACAATTACAATATGCTCAGAATCTAAGTGCACAACCACAACAATACCTGTAGAAGTGGAGCGCAACACTAAAGCGGTATCTGTAGCTGTAGCCCCCATAATCTTAGCACCCTCCACATCAAACAATGTCTATGTGATTGACTTGAAGAGCCTCAGCGTTGCCAGTAAGCTTCAGGGCTTGGCAGAGGGGGAGAGAATATATGCTGCAAGGCTTGTGAAGAACATATTCTTCCTAGTTACATTTAGACAAGTAGACCCTCTCTACGCTATAGACATTTCAAATCCGCTAGACCCGAAAGTCTTAGGCTACCTCAAAATACCTGGCTTTAGCGAATACCTACACCCACTACCAGGAGACAGGCTCCTAGGCATAGGAATGGAAAACGGAGCTCTAAAAATATCACTATTCAACGTAACAGACCCTACAAAAATGAGTGAAGTAGCTTCGATAAAGATTAGCAATGCGTGGTCCCAGGCTCTGCAAGACCACCACGCAGTCACGGTACACCTTGGGAGAAGCCTAACCATAATACCTGTACACATGGGCTACGGCATCAAGCAAGGATTTCTAATAATAAGCTACACACCAACTAGACTAGAAATAGACCAGATCATATATCAGCAAAACCCACTTAGAGCTGTATACATGGGTAACAAGCTCTTCACAATATCTATAGACACTATAAAGATCTACAACATGGACTCCAGAAGCCTAGAAGGAGAAGTAACACTCAGCTAGACATAAAACAAAAACACATCTATTTTTAAACACCATTCAATTCGTGAAGCTTAAAGAGCTATTCATATTCCCTGGGCTCTACAGCCTCCTCCAACTGCTTATTTACATACATTTCTATTGCCTTACTTAGCGATACAACTCCTTTACTCTGCTCTTGCACTGGAACATAGTATACCTTAATTCCGCGCTCCTTAAGCCTATAGAAAGCCCCATAGCCAATTCCAAGAACAATAATGGCATTCACGCCTTGCGAGACTAAGAATTCTACTATGCCTCTACCCTTTCCACGCTCATGCACAGCATAAGGATTTTCCACAACATCACGAATCTTATAGCTATTGCTAGAGACCTCTACAAGAGCAAAAAGCGGTGCTCTTCCAAAGTGGGGGGTTAGGTAGTACTCACTACCCACTTTCACAACAGGTACTGCTATAACCACATTGTTGCTGGAGCTGCTGTTAGGCATTGTATTGCTACCTACCTGATTTAAGCTCCTCAAGCCTTTTATCAATTTCCTTTAACACAACCTCTGTAAGATACCTCTTCAGCTCCTCAAGATACTTCGTCTCATCCTCTCTACTTAGCCACAGTGGTGGCGGTATTGGGGCATACCCTCTGTACCAGAGCCACCAGCACCAGCCTCTACCTCTCCACCACCAGCCAGGTCTTAGGGGTGGTGGCAGGTGGCTCCATGGACCGAATCCCGGATACGGCTTGTTCCACCATGCCATGGATTCTCACCACCTTGAAATATGTTTCAGAAGCTTAATAAGCTTTTTCCGCGTGTCAGCCATAGCGCTCTGGAATTTGTTTCACTGTTGCTGCGTTTGCTCCTGAATGGCTTGTCTTGATGAAACTATTTTGATTGGCTTGCGCTCAACTAATGCCTTTGCCAACTTGAATCGCGCTTGCTCTAATATGCGCCAAAAAGTTGCTTTAGAAAGCTTCATTCTTGTAGCAGCTTCTTCTGTTGTTAAACCTTCGTAGTGTATCAACACAAATGCCTCTACTTCATAATCATAAAGCTCTACAGCATCTCCAATAACAAGCTCCGCAGCAGGCTTTACAGGTATGTAAAAGAGACTTTCAATACCCATGCTACCCTCAATCTGCATTCTAATACCACAGTGCCTCCAACGATAACACCAGCGCCTAGGCACAAACAAACACCTATCAAGCTCCTAGCCTAACACACATATTATACTTAAAACGTAAAATAGCATTTTACTAAACATTACCAATGCAAAGCCCGTTACTACGCGCAACAAACCATTGTCAAGCTCTATCCCCATCTCCATAAACACCTAACCGCAATTCCAACTTCGCACAGCACTTTACTAGTAAAGTTTTGCAAAACAGTCTTAACAGGGGATCTGCAGCAATAGCCATTAATACAAGTAGTCTAGTTTAACAAGCTCCTTACGAACCTTAATAGACATGACCACGCTCAAGTCTATTACATAGGCACACTTAAACATACCTTATGTGGCGAAGTAAAGTTTATTATTCTACTAATTTCAAGAGGTATTATCAGGTGAAGGTGGGTTTAGTTGAAGTGGTATTACTGGGCTGGGGTCATAATCTTTGTTATCCTAGGGATAACCACATTAATACCGGCACCTGCTAGCAAACCATCGCTCTTAGGTTACTATGCTCACTGCTCATTCACACCAATAAGCACAGTTATTTGCTGGATAATAGCTGGTGTTATATACTGGCTTGGTAGGAGAAGAGGTGGGTAGCGTCAAGTACAGTACCTCTGCATTCTAAAACAATTTTTCATTTTGTTTGCTTACTGCAGTATTCTGAAAGGGAGTGGTTTTGCAATATGAAGCTGTATTAGTATGTATAGAGTGTTTATGTAATGAGTATAGCTCATATAAGCAATAATTTAAAATTGTGTTATATGGCTATACAGTTCATGGTACTGTAAATGCTTAGTCTAGTTGTAGCCGGTTTAGCGATTTCCGCCGCTATGGCGTTTTCTATGGGTGCTAATGACATGGCGAACTCTATTTCGCCTTTAATTGGCTCTGGAGTTGCAAGGTTTAGAGAAGCCCTGGTTCTGTTTTCAGTTGCTGTGTTTATTGGTGCCATGGTTCAGGGTTTTATGGTTATAAAGACTCTTGGCAAGGGTATTGTAAGTGAAATAGATATTGCTGGTGCTATTTCTGCAACTCTAGCTGCATTCACATGGATAATGCTTGCAACTGTAAAGGGTATACCAATATCTACAACTCATAGCATTACAGGTGGTGTTATTGGCATAGGTATTGCATACATGTTTTTATGTGGTAGGCCTTGCAATTTGAATCTCAGTATTGTTAGTAAGATAGTTTTGAGCTGGGTAACATCCCCGCTTTGCGCCATGGCTTTAGCAATACCGCTATACATCTTAACAGAGAAAGTGTTTAGACACAGCAATGACAGGAGGGTTATTCCAGGGGCTCTTGCCATAGCATTTCTTGCTGCATACAGCTTTGGAGCTAATGATGTTGCAAATGCTGTTGGTGTGTACATTTCAGTGACCTCTAAATTCCTCGGAATGCCTGATGCTGATGTAATGCGATTGCTAACAGCATTTGCAGTGCTTTTTATTTGCTTGGGTGGGGCTGTAGCTGGTAAGAAAGTTGTTGAAACACTGGCCTACAGAGTCACAAGACTTGATGTGCTGACTTCTATTGCTGCTAATGCTGATGGCATAGCTGTGTGGCTTTACACAACAATACCCTACCTCCTCTTCGGCTACGGAATGCCAATATCAACAACATATGCAGCTGTTGGTGCTATTATAGGGGCTGGAATAGCTAAGTATAGAAGCTTAAAGGCTTTGAATGTAAAGCTAGTTTTGTTCATAATGTTCGCATGGGTTATAACACTTCCTGTAACAGCTTTACTTGCAATAACTATTTATACCCTCCTAAGCCACGTACTGTAATAATTGCGTAGGTGAAACTCTATAACTGTCTGGCTCTGGGTATCTAAAGAGAGAAGAAGAGAAGTTATTAGAATGAGTATAGAGCACATATCTAAAGTTGCTAGTGTTGTAAATTACGCTGTTAAGGTATTAGAAGCCTACGCTTCAGGCAATGCTCCAGAGGCGAGCACGTGGTGGAATGAGGTTTTTAAAGCTGAGAAGGAGGCTGATGACATTAAGAGAAAGCTCATAGCTGAGCTATCGAGTGGCGTATTTCATCCAATAGATAGAGAGACCATTCTTAGGCTAGTGCTGGGCTCAGACGATATAGCAG
>Ga0080004_1161587_pt1 | contig 13045 bp, 11 predicted proteins | sample WasSprMetagenome_FD_69207 | JGI IMG/M metagenome (GOLD analysis project Ga0080004, IMG submission 69207) | Sulfidic aquatic microbial communities from Washburn Spring, Yellowstone National Park, USA - WS (SPADES assembly) (version 2) | ecosystem: Environmental > Aquatic > Thermal springs > Hot... | reverse complement strand
GTTTGTTTGATCCCCCCCATCTGCTTCTCAACGGTCTCTCCGAGCCCCCTCACCGCAGTAACTCACCGCTAGTCGCCTAGGGCTCACAGCCTCTACGGGTCTCGGAAACCCGGAGTCACCAATTAATTCATAAGCTAAAGCTTATAAACCTTGCTGAGGACTCTAATAAAACTATGAAGAAATACGGGCTAGACAGACATGTTACATTAACACACCCCACAACATTAAGAAACCTTAAACAATAATGAATATGAACATTACAAACAATTATGAAAATCGAAACAGCCCTAACCATTATTTATATCCTCCGCAAGCCAAGCCCCCTCCTCCCACGACAAGAAATAACACAAACTTAAATACATCTTAAACACAATATTCCTTAGATACCAGCAACAACAAAAAGAAACTACAACCCTCAACTCGTTGACACACTCTTTCAAGACAGTCAAGCTCTACCTCGTGAAAGGGGGATAGCGGCTAACCACCTCGTGAAAACAGACTTACCACTCCCGCTTTCGCATGGCTTCCTCGCATTGTGTTGTGTGAGTTATTGAGGTTTAGACTTTAATTGATTCTTTAACACATACTATATTTGGAGAATTTTGGGGTGTTGGTGTTGTTTCAGGAGGTTTTGGTTTGGGTTTCGGTTGTTTTATTGCTTGTTATGCTGTATGTGGTGGTTCTTATTGTTTGTTCTGTTTCTTACTATGAGTATCTGGTGTCTTCGAGTAGGAGGGTTGGTTTACGGTTTGTTTTAACGGTTTCTTTCGCTAGTGTTGTAGTTGTTCCGTCGTTGGTGGTGTGGTGGGTGCTCGGTGATTTGCCGTTGGTGTCTGTGTTGGCTTATGTTATATTCTTCGTGTTAGTCGGGCTGTACGTGAGGGGGTTTAGGTGTTCTGAGGAGGAGCCGCGTTTTGTGGGCGGTATGAGGTTCTCGGTGTGTTATGGGGTTTCCGTGAATGCTTGGTGGGATTGGAGGAGGAAGACTGTTTACGTGAGTGATAAGTTGTTGAGGGTGTTTAGTGTTCGGGAGTTGAGGGCTGTGTACTATCATGAGGAAGGGCATGGGAGGCATTCCCTGATTGGCTGGGTTGGAGGGGGTTTCACGGGGCTCTGGCTAGTCTTCTTCTCCACACTGCTCGCGACGGTCTTGTTAGTGAATTTTCGAGTGGTGTATGTGGATGCTTGGACATACCTACTCCTGCTTGGTTTGCTGGTTCCTATCGCTTGCGCGTTCTCTTTAGTGAGCATGCTCTGGAATTGGTTAAACGAGCATGAAGCGGACATATACAGTCTCGAGAAAGTAGGGGCTAAACCCCTAATCTCAGCTCTGATAAAGCTATACGTCTACGCATGGCTTGAGGAAGAGGGGATCTCATTCGATAAAGTAAGAACATCTCTAGACATAACCGCGGGGACCCTAACCCCACACCAATACAAACTCAAGCACATAACCTGGCTACTACTCAAGAAATCAACTCAAAACGCGCTTAAAATCCTTGAAACCCCCACACATAAAAACCCGATACCGGAAACACACCCCCCACTAAAACTCAGAATATACAAGCTAACGAAAACACGCCCTAAACGACATCGCCCCTTTAACATAGACGATAACTAGAAGACTGGAGGTAGTTGAACTGAGGTTTTGGAGAGACGAGAACTTAGACTCTATGGAAGGTGATAAGGCAAAGGTTTATGGCTTGGTTTTAAGCTTTAGTGATCTTTATATAGCCGTAGCCTAGGCTTGTCTTAGCTCCGATGCCTGTTTCAAGTGCTTTCATTATGTTATCGATTAATTTATCTAGTGTTGTCTTTTCTCTTAATTTTCTTAGTTTGCTCTCACTGACCGTCTCCTCAACACGTCTAACGTCAATGGCTATAGGAAAGTATATGGTGGTTCCGGGCGCTATTGTTGGGAAGACTATTGGCGTGGGTCGTACTGACGTCTCATCGATCTGTCCCGCACTCTCTACGTAGTGTGGGGTTATGACGTCAACGTCTATTAATGTCTTCTCGCACGTCACTGGGTAAGCGTCTAGAAAGATTACATAACCTACGCGTTCTTGGTCACCGAATATATCGCTCACCATAAGGCCATCGACATCTACATTAAATACCTCAAAATAAGTTCTAACAACGCCTTTCACGCTTGATGAGGGGATGTAAGGAATGTTTAATGTTGGATCCCATGCTAAGCTTATGTCGAGCGGTAGTGTTGGTGATTTGCTGTGAATCAGCATCCTAGATTGGAGTTTTCCTACAAGTAGGAATGCGGCTCCGAAAATTTCTCTAGCTCTTGCGTATGCTTCCGTAACCCGCTTATGAGACTCCTCAAGCAAGTTCCTAACTGCAGGACATGAGTAAGCTCGTTTAAGCCTTTCTGAAGCCTCCTTGCTGAAGAGCGAAGTAAATCTCTCTAAGCTACTAACCCCGCATTGATGTTCAATGCATTCGAGAAAGCACTCTATAAGCGCTCTGGAAAAAGCCGATATGACGTTGGACGTACTTAAGATCTCTGGTACTAAATACTCGTTTAAGGCCTTACACCTAAGTACATCCCTAGCTTCTCTAGACATTATGGCCACACCTTAGCTAGAGTGTATCCAGATTTTCTGATATATTCCTCGAATTCTTTAATAGCGGTCGCTGTAGCAGAGATTATATCAGTCTCTCTTATAGTTATGATCTTGCTAGCACCTCTGCCTAACCACCTAAGTTCGCTCGGCCAATCGCCTGACATGGTGATAGTTACGAAAACTCCCTTTCCGAATATGTTTTCTTTGCTATGGCAACTAATTATAAATGGTGAGGCCCTCCTAACCATTTTCTCAGACCTGGCTACTGTCTTGACTTCATATCCAGTGCCTCTCTGACTTCTAGGTAGTCCTAAGATCCAAGCTTGTTGTTTCAATCTTAACTCGTCACTGCAGACAGTCTTATTATATAATTTCCTACACCTCTCACTCCTAACAAAAAAGTTATGAACGTCATAGAATAGGCTTCGTAAATCCTTGTCTTCCCATATTACATAAGTGCTTGAAACGTTAACTCCCTCAATAACGCTCTTAGATATCACCGGTAAGGGTGGCAGGGTGCGGGTACTGCGTGATCTTACCGCCTTATCAGAGCATTCCATACCATACCTCCCCACCACATCTAAAGCGCTCTCGTAGACTTCGTCCACAAGTTCTCTCAGTCCGTAAGGTATTCTACTTCCTGGAGCGGTGATGTTGATCACGTCAAGCGAGCCTAGACCTCGCCTAGCGCCTTTCCCTACACCACTAAGTTGTAGGGCTAAGATCAGTATTTTGAGAGCTAGGTTTTCTCCGTCCTTGTTCTTAGGTCTTACTTGAATGGTGATTCTAAATTTTGTGTTTTCAGGAATGTATTCTATGTCGTAATTTGAGAGAGCTAGAAGGTTGAGTCTTTGATATTTCCTAGCTGCTTGTGATACTTTCTCTTCAGGGCGGGATGATAACGTCTCCGTTCTCACCGTGAATCTAGAGCTCTCCGAACCTTGCGGGCCTACATAACCCAAACCTAAGATCTTTCCAACATAGCAGCTTATTAGATTGACTTCATCTCTAGAAGGTTTCTTGACTATGTTTTTCTCTTTCACGCCAACTAGAATGCCTTCGTCGTAGAGAACTCCTCCAACGATGGCTCTAGCCCACCATCTCCAAATCCCCTTAATTTCCGTAGTTCTGAGCCCTGAAGGATCTACGAGATTCGGGTTATACCAGCCAGCTAGGAGTGGCGTGGTGCTGATAACGTCTATCGTGACTTTATTCATGTGCTCACACCTAGCCTTCAGCTTCAAGATACGCTTCAGCTAACCTCTTAACCCAGTCCATCAGGTTATAGGCTATTGAGTCGAGCATTGGGTTATCTAAGGTGTTCTTAATCACTTCTGAGAGTTTGGTTCCGTCTAAGAACCCCATTCTCTTCATACTCATTAGCAGGATAGCTCCGTATAACGCATAACCAGCGTCCTCGCTCTTCAAGTCTTTAACAAGATTTAGCAAGTCTTGACAACTACTACCTCGTAATCCCGACTCCACAACGCTTAGGTCACCTCTTGAAGCACACAATATCAGAACATAGCTAAGTCCTTTTGATACTAGGTCTGTATACATGTCCCTAGCTCTAGCTCTAAGCGACTTAGCTACTTCCTTGCTCAAGTTCTTGGAGAGAAACTCAAAACAATCCACGAGCATCCTGAGGACTTCCTCTCTAGTTGTCGACATACTTAACACCTACGTAAAGTACAACTCTACGAGTCCTCTGCCTAAGGTCTCTTTCCCACCGATGTATATCGTGTTCCTGTACCTCGTATAGCCTTTTTCCAACCTCTCACACACCTCGCTAGCGTTCACGGTCTTCTCATTAGAACACTTTAGTTTAGATCTGAAATCTCTACACATAACTAAAGAAAACATTAGTGTTTCTGAAGGCATGTATTCCTCACTCCATAAGGCACGGCTAGCAACCGTCTTTGTCTCAGTGTTTAATCTAACTCTATATTGAATGATCAAACTCTTGTTGATGATGGTTCTAATAACGTCGTCCGAAACTAGAATCACTCCTCTTGATTCGATCATGCTCTGGAGATCTTTTGGTAGCACCGTCTTCAGGGCGTTGATTAGACCGGTGTTCGTCTCGGCCTCGAATACGACCTCGTTGACGACGACCTTAGAATTTTTAATGAGTATATCGCCCCTACTCACTAAAGCCTTTCCATCGCTCACGCTCGTGACAGGTATGTTACCTCTCCCTAAAACCTTCAGGAACACGTTAAGTTGCTGTAGCATGTGTGGCGAGGCTACGTAAGCCCATACTCCCTTAAGGACTCTAGCCGGGATTAAAAGCAACTTAGCATCGGTGAAAGACGTAGCTGAAGAGTATTCGGAAACCTCCTCCGTAGCTGGTTCAGGACCGAATATTATCTTCTTCATACAAGCATCTTGGCTTTCATCAAAATTAGCTCTCAAAGCACCTTTAAGGCTACTAGCCCATATAGTCGGAAACCCGAACTCATCCCTTTGCAAAGGTAGTTCCACGTGAACACTAGCGCCTTTACCAGCACCAACATGTAGTGGGGTAAGGGCTCTCAAAAACAATAACCTATACTCTCTAGAAGTTAAAGTCTGTGACATACTATTTAAGTCACCACCAAATGATTATCAGTCCTAAGAGGTATATAAATATATAATGCCCATCTCCACATATTTCTGGGGATAAAAGTTTATGTTCAAATTAAGCGTTGAGAACTTCAGGGTTATTAAATCAGCTGAATTATTGATTGATAAAGGCATCAACGTACTTTACGGACCTAACGGTGGTGGCAAATCCTCACTGATATACGCACTTTTATCCATGCTAGGAATTAAGGACGACAAATTGAAAGATAGGCTAAGACTTGAGAATAATACTGTAGTCAACATCATAACGGATCGGTACCTTAGGTTTGATAGAGGTAAGTACGTGTGTAATGAGTTGTCTGGAAGCGTGATCGACGAGATCAATAATTGCTTGAAGAAGTTCTGGGATGACATAGGAGTTAGGCGTGTGGGTGTTGTAACAGGTGATTACGCTAGTGTTTACAACGTAGGTGGCGATGTACGTAGTGAGTACGAACAACCTATAGAAGTAGATGTGTGGGATCAGGGAGATTGGGATAGCCTTACTTCAAAACCTCAACTAACATACCCGTTACTGGAGACTCTCCATGACTTTAACATAGCTGAATATCTACATTCAGGGTATGCCTTAAAGAATAGCGAATGGATACCTATCGAGTTATTAAGCTACGGCGAGAGGAAGGCTGTATCGTTATTGCTAACAGCATTCTATTCTGACTTGATAGTGGTAGAGGGTTTTGAGGCAGGCCTGCATTTAGATCTGGCACTGAAGCTATTAAGGAGTCTTGAAGACAAGATAGCAATAATTGAAACACATATGGGGCTCATAGTTAGCACGTGCTTAAGAAACGAGTGGAACATATACTATGTTGATAGAGGTTCCGCAGAAAAAATAACTAAGGAGAACATACTGCGCAAGGAATTATTCGCTAGAGAGTGGGAAATGTATGTGCGACAGTAATCTAAGGTGGTATAATGGCTGTAGTGAATGAAGTGAAGTGTAGTGAAAGGAGAACCACACTCATTGAGTTAAAGAATATATGTAGTAGCAGCTTTGGCAAGAGTTACAAAAGAGAGTGCCAAGTATGCAGAGTGCTTGAATCTCTTATAATAAGAAATAAGAAGAACTTAAGCTCAGAGATCTACATGTGTATTGCTGATTACAATGAAGCAAAACACTGTAAACTTAGCAAACTAATAGAGTATGTATGTAGCCACAATTTTAGCCAGGAGTCTTGCCCCGATCTCCTCCTTATTAAAGGAAGGAGATGTTGCATCGTAGAGCTTAAGATAAATGTTCGAGAATTTAAGAGATTTGAAGATTATGTAGAGATAGCTATACAAAGGACCTGCAGGATGATCGAAAGGCGCAATCGTCACGATCGCGTACTCAGGCTTATTCTTCACTATCACTTCCTTAAGTAGCTCCAATGCTTTACGGCTGTCAAACGTTTTACACGCACACATGAAGTCGTAATAGTCGAATATTTCACCCCCATATATCTCTTTCTCCCAGCATTTTGCAAAGGTCACAGAGCATACATCATCCTTGAACTGATCTACGGAGTACTCACTACCAAGTTCAACTTTACAAGATTTAGACTTGAACTTCAAAACCATTATCTAATCACCAATGGAAAACATTCATCCAATAGCTTATCATCTCCCACAATTTTCAAATGCCTAACTGATTCATCCTTCGGTCTTCGTTGTATTCTTTTTACGACTTTGTTACTAAAGCATATGACTTGTCTTGTCCTATTACAACAATACTTCTCAGCTAATTGATTAGCACAGCTACTGTCTAATTGACTCCTAGCTATAATGTAGAATTGATACCTCCTAAAGCATTATGGGTCAGACGTGACGTAATGTTTTCAGTATTATCAACATCGTTAGATCTAGGAAGTATGCTCAGGCTTTTAGTAGAGTTATGTCGGGATCTTGTTGACAAGGATCGGGGGGAGTGCGTTAGCTACTATAACGCATTGTTTTACCATCCTTTAATGATCCCAGCTGAGGTTTTTGAAAGAGTTTTGGAAAGAGTAGCGGAGAAATTCGCTGACGGTTTTCTTATTGTTAATCCTGTTGATGACGTTAATTATTACTGTGAGTTTTTCTTTGAAGTTCTAGGGAGTTCTGAATTCGTTGAGTCTGAGAAGTGAGGCGAATCCTAGACTCCAAAGCGTCTCTATTGTGTCTGTGTATCTTTCTGGTTTTTTGGTTCTGATTATCGTTCCTGTGGGTAATGCTAGGATCTGCGGTCTCCTACTACTTAAGACTTCGGAGTAGCCTAGGTTAAGTCTTTCTATTTTTCTCTTAAGCTTTCCTCCAGGTTCTAATTCTTCAGGATCTGCCTGTATAGATCCTTCTACTCTCTCCACGAATTCTAGGCCTATTATATTAGGTTTTGATTCGTCTAGGGTGAGAGTGTTGAGCTCTTTCAGAGCTAAGGGTATCAGTGGTGTTGGCGTTAGTGTTAGGTGTAAGCCTTTGTTTTGAAGGGTTAAGGGACTTTCTATGAGCTCTAGGGTCTTGGCGATCTCTTCTGGTAATGCCTCTAGCTTAGTAACATTCACGCTCGCTATTCTGCCCTCGCCCCCGACCCTGTAAGCACCTGGCTCTAATTCCTTGTCACAGTTATACAAGTATATGAAGGTGGGGATCACGCTATCACCGCTACCCACGACCCTGTAGCTTAGGGTTGAGTACTTATACGTGTAGCCCTTGTCAACGACTTTCTCAGTCCTGTTTCCATAACCCTTAACGAGCTTAACCCCGATTCTCTCTTCAACGACCGGCTTTACGTACTTACCATGATCTGCTTTACTCAAATAAACCTTAATGTTCCTGCTTCCTTGCTCTACCCGGATCTCTCTTAAGGGGGCGTAAATACTGCCTAGGCATACGTAAGGCTCATTACTTAAATCTTTAAACCACAGGAGAGGACCTTTAATGACAGGTTTTCCGCAACCGCCTTTTTCCTCAAGCCCCTCTATCAGCTTCCTCAATAAGCTTATGTGGTCTGCATTAGCTTGACTCTCTAACGTTACGTTTAGAGCAGATCCCACCAAACCGCTTATGGTGGTTGGGGAAGGTATTGGCAATACTGCATGAGACCCTGTTATGAATTCCTGACTCGCTACGGGCTTTTTAGAAAGCACTAGCGGTTCTAGGGGTTCTATCAGAAGGGCTTTCATAACCACCCCCTCGAAACCCTGACGAAGTCTGTTAGTTCCTCTAATAGTCTTTCACCCGTGATGTCATTCCTTATCTTAAGTATGGCTTCCTCTCCTACATGCTCTATCAACTTGTCTATTACCTTCTCGGCTTCGGAGGTCTTCTCATGCTTTACGTTAATATTTCTCTGAAGTACTCTCCTAAATACCCTGTAGAGGAAGTCGTTTCCTGCCCTCACTTTCTCTCCGGTTGTCGGATCGCTGAGCATTCTATCTAGGTCTTCTGGCAAGCTCGACGATACCACCCCCAGGTTCTCTGCAAGGAATATAGTGTTCAAGGTTTTCAGCATGTTTCCTGCTATAAGGAATCTCTCTCCGTTTTTACTTACGGAGAGTGGGAGTATTACCTTAGCCCTACTCCTGCTATCACTTACGATAAGTGAGTCTTTGTGTACGGCATGGGTTAAGCACCACTTAGCTCTCTTAGCTTCTACTTCTAATAACCTTAGGGTTTCTGCGATTTCACGAGACATTATATCGAGTAGATCAGCGATCCTAACGCTGAAGCTTCTGCCTGTTGGGAGAGCTTGAGCTATCATTACCCTACCCTCATTAACTCTAGTTTCATGAAACATTCCTTCCTTATAGCCCCAGAAATGCGTTCTGAGAAGTTCGACGACGTTATACCATCTTTCTATTGGGGATAGGGCTAGTACGTCGTCACCTCCCGTGTAGATCGGGAGCCCCATATTACTCATTATCGTGGCTACGTCCTTCAATGCCGTGACTTGTAGTGCGAGGGATATAGTAGCTGTTAGGGTTGGTGAGACAAGTATTCCTTTCCCTGAGGTTAGGGTTGATGAAAGCAGGGCTGCCGCGTCGTATGCCTTAGCTATCTCTTCTTTCTCAGATTCTTTTAATCCCGCCGAGATAGCTTCTAGCAATGCCCTTACGTAATCCTTGGTTGTTAAGCCTATGGGTTCTATTATGCCTTGATGCAACTTTCCTACGTAGTCTCCATCACCTTTGATTATGGCGTACTTAGTTCTGATCTTCAGAAAGTTCTTAATGTCCCTGGGCCTGGATGTTACCTCGATGAAGTAGTTGGTTTGATCTGATAGTTCTGGGAATAGGTTCCTAACTATGCTTGAACAAACTCTCACGTCTGAACAGAACTTGTTTTGAAAGAGTCTTAGCATGCCTTCCTTAAATTCCTCGAAGCTGAGACCACACATCTCAACGGCTTTTCCTATGTTGCGTATTCCTAGCCTCCGCTCTATCTCGTTCTCGTAGATCTCAGGTATTACGTGTATTAACGGATTGCATTTCCATTGATTCAATGCCTCCCTTTCTAGTTCTTCTCTTAGTTTTTCGGTTTCTTCCATGTCCTTAGTCAGGACGTTGACTAGTGCCTTAAGAGCTACGTCATCAGTCGATGCCAACCCATAATACTTTCTTAGTGAATCAGAGTATGCCTCACCCACGGCTCTCTTAAGCAAGCAGTAAGGACCTAAAGCTTCTCCAGGTCTGAAGATCTCTTTGAGATTCTCTTTTAGCTCGTCTTCCGTTGCAGCGCCAACTACGTCCTTCAGTAGGTTCTCTAGCTTCTTCATCCACTCGTCCTCAAATTTTTCAACACCTCTTACTTCATCCCATACCTTAACCGGATGTATTACTGCGGGTTCCTCCCCGCATAATGAGCACGTGTTCCAGTCCCCGTTCTTAGCTTTGGTTAGCGCTACGTAATCGCCTACAGGCTTTATCTCCTCGTTCTCATATACCCAGAACGGGCGTGGTAATGGTATAGGGCTTTTCGTAGCTTCTCCCGCGAGAACTCGTGTCGTGATGACGTGCCATAATAGGTTCCTAGCGAGGTCTTCTGTTTTTAGGTTGAGGTTCGCGCTCCTTATGATATCTTCCAGGTTCTTCACGTCCTCGTTATTAAGTCCTACCTCACTACAATATTCTTCACCGCATTTCATTAAGCAATTCAGCAGTTTCTCGTACGTGTCTCTCACGTCTACCACGTCTATTCTGAGACCTACGTGTGGAAGTTCAATCACTTTCTTAATCTCTTCAAGCTCTAAGAGTTTCAAAAGTATTTGTTTCGTTAACGGTTTTCTCATTTTCTGTGATGGTTTTGCTTTTTCGATTAGTCTATGTTTAACGTCGTTAAGTAATTTACTCCATGAGTTTAGGTACGCTTGATGCACCACGTCCCTGATCTCGCTAATCATGGAGGGAATCGAATGCTTTGCTTCAGTGCCCTCCTTAAAAATGTATGGGGGTAATACTAGGTATGCTGTGGCCGGTATTAGCGGGGTTAGTGTCAGCATTTCTAGGAGTTCCCCAAGTTTTTCGCGTGTGCATGCCTCCCTAACTTCCTGTACCTCAAGCTTTTCTCTTAGGATGTTTCCCCATCCTAGTCCTGATAAGGTCTCCACGTAGTACTCGCAGACCTTGCTGATGGTCGAATCTCCTATTCCTATCCTTTCGAGCTTTTCGACTACGTACTTGAAGAAGTATGGGTTTAGCCTTAGGGTTGGTGATAATACGATGTCGGGACCGTAAGCTTCGATGAAGTCCTCGATTATCCCCCACATAAGCTTTGATAGGATCCAGCTTCCGGCCCAGAAATCAGTGGTTTTCCTGGATGATGAGATGAAGTTTGAGATTCCCGGGATATCTATTCTGACTATGAAGCCTTCTGGGATATCGTATAAGTTTAGATTAACCATGGATGCTGTAGCGTATAGATGATCGAAGATTGTGTGTGTCGGTGCGCGTGTATCGGCCAGGCTTGGAGGTAGTTTGTTAGAGTACCAGATCGCCTCAAGTAGGAGGTATAGCGTAGAGTATAGCAGGACAGCGTTCCTGTACTCCGTTGTCGGTTCTGACTCTCCTGATTTGAGGGAGGAACTAATCTCTCTTAGGATCGAGCCGACGCCCCCCATAATCTCTAAGGCCTTATCCAGAGTGACTGGCCCTAACTCTACGAACTTATCCGGTCTTAGGATGTTGTGTAATCTGTTATACTTTACTATAACGCTGCCTCCACCGCTAGCGTAGATTGCGTTAATAAGCCATCTATCGAAGGTTGACGCCATTCTGTCAGCTCTTCTAACAATGTTTTCGTGTTCTTCGCTAACGTAGTGTGCTAGTGGAGTATCTCCTAGTATGAGCTCCCTAAGATTCTCCGCCACTTCCTCATGTTCTCTCAGAACCCACATCTTGTTAGGGGGGTCGTGGAGGAGGGCTCTGCTTTTAGTCCTAACTAGTGTGATAAGAGAATCTAACACTACCCCACCTCCTACTTCACGTTAAGTTGTCGCAACATAAATATTTAAGTTTTCTTTTAAGTGAGTATGATATCTTGAAACTGAATTTTGTTGGTGGGAAGTTAGGGTTAATGAAGTCTCATCTTCTTTAAGTGTTATTCGGTGAGTCTGAGTTATGGGAGATATGCCTCTGAATGATAACCTTGCTTTGGGAGAAATTTTAAGTGTTGTGTCGGGGTTTAAGGAGGGTTTTCGATTACGCTCTTTTTATCGCTTTCTAGTTATTCTGAGTCGCTCTTCGTTAGTTCTTTAATTAGTTTTACTACATATTTTCTGAAGGCCGGTGCTCTCTCTTGTATTATTCCTCTGTCTCTTAGATCATTTAGGTCTAGTTCCTCGTTTCTTAGCAGTTCCTCTAATTCTGTCATGTTGAAGGTTTGGTATGGGTTTTCTAGTTTTCTTATTAGGTTCGCTAGTTTTTGGTCTATCGTTAGTTTAGGTAGTGATAGTGAGACTACATCGTTGAATGTTTCGTGTATGTAGTAGGCTCTTCGCGCCCCGGCTAGGGCTCCAGCTAGTAGTAGGTAGGCACTCTCGGGTTTGAAGCCTCCTGTTAGGTTTAGGTATACTTTAATTCCTTTCTTGCTCCATTCCAGGATCTTAATCACTACCTTCTCTATTAAGTCGATTAGGGAGTCTTCAAAGCTTAGAAGGTTTCTGCCGAGACCGGTGATCTTGACTGGGTCCCTAACTAGTGTGTGGTAACGTTGATCACGTAGTATTGCGAGAGCTATGGAAGCGCAGAGGTATCCGGTGCCTGTATCACTACTAAACAAGTAAACACCGACTTCCTCGGGAGGGGAGTGGTTGAAGAGGCTGACGGCTCTAAAGAAAGCGTTTAACTCTGCCGACGCTCTACGAGGATTTGACAAAACATACTCGTAGAGAGCGTTAAATACGGGGGTTCCGCGAGCGGCTGAAGCAAGTGCTCTATCCTGGTCCGGGTGATCGAAACTAAGGGAACCCCACCCACTAATACCTAACCTCCTAGCCTGCATATCGTTATCTCTAACGTAATTACTTAGGATAGACGTCCCAACAGATATCACATGAACCCAACTAACCAAAGACTAAACACCGAGAATATTATGCGTGAAAAACTAATAAGGTTTCCAACTCATGTAATCGACAACGGCGTCCTAGCCTTCCCGAGACTTCGGCTCCCTACCACAGGCCTCGACTATGGGGAGGTGGATGTCCTAGCTACTTTGGGGGACGGCCTGCACGTCATCGAAGTCACGACCAGAAAGAGTGAGAAAGGCTTGGAAGACAAGCTAGTCAAGCTACAGCAAATCAGGACAGCGCTTAACGCTGACGAAATACTGCTAATCACTACGAAAGAAAACCTCGAAGAACTAGAGAAGACCGACCACTGCAGCGACAT
>Ga0080004_1131743_pt1 | contig 13047 bp, 14 predicted proteins | sample WasSprMetagenome_FD_69207 | JGI IMG/M metagenome (GOLD analysis project Ga0080004, IMG submission 69207) | Sulfidic aquatic microbial communities from Washburn Spring, Yellowstone National Park, USA - WS (SPADES assembly) (version 2) | ecosystem: Environmental > Aquatic > Thermal springs > Hot... | reverse complement strand
CCACGTCTCGATGATCAGGCTGTTTACGCCGGCCTCCTCTAGCCGCGTCTTGAAGAACTTGCGCAGGCTGTATGGGTGGAGCATCCAGCCCCTACCGCTCGGGTCGCGCTGGTTGATGCCGAGCCTGAGCGTCAATCTCTTGAACGCCGTTACAAAATAGTTCTTCAGCATCGGCTTCCCGGCCCTAGTCGGGAACAGTAAGCCCTCGCCTCTGCCGTTAAGATACTTCCTGATCCTCTCCGCGATCTCCCGGGTCAATGGAATCTCCCTGATCTTCCCGGTCTTGGCCGAGACAATTCTCACAACCGGCGGGTCGCAAGTGAAATCGAGATTCTCCACCTTGAGGTTCAACAGCTCATGAACTCGCAATCCCGTAACGGCCATGAGGTGGATCATGAGGCCGATTCTCGGCGGCGCGGCTAATATCATTCGCCTAAGCTCCGAGACCGAGGGCGCCCTATCAACCTTTAGGGCGCGCGTCCTAGGGATCTCGCACCTAGCCCGAATAATATCCCAATCCGGTTTAAGCCCATAGAACCTGAGAAACCTCTTCAGAAACGCGAGATAGAAGCCCGTGATCGTCTTCGGCGCCAATCCCTCCATCTTAAGCCTCTCCACTAGATCAACAACGCTCTCGTTCAGGAACTCTTGATCCCGCCTACATCTCTCCAGAAACGCGTTAATGTCCATGCCATCGCACCATGTCCTGAGAAGCCTGATGAACGGCCTGCGCCTGATCGGCGGAAGCCTCTCCAAAAATTTCTCAACACCCATCGAAAACGAAAGATTCTTATCGGCTAAAGTGTCTGAGTGAACAAAAAATCGCGAATCAGGGTGAGCTGAGGTCATCATCATGTCAGATACTGCAGCTCTCATCATGCTCAAGGTTAATCTTGTATCCGGCTTCGGAAAAACCTTGCGCACCTATTCCTTCGGGCTTCTCGGCAGTGCTGTGGCACCCGTCCTCGCGAGCTCCTTTATCCCGAAGCTTCTCATCAGCTCTATGAAGGCGTCGATCTTCTGCGGTGTACCGGTTACCTCGACTATCGCGGCATCCGGCGAGAGGTCCACGATCCTTCCCCGAAATGCCCTGACATAGTAGTCTAGGTCTGCTCTGGCCGCTGGATCCGGGACGTGCACCTTGACGAGAGCCATCTCCCTTATCACGGTATTGTCCGGGTCTAGTCTTGAAACCTTAATGATGTCTACAAGCTTTCTAAGCTGCTTTACAACCTGTTCGACCGTCGGCTCATCCCCATAGAGGGTTATCGTCATCCGTGAGATGTTCGCGTTCTCAGTTGGCCCCACGGAGATGCTCTCTATGTTAAAATTCCTCCTCCTTATAAGCCAGGCCACCCTGAAGAGGACTCCTGGCTTATTTTCGACTATAAATGAGATGATGTGGAGCGGCTTCTTCACGCGCCTAACTTCCACCCTTCTTCACCTCCCTTAAATCAATTATCGTCTCCGCCAAGGACTTCCCCGGCGGCGCGAATGGTAGGACGGGCTCATCCGGGTTTATCCAGACATCTATCACTGTCGTCCTATCGCTGCTCATCGCCTCCTTAAATGACTTCGAGAACTCCTCTAGCGATTGGGGCCTAGCCGCGTTAGCACCATACGCCTCCGCCAGCTTGACGAAATCCGGTATGCCACGTTTCAGGCAGGTCGCGCAATATTTTCTCCCGTAGAATAGGTCTTGCCAATACTTCACCATGCCGAGCCAGCCATCATTAAGTATCACAGCGATGACCGGAATATTTTCTGTAATCGAGGTTGCAAGCTCCCTCTCAGTCATGAGGAAACTCCCGTCACCATCGATATCCACAACTATCGAGTTCGGCTTAGCGACCTTAGCGCCCAGAGCGGCTGGAAGACCGAAGCCCATCGTCCCGAGGCCGCCGGATGTTATGAAAGTCCTTGGATGATATACCTCGAAGTATAGCGATGCCCACATCTGGTTTCTACCAACCCCCGTTGTCACAATCCCATCAGCAGGTAACAGCTTTCTAATCTCCCTTATCAGGTTCTTGGGCGATAGCTCGTCCGCCGAGCGCCGTCCAGCCTTCTCAAGACTTTCCTTAACCTCCTTCACTCTCTGGAGCCATATTGAGTTATCCTTCTTTCTTGCAAGCTCCTTAGCGGCCTCGTAAATTGCCTTGAGCGCGTGCTTCGCATCTGCGACTATCGGTATATCAGGCCTAATGTTCTTCCCAATCTCGGCGGCATCTATGTCCACATGGATTAGCGTGGCATCCCTCGCGAAGGTGTCAAACCTGCCGGTTGACCTGTCGCTGAACCTTGTGCCAACCGCGAGTATCGCGTCCGCCTCCATTATTAGTTTGTTCGCGGCCGCTGATCCATGCATGCCTATCCTGCCTATGTATAGCGGGTGATTTTCCGGAAACGCCCCTTTACCCATCAACGTGACCATCACGGGTATCATGAAAAGCTCCGCCAGCGCTCTAAGCTCCTCCGACGCGTTCGAGATTATGACCCCACCTCCAGCGAGTATTACGGGTCTCTCGGCGTTCAAGAGTATCTCTGTAGCACGCTTAACTTGGAGGGGGTGAGGCTCCTTAACCACCTTGTTCAAGTGCGGCGAGATCTTTACGTCGAAATCCATCTCAGCCTCCTCCCTCTGCACATCGACTGGGAAGTCTATTAGCACGGGCGCTGGCCTTCCCTCCGCGGCCAAGTAGAACGCCTCCTTCACCACCCTTGGAACCTCTTCAGCGCTCCGGATCTGGAAGGAATATTTTGTTATCGGAGTCGTTATTCCGATTATGTCAGCCTCTTGGAAGGCGTCCCTCCCGATCATGTGCCTTGCAACTTGTCCCGTTATCGCGACTATGGGTGATGAGTCCATGTAGGCTGTCGCTATACCGGTTACCAAGTTTGTTGCACCTGGCCCTGATGTGGCCATGCATACCCCAACCCTGCCGCTAGCCCTAGCATAGCCGTCAGCGGCATGCGCCGCGCACTGCTCATGTCTCACTAGGATATGCCGTATACTAGAGCCATAGAGGGCGTCGTAAACCGGAAGAATCGCACCTCCCGGAATCCCGAATATCACCTCGACGCCCTCATTCTCCAGCGACTTGATAAGGGCCTTAGCGCCACTCAGCCTCATCTTCTTAGGGATTGAGGATGAGATTCTCCTAAATTAATCTTGACCATCTCTGGTCGCCCACATCTTAAGACCTCCTCCCCTACTTGGGTGGGGAGGTTTGGGCTACATCCCCCTTCTGGGGGTTCAGCCCTTGGCCGGGTCTCCGGCCATTACCCCCTATCCCTCTCCGGGACTCGGGGGTTACTGGCGTCATCGAGGTATTGTTCGACGTCGCCGTCATTAAAATGTTTCTCGCCGCAGCGATGTCGGCGTTAAAGACCTTGTTCATCGTCATACACTTGAATAATCCCCTGTAGATTCTAACACCACAGCCATCGCCATGCCATGGACACCTCGACGAGGTGCCTGCCTCATCAACGTAGATCACTTTTATCCCATACTCCTCCGCGACCTCTCTAATCCTCCTCAACAGAAGGCCATAAGTCCAGACACAATTATTGTCGAAGTCGCCGTTCTCCTGCGCGATATACTTCGGGTAGCCGACTTTAATCGTGGATACACCGACGTCATAAAGCCATTCGATGACTTCCCTTACTTTAGTGTTTATATAGTATTTTATCTGTCTCCGCCACTTTGTATACATCCGCCTAAGCCTCTTGGACGTCTCCAGGCCATACTTGTTCAGCATTGACTGGTACTTGGAGATCCTCTCCCTCCAATAGAATGAGATCGCCTTCAGCGGTTTGCCATTGACGAGCTTTGTTAAGCCATTCTCGACATAGACGGCCATTAAATTAATGACTCCAATATCTATTCCCGCCATTAAGTTACCCTTCGGTTGCTTCGGTACCGGCCTCCATTCACCCCTCACAGCCTTCTCGGAGACATTGAAGGTTATGCTGGCATACCATCTCTTTCCATCAGCATCATAGCATATCTTAAGCTCTCCGCGCTCACCCCTCAGATATACTGGTCCCTTGAACTTCACCTCTATCCATCCGATGGCGCCAAGCCACTTGATGACGATCCTTTCGCCATCCATTTCGTATTGGTCTTTTCTAACGGCGACCCACAACGTCCTAGAACTATTTCTCTTGCCGAGTCCTGGCGGCTTAATCTTCCTCATAAACGGCGACAGCCTCCCCTCTTTTTTCAGCTCCAAGAGCCTGAAGAAGGTCTTCCATGCATCATTGTTCTTTCTTATGATTGTCTGGGCTGTGGCCGCGCCTATCAACGGCTTATATTTCTCGTAGAATTCTCTATACGTCGCCTTAAAGTCAATAGGTTTCTTCTCTAGCCACATCCTCAGCTTGGCATAGTTGACTTCGTTCCAGAGCTTCGACAAAAGATTGCATAAACTGCCTCAGCCTCTTCTCATCCTCCTCATCAACGATCAACCCCACAGTACATGTCCTCCTCACATTCATTCACCTCCAAGGGCTTCATAGAGTAGGCCGTGAAGCTCCTCGCAAACGTGGTCCATTACCTTGCCAACGTATCCGCGATACTCCTCGGCGAAATCATCGAGCATCCTGAGGCCATCATTGACAAGCGTCCTAACGATGACTAGCGGCCCATACCTCTCAACAGCGGCAAGCGTCGAGTCCACGTAATCCAAGACCATGATAAACTCCTTCAGGAGGCCGGTCTCCTCGAAGACATCCACGTAACCAGCCATACCTCCACATACCATCCCAATACATGCCTGCCCTTATTTTTTGGGGACCCACCTGAAAATGGAGGGCTATTATAATGCCGAGATGCCGGGAAGCCGGCTAAACATAAGATTCCATGGCAATGAGAAGACCCCGGAGCAGATATTCATAATGCCGTTCGGGGACGATGTCAAGTATTTCATGGTGAGGGGGTGTGAGGGGCGACAGGCGTATAACAAGATGCAACATGGCCAGGATAATGGGCTGGGATCAATTGATAGAATATCTCAGGGAAGTCTGGGAGGGGCTATGGGACGCCATGCTATTCAAGCTGAAGGCCGCCGATACGAGCATGCCATAAAGCCGGAGCCCGCATCACAACATCCCATTTTTATTTTTCCTCCATTCTTCTCAAGATAGATAATGTCCAAATAACGGGTTTATATAGCTGAAGACTTCCCATAGTAGCCTCGCGAGTAGAAATGGTCGCCCCTAGAGAGTATTTAAAGCTGAAAGTTAATAGGCTCAGGCATGAGAAGCGACCTGATTAAGCGCGGCCTTGAGAGGGCTCCTCATAGGGCTTTGCTATACTCTCTTGGGCTCAGCCGCGATGATTTCGAGAAACCATTCATCGGTGTTGTCAATAGCTATTCGAGCATGGTTCCAGGCCATGTTCACCTGAGGATGATCGCGGACGCCGTCATCCAGGGTGTTAGGGAGGCTGGTGGGGTGCCATTCGAGTTCAACACGATAGTTGTCTGCGATGGCCTCGCGATGGATCATGAGGGCATGAAATACTCCCTCCCATCTAGGGAGCTTATAGCCGACTCCGTAGAGACGATCGCTAAGGCGCATGCTCTCGATGGGCTGGTCCTGATACCGAACTGTGATAAGGTTACGCCGGGCATGCTCATGGCCGCCGCGAGGCTCAACCTACCAACGATAGTGATGACTGGTGGGCCGATGCCCTGCGGCTGGTTCCGCGGGAGGAAGATCGCCTTCTCCCATGTCTATGAGGGTATTGGGAGGGTTAAGGCTGGAGAGCTAAGCGAGGAGGAGCTCGAGATGCTGGCTATGGCCGCCTGCCCAACCCCGGGCTCCTGTAATGGCCTTTACACGGCGAATACAATGGCCTGCATGGCTGAGGCGCTTGGCATCTCCCTGCCTGGCTCAGCGACGCCGCCGGCGACAAGCTCTAGGAGGATAGCGCTCGCCCGAGAGGCTGGGAGGAGGATAGTCGAGCTCGTTAGGGAGGATATAACCGCGCTCAGGATCCTGACGAGGAAGGCCTTCGAGAACGCGATCAGGGTTGATCTCGCGCTCGGGGGCTCCACAAACACGGTCCTCCACCTCATGGCTGTCGCTAGGGAGGCTGGCGTAGACTTGGAGCTCGAGGACTTTGATAAGCTTAGCAGGGAGACGCCGCAGATAGCGGAGCTCATCCCAAGCGGCCCCCATGGCATGGATGATTTCGATAGAGCTGGAGGCGTGCCCGCGGTCATGAAGACCCTCGAGCCGCTACTCCACCTCGACGCCCTCACAGTCACGGGAAAAACTGTTGGTGAGAACATCGCCCATGCAAGGAGGCTTGATGAGGAAGTTATCAGGCCTCTTGATAAGCCGATCAGGCCCACGGGCGGGATCGCTGTCCTGAGGGGGAGCTTGGCCCCGAGGGGCGCTGTCCTCAAGACGGCCGGCGTACCCCCTAGCATGATGAAATTCCGGGGTAGAGCCAGAGTCTTCGAGTCCGGCGAGGAGGCTGCTGACGCACTCCTGAGCGGAATTATACGAGAGGGCGAGGTTGTTGTTATAAGGTACGAGGGGCCGCGGGGCGGGCCTGGTATGAGGGAGATGCTTGCTCCGACCGCCGCTCTTGTTGGCATGGGGCTCATGGAGAAGGTTGCGCTGATAACTGATGGGAGGTTCTCGGGCGCGACTCATGGCCTCTGCGTGGGCCATGTCTCGCCGGAGGCGGCTGAGGGCGGGCCGATAGCGGTTGTTGAAGATGGAGACATGATCTCGATCGATGTCGAGGCGAGGCTCCTGAGCCTCGAGGTCCCCGGGCATGAACTTAGGCGGAGGCTGGAGTCTTGGAACCCGCCGAAGCCCAGGGCTAAGGGGGGCTGGCTTTTAAGATATTCCCTCAGCGTATCCTCTGCTGATGCCGGCGCAATCCTCAGGCCGCCTTCAGACCACTAGGAGATAATAGCCGCCGGTATGTCTTGAGTGAGCTGAGATGAGCGGCGAGGAGATGGAGGTTACCGGGTATCTTGTCTCAATAAGACCTAGGATTAGGATGGGGCTTATCGAGTATGAGCTCAGGATCATGAGCTCTGGCGGCGAACCCCTCACAGTATATACACTAAATCCTCCAAGCTTCCTAAGCCCCGCAATCCAAGTCTGGGCCAAGATTATCCTCAGCAGGCAGAGAGGTGTCCCTAGATGGATCGTCGCCGAGATGAGACTCATCAATGAGCCGGGGACTATCGAGGTCGCTCAAGCAGTAATAGAGGAGGTTTCTAGGGGCATTTACCCTATAGTGAGCGGCAGGATGTATGGGAGGGCGTTTAGCGTGCCCGTGGATGAGGAGCTTCTCTCGAAGATCCCATCCCAACTTCCATGCACAGTATATTGTGTCTTCGTGAAGAAGGGGCCTGAGCTAAGGCTTGTCGAGGTGCTGGGCGAGAAGGAGTATCGACTCTTCAAAAAGACCTTGGAGCTTGTCTCCGAGATCGAGAAGGAAGTGGCTGACGCGGATGAGAAAGTGAATAAATACTTGGTGGAGACCTCGGCCTCCATCGCTACCTAAAACCTAAATACTCTGACGCCTCCAACCCTCCTAGAAACCTCTAAGCGCATTCCCCATCAGCCGGATATTGTGAAGAGCCCCCTTATTTCTTGGGGAGGCCTCTGAAAATGAGAAAATAAAAATATGGTGGTGTTGTGATGAGGTCTTGATTTTATGGCGTCTTCTTTTTCATGTTCTCGAGCTCAAGTATGGCGGAGTCCATCTTCTTGACCGCGTTACAGCTCATCGCCTGCCCCCATCCTCGACACTCATAGCCCCCTTATGACGAAGTATCCGAACCCATCCTCATACCATCCCTGACGGTCACGAGAATTCCGAGCCCCAAGAGGAGTAAGAGTAATGGCTGGAAACACGGCCAAGGGCTAAACCCTCGAAAAAGAGGAGATGCAGCCCAAATCTCTCCACCTAAGCAGGAGGAGGGGTCATCTGAATAGTCTCCTGAAATTGAACTCTATCGCCTCCTCAACATCCTCGACCCTCATCCCCTTAACCTCTGCGATCAACTTAACCAAGTCCTCGACCATGTCCGGCCTGAGGCTCAATCCCCTATACTCGTAGGGGCCATCACTCTCTGTTAATATCATGTCTATAGGCGCCTCCTCTATCACCTCCCTATGCCTAGGCTGTATCTTAGCCGCCGGGTTTATCGTGATCATATAGCCGCTCTCCCGGATCTCTTCAAGAATCTCAAGCGGGCCATTAAACCAGTGGATAAGCGCCGACTCGACGTCCATTCTCCTAAGAACCTCGAGAGCCTCCCTCCAAGCGTCCCTTGCATGGATATTCATCGGCAGAGCATATTCCACCGAGAGCCTGCAGAAGATCCTGAAGACCTCCATTTGTCTCTCCCGGTTCCGTCGCCTCCCATCTAAGCCAACCTCGCCTATACCCTTCACGTCCTCCCTCCTCTCGATCAACGCGGCCACCTCATCTATCTCTTGCGGTGTTATCTCTTCCAAGCTCCATGGATGAACCCCGATGAATGGCATTATGTTCTCGAACTTCTCCGTGAGGCTCAGGGTCTTCAGGCTGCTCTCCAGATCCTCCGAGACCGCGATCACTATCATCTTATCCTCGATGCGCCTGAGAACCTCCTCATCCAGTGCATGGGCGTGGCAGTGGGCGTCGATCAGCATATCACTTTCACGAGATACATTGTATTGGGCAATTTTAAAGCTAATGTTAAATCTCAGCAATGCCGGCCTGCATGAGATGAAAACGTTTCTCAAGGAGATCTCCATAAGGACTGGTGGCAGGGTCGAGTTCAGGGATATCACGCGTGAGGTTGAAGAAGCTGTTAGGGAGAGCGGGATTAAGAGTGGCGTCGCGATAATATTCACGCCGCACACGACAACAGGCATATTCATGAACGAGGATGAGAGTGGGCTGAAGAGGGATCTCGAGAAGGTCTTGGAAAGGCTCATCCCGGAAAGGGGAGGATACATGCATGATGAGGTGGATTATAACGCATATGCCCATCTAAGATCCATACTCTTGGGAGCATCCCTCATAGTGCCTGTCGAGAATGGGAGGCTGATGCTCGGGACCTGGCAGAGCATATTCCTTGCTGAATTCGACGGGCCGAGGAGCAGAAGGGTCTACGTCAGGATCATGGGATCAGATTAGAGCTCGATATACCTCCTCAGCATGGGTCTATAGATGAGCGTGATTATTAGCCCCGCGATGAACCCGCCGAGGTGAGCTGCATAGGCAACCTGCGAGAAGGGCATTAGGAAGGCATAGAAGACCTGAAGCAGGGCCATTATGATGATCGCAACTATAGCGGGGGCGACGACAGGGAACCACATGAAGAACATGACCCTCCTCAGGGGGAAGAGAACGGCGTAGGCCGCCATGACGCCGAATATCGCGCCCGATGCCCCTATCGATGGCGTTAGCAGGAGCTGCTTAGCCGGGTAGAATGTTAGGATGAAGTATGCATGAGCATAGTCGGCCGCGATGCCGCTGGCGAAGTAGAGGATGAGATACTTCACCCTCCCAAGAACCCTCTCGACATCCGGGCCGAACATAAGGAGAGCAAACATGTTCAGGAATAGATGGATAAGGTCTCCATGAAGGAACATGGATGTTATCAGCCTATAAGGCTCCCTCCCCAATATCGTGAGAAAGGGTATCGCGGAGAATTCTAGAACGATCTCCTCAAAGAGGCGAGGGCTAGCCAGCTGGATCGCGAATGTCGTTAAGCCTATAACCGTGTTCACCCCGATTATTATCCATGTGGCCTTGGCGCTTGGCGTGCTAATAACGTAATGCTCCATGCCCTTTCTCGGCGCACTATACAAGACTTAAATCTTTCTATCAACTTATGGTTCAGCCATAATAGCGGTGTCGAGAAGCCATATCACCTGTCCATCCCCGAGATTGTTAAACAATAGTTTGAGAGGCTGACCATGTGTTGTGGATATTCGGGCGGTCTACAGAGCCACTTCATGCGGAGGGATATCAGGAGCAGATTAGGTTGCTGTGGAGCGCCCTCCTCACCATCGCTACAACCGTTGAAAAAGAAAACCCACGGCTACTCAAGAAGCTGGAGAACTTGGGCGCCCATTATGCGAGAACCGCAACCCCCGAAGGCTTATTCACCACAAAATCTATCAATGTTAAGAGGTCAAGCCGGGACAAACAATAAAATACTTCACGATTAAGCCATCACCATTACACGAGGAGCTCCAAGAAAGCTTCAGAGCGATGCAATCAATATTCATAGGCTAATTAGCCAGTGACGGATAGAACGTATGCTTCCTAAAGAACATGTTAAAGAAACTTTATTCTCCCGATAACCCTAACCTCCACTGGGAAACCTTTGTATGATGATGGGATTCTGGCCTTATCCTCCTCCCTCTCAACATAGAATATTATCCTCCCATTCGCATGACTCACCCCAACAACCCCCTCAAGCGGCAGGAACTCCTTTACAGCCTGCGAAACAGCCTCCTCAATAGAAATGGACATAGATTCCCTCATGCAGGGTTATCCAAGCCCCCTAATATCCCTTATCAACGAAGCCGATTTCAGCCGCGATCATCAAGGTAATGGGTAAAGGCTGACTCTAGAAAATTTTAAAGCATTGAAGACATGCTCTAACAAGAGCGCATTTTATAATTACAGATGATGTTCACTTTTCAATGTTTATTAATTTAATTCTCTTGAAAAAATTCCACTTGAGACCTAGAGGATTTAACATTGATTATACTCGACTCGAAATATTCTATGTTCTCTGTTGCAGCATTAAGCACCTTGAGTAGTAAGCTTCCTGCCAGATAAAGTTCAGCCTTATAATCCAGCCCCTCCCTACCAGCCTCTTTCCGACCCTAACTAGAACATCACGTAAAGGTTAAAAGAAAAGATCCTTAAGCTTAGAGTTTTACAAATTTCCCCCTCACAATAAGGAGCCTAAAGTTACACATGTCGCTAGAAGCCTGGAAAACCTTAAGAAACAATTATAATCTCATAGTGATGTTAGAATAATAATGATGGGCAATACATATGAGGGCAATTTTTGTGAGAGTGTCCTCGAGGTTATAAGAAGCATTCGAGGAGAACTTTTTGATGAAGTAATTCGCAAGTCTTGCGAAAATTCTAAACATGAAGTTAAAGTATTATTTGGAATACTTAACAGCTGGGCTGATGCTGCAGACTTATTCAGGGAATATGAGGTTGAATGGATTCTAAATAACGTGCAAGGTGTCTTTTTCACATATTTTTGGAGGGGGAGCTGCTGGATAGTTTATGAGGCGCTTACCGGACATTATCTCGAGGCTTTTAGAGACTTGAGGTTTATGTTTGAAGGTTCTTTACTAGCTCTAGCATATGATTGGCTGATAGATAGTATAACTCTTGAGGAAGCTAGCTCTCATGTAAGATTAGATGTAAAAGCTGAGCTAATAGAGCTTGCAGAGGAGCTAAGAGAAAGGGTAAAACAATTAGGAGGGGTAGACTATGAAAAGTTGAGGGATATTGCTCGAAGAAAGGCTGAAGACTTCGTAAGAGATAAAAGTGCAGAGTTGGATGAGGAGAAGAGAAAGGAGTATGTTGAGGTTTATTCCGAGGTATTAGCGCAGCCCGAATTATACTATAGTATTCCCAAGCTTATTGCCGAGTTTCTTAGGGAATGTGACCTAGAAGAATTTGAGGAGCGACTTAAGAAGGCTTGGGCGGAACTATGCCTCTATACACATTTCTCAAGGAAATTCTTTAAATGGATTATGAAAAACCCACATGAGATATGGGCTGAAGATTATGATGAGGAACTTTTGAAGAAATGTTGCGAACTCTATACTATAACCATCGATCTACTATTCTCAACACTCCTTCTAGGATATCCAAAAATCCATGAGACAATAAGCAAAATTATTAAATGGTGGACGAATAATCTCGGCATAAAACTCGAAATGACGGAGAAAATGCTTGATAGAATAGGCGATATAGTATCTAGTAGCAATAGTGGAACACAATCTTAAATTAATTCTCACCTCTTATAGATTAGTGATCTCATAAAACAGGTAATAAAAACAAATTTGTCTATGAACAAACAATAAGCCTTACTCGATCATCTTTAGAATCTTGTACATGCCAAAGCCTGCAGTCCTATTAACCCCAACCTGCATCTCCTCCCCAGCTCTAAATAGGGCATTCACGGCTCTTGCGCAATCCTCTCTGAAGATGTCAGCTGGGAGGCTGAGCCTAACTTTCCCGGTGAATCCTACGAAGAACCTCTTTCTAGAACGGTTGAGGATCCTATGCGTTCTTATTTCGCTGACGCCTGAGATCGCTACCCCGCCCTCCTCCAGCCACCTGCTAAATCTGTGGGCCTTTAGGCTTAGGCCGGCATATTGATCCCATTGCCTCTTCAGGTTCCTCAGCATTAGGATGGGGTCTGGGAGTGGTAGAAACCGGTAATGTGACTTGGGCTTGCCCATGAGCTTCATGATGCTGGCCATGAGCCCCATAGCATGTAGGGGGATATATGGGCACGGCCTCCTAAAGCATGTTGGGCTGAGGAACTCAAGCTCATATCTCGTATATGGCTTGGAATCCCTCATAAGCTTCTCGAGATCCAACCTCGCATACGAGATCTCGAGAACATGAAAACGCCTATTCAATAACTCGACCTCGCTCAGCCTACTAAAGGCCTTGACTAACGCATCGCTTAACTTGGTCAGATAGGAAGCTATCTTGAAGAGATACAGCCCTGGGCCAACTCTAATGAGGGGAGACATTGAGAATGGAGCTAAGCCCCCATACCCATGAAGCCAGCTTGAGAATCCCGGATCAATGGATTTTAAGGTCTTATAAAATAAACCCCTTAAATGAAAACCTGAGGAAAAACTCGGCCTAAAATCAGGATTGCACTCCAGTAGAACTCCTAGGGAATCTATGGGCAAGACTTAACCCAAAGTGATTCAAAACCATCTCAATGATAAGTTTTGCTAACCCGCAACAGGCCTCATATCGCGGTTTTAGAACTTTCAATTCTCTTTTTGAGATTC
>Ga0080004_1230573_pt1 | contig 13050 bp, 12 predicted proteins | sample WasSprMetagenome_FD_69207 | JGI IMG/M metagenome (GOLD analysis project Ga0080004, IMG submission 69207) | Sulfidic aquatic microbial communities from Washburn Spring, Yellowstone National Park, USA - WS (SPADES assembly) (version 2) | ecosystem: Environmental > Aquatic > Thermal springs > Hot... | reverse complement strand
TGTTGATAAAGAATATGTAAGAAAATTAGCGGAAAAAGAGGGCACTTTTTTAGATAAAATAGAGATGGAAATTAAAAAATATCCAACAAAATATCTTGGTTTTGATTTGTGGAACGGAAGAATAGTTTTTACCAGAGATGTAATAGGTATCTTACCTTGCCATATTTTAGATGCTCTGGCTTATAAAGAGGGCTACATAGCAATCTTAGGTAAGAAAGCCGATGAGCTTTTTGAGAAAAAACTTCTTGAAGAGGTGAGAAAAATCTATCAAACCAAATAAGAATAATTTTATCTATTTAAAACAAAACTAAGAATGAAAAAAGAAAAAGAAATCAAAAACTTAACAATTGCTCTAGTTGTCGGAATTTTAATATTAAGTTTGGGGATCTTTTTAGTTGGCAAAAATATACCTTATGGAAACTTAATTCTCGTCATTGGTTCGATCATTGTCTATGTCTCTATCATATTACTAGGTTGGAAATCTTAAGAACCAAAAGCTAAAAAGCTTAGATTCATAAAAGCTAAACTTAAGCATCTTTTATCTTCGCTAAACTCAAGCCTTGCTGGAATATCACAAGTCGAAGCAAAGTTTAGACTATTCCACCCCTCTACTAAATCTAATGATATTGAAAAATCCTTTCCATTTTTAGCAATTTTCTCGGCAAAAATCAACTTATTATTTAATGTTATATTCAAATTCCTGTCAGAAAAGTAAGTCCAGCCGATTCTTGCATATAACTTTATACTATTATTTTGAGGGGAGAATAGATGAATTTTTCCTTCTCCACCCAACCACCTAAAGTAATTACCATAAGCCGTCTCTAAGCCATAAAATCCGCCGGCAATTTTTTCTATATTTTGTATGTTAATATCTTCTTTTTGAATTTCAGAAATAGCTGCCCCTAAACAACGTGTATCTTTGGCAACATATCCGCACGCATCTACGAGGAAAACAATTTCGTTTATACCTTTCCTCAAAATCACTGGCAAATTAATTGATGTCATTGTCTCGTTAATATTGTATTCGCTTATCTTCATTCCATTAAGATAGATTTTCAAGATTCTTTTTTGAGCTGGTGGTGTCCAGACATTGAACTTAATTAAAAAGAGATTAGTTTCATTGCTCAAAAGGTACACTTTTGAATCCGTAGAAAACCATCTAAATTTGATTTCATTATATTTTTCTTCATCGAAGAAATCGAAATATTCTATATTATTCAAATTCTCTAGACTAAAGTTTCTAAGAAATAGGCTTAAGCATCTATTATCGTTCTTATCAGGCACTTCGCATGCTGGATAAGTTTTTAGCTTAATTTGTGTTACATTTGTTGGTGTTAAAATTAAAGAAATTTTTTGTGTTCTTTGTACCGGAATATCAAAAACATAAGATCTTCCATCAATTTCAATAAAAAGTTTTCTAGGTTGTCTAAAACTTTCAACCTCTAAAGAAAGTTTTGAGTAGTTCAGTTGCTTAACTAGATAAATTATTGAAGAAGAAGACGTCCACCTTCCATTTTCTTCCTTTTCGTACCATCCACTACCGAAATATATTTTTTCCTTCAACTCATCTAAATTAATCAAACTAATATTTCTTACGAAAAAACTTAAACATCTAAAGTCTTTAGAGTTATTTTCAATATAAGCCGGAATTTCACATTTGTCAGGATATAATTCCAACTTGTTCAATCCCTTCTTTAAAGTTAGGGGAACAAAAAGCGACTGAACTTTGAAGTCTCCTAGTGATTGATTGTTTAGAATAATCTTAATATCTTCAGCCTTATAATAAGGAACCGAGATGTTAAAGAAAACGGTCTTTTCTTCATCAGAGTAGATGTAAAGTGTCGATTTTTTAGATGCCCATCTTCCAGTGTATTTTTCTTCATCATACCAACCGCTTCCAAAGTACACTTCTGGTTTTCTAAGTTTAGCCACATCAATCAGACTTATGTTTTTTACTGCCAAACTTAGACATCTTAAATCACTTGAATTTTTTTCTTCAAAAGCTGGAATGTAGCAGTGATTTGAAATGATTGTTAGTTTATTTAATCCTTTATTAAGTGCTACTGACTCAAAAACTCTATATCCTTGAAATTCTCCTATTGTCTTGTTATTGAGTAAAAATACAAATGTTATGTTTTTATATGTCGAGAGCAAAACATTCAAAAATACATTTTCATCTTTATAAGAGTAGATGTAAAAACTTGCGTTCCTAGGCATCCAATAGTCATCGTACCAATTGCTTCCAAAATAAACTCCTGGTTTCAAATCATCCTCATCAACAATTGTAATGTTTCTTATAACTTTAGTTAAACATCTATAATCATTTGAGCCATTTAATACGTATGCAGGAACTATGCACGAATCAGAAATAAATCTTAACTCGTTTATTCCCTCTTTTAAGATAACTCTTTCAAAGAATGTTTGAGCATGGAAGCTTCCAATAAATTTATTGTTTAAAAAGGCAGAAAGACTAACATTTTGATATCCATCAAGTGAAATATTTAGAAATACTATTCTTGTTTGAGGTGAATAAATGTATAATACTGAATTAGTGCTCATCCATCTTCCATATTTTTCTTGAGGATAAAATCCACTTCCATAAGCTATGCTTATATTTTGAGTGAGAAATGTCTCTAAAGGAACAATTGAAATATTTGCCACTCCAAAGCTTAAACATCTAGCATCAAAAGATATATTAAAAATTGTTATATTCAACTTCATACATTCTACGATGCTCGAGCATTTCAGTTGATTTTCAACATAGAGAGGAATTTCGCAATCTTCTTTTGAAAGAAGTAATAGTTTATTTTCACCTTTTTTTAATTTAACAATCTCCAAAATGCTTTCGGGAGAAATATAAGTGTTTATAAGATTATCATTTATATAAAATTCTAAGGTTTTTCCTCTGTAATTAAGAAGTGAAATATTTAGAATTACATCTCTTTCAATTGGAGAGAAAATATATATTTCTCCACTTTTGCTACTCCATCTGACAGTTTCGTTTATTCCTTGAGGCATCCATCCTTTACCAAAAGTTATGTATTTAAATTCAATGCGGGAAAGAAAAAGAAGGAAGAGAATAATAATTATTAAGTGTTTCAAACTTATTCCAATTATTTTGTATTGGCTAAGTTCTTTTCTCCAAATGAAAGTAAAAACGAATACAAAAAGAATAAATGATAGAAAAGGAACTTTGAATACAACAAACCCGAATGGTGATGTTAAAATTTTAATTTCTCTGTAAGGCATCTGTATAAAATCCCTTATATCCGGCGTCTTTCCTATTAACAAAAACTCTAGAATTCTGCTTCTTGGACCATTGTCTAAAAAGGCAGGTAAGTAGTGCTGATATAGAGGATTTAATCTCCAAAAACTTTTAAGATAAAATGTATTTTTATACCACTCTATTCTTACTTTTATTTCATTAGGAAAATATTCAAAATCTAAACCTTCCCAATTACCAGAATTTCCCAAAATAATGTGAAAAATGGCTATTATTACAGATACCAAGAAAGCATACCTGAGAAAATTATTTTTATTATATTTTATAAAATAGGCAGTTGGAATAGTAAGAAATGGAAGTGTATAAATTAAATACCTAGAACCAAAAGAACTACCACCAAACCAAGAATAAATAGAATTAAAAGTCAAATAAGAAAAGAAAATGAATAATACCCAGACTGATAAAAGCCAGTTTTTCTTAAAAAGGTAACGAAAACCTAAAAAAGAAAATAAGAGAAACGGTGAATAAAAGAAAAGACCCTTGTAGGCAGAAAAAAGTAAAATTGCGATCTGATTTAGTTGTTGTGGTTGGAAGACTTGCATTTGAAATACAGAAGGTTCAAATTTTTGCTGACATGATTCTAAATAAGTTTGCCCATACTTGCATGGAAATATATCAGGATCAATATAATACCAAGAAAAAGTCAATACATTACCAAAAGCTACATAATTATAGATAGGTAAAATAACCATTCCAAAAATAAACCCTATTAAAATTATTTTATATGATTTAAATTTTTCCCTTAAAATTACATATAAAAACGATAAAACTACAAGGGAAATAAGCGAAATAAAAACAGTAAGATAATCAAAAATGACAGAAATACCCAATAAAATCCCACCTACGAGGAATTCAAGATTAGTTGTCCCTTGTTTAAATAGAATCAAATAAAATGAAAGTAAAACTAAAAATAATGAAAATATATTACCAAATAAAGTTGAAGAATAACTGAATAAAAGTGTGCCTACACCAAATATGAAAGAAACAATTGTTGCTATTTTTCTATCATTTAAATTTTCAAACAAAATTTTATAGATTAAGACGATTATTAAAGCACCCGTCAATGAAGACAAAAATATTATCCCTAGTATTCTTGTTAGATGCACAGCATTACCTTCTGATAAATCGGTATAAACTGTAGTGTTAAATTGCCTATCTGGAATTACTATTTTATTTTCAAGGCTAGGGCTGTATTTATCGTTTGTTACAATTTTAGAAAGTAAATATATTGGCGAGAGTAAAAAACTTACTCCTGGTGCCTTATCGGAATAATATTTGCCATTAAAATAGCTTCTATCGCCAGTGAAGTTTGCATATTCTGTTATATCTAATTTTTCTCTATCAACTATTGCTATAGTTTGTAAAAGCCTTGATTGCTCGTTCCAACCAACCCAATGAGCAAATAGTAAATAAATTATAAAAAAGGTAAAGAAGATTTTAAACTCAATTTTGGAAAGGTACTTCATGGATATTATTTACATTCTTTAGAGATAATATAGTGATGGTAAAAACAATAATGATACCCTCGAAACACAATTGTTTAGGTGGTTTAATAACTTTTAAATTTGATAGAAATGGTTAGATGCACTGGGTGAAGTGATAGAAAAAAGATTAAATTCTCTAAAATAGCTATGAGTACATCAATCTAAGATAGAACGAGAATTAATTGAGTAAAAATATTGTAAAAAACGTAAATAGTAGTCGCCGATGCAGTTGATTTACTTAAAAATTTTCCTAGAGAGGTATTACAATAAATTGGAAGAGATTCATCCAAATGATAGTAAGTCAACTTCTAGCTCAATGGTTATTTAAAAAATTCAGTAGTACTTTGACTCCTGAATAGGATCACTCATTTACTGGTGTATTTTTCTTATATGCCGATAAAAAAAATCTAACTTTTTAGATAATTTCGAAATCTTCTTGACCACTCATCATCATAATATTTACAACAGGCTGTTTGTATATAAAATGAGAAAATAAGAAGAACAGCAAGAGCAGTAGCAATAATAATAGGAAGAAATCCTTTTCTGTGTTTTTTTGTTTTAAGGAGTAAGTATAAAGTCTTTAATAGGCTCATATCTATAATTAAGAAAGAGGGTATTTAAATATAACCCTTTAAGCTTTTTATAATAGTACAATATTTGCCACTAAATGTTTTTGGTATAGCCTTTTCCTTTACTACTCTTAAAGGCTTTTTGATGTTATATTTCTTAAGTATATCTTTTATTCTTTCTTCATTTACATTACTAGATGCAATTAAAGTTATTTTCTTCTTTCCCAATAATAGAATGAACAAATCTTTCACTTCTTCTATTATATCGTTAGTTAGAACCGAAGGTGTTATAATTCTTCCGTTTAAATATACTGCATCCTCATATTTCCCTTCAATACTTTTTATCTTTAGAACACTACCATCATTTTCACCTACAGTAGCTATATCACCAGTATCGTATCTAATAATTGGCATCGCATAATTTTGTAAGCTTGTAACAATTATTCTTCCGTACTTATTCTCTTCCACTATTTTTTCATTATTCTTAAGGTTCAAACACTCTACAATCACACTATCCCAATTAACACGATAATAATCCTCTAAATTTTGCCAAGCGATAAAACCAACTTCTTCCATTCCATATAAACTTTTTAATTTGATACAAAAAGCATTTTCTATTGTATCTTTAACATATGGTGTCAAAATTTCTGATTTCGTAACAAGAAGATTTGGTTTAGGAATTTCAATATTTTCTTCTTCAGCAATTTTTGCAATTTTAAACAAAGTTAGTGGGTTATAGAGTAATTGTTTTGGTTTTAATTTTTGCATTAATTCTAATTGTTCTCTTTCACTTAATTTAGGATTAACAGTTATAAATCTAAAAAGATTGAACATATTAAAAAAATATCTTTGAAAATTACGAGAAGAATAAACTAAAGTTTTATAGAAAGGATTATATCCTAGCTTTAATAAATTTCTTACAAATACATATTCCTTATAAGATTTACCTAAAGGGTCCCATACAACTTTTAGTGGAAGATTTCCTTTAGGCTGGAATGAAGATATAAATTTTTTGTATGGTAGTGCTATAATCTCTTCCCAATTAGCTCTTAATTCTTTCATTCCTACTATAGGTAATTTTTCAATATCAGAAAATCTTTTTATATCATCCGGTTTAACATTTGCCTTTTTATATAATTTTCGATAAAATGGAGAATATCTATAAGCATATTCAACTATTGTTTTAAGTCTTTCGAGTTGAAATTCCTCAATCATAAACTTAATTGAACTATTCGTTATAAATAATTTTAAATTCCCTTGACTAATTTTTTTATAATATAATTTACATTCTGAGAATGCAACACTTATTAGAACTGCTGCAACAATGACAAGTAAAGTAAAAATAATTGACCAATAAATTTTTATATTTTTATATGAAAAATTATTCACCATTTTTAATAAGCCCGTAATTCTCATTCTTCTAATATATCCACATAATCAACAGCAGCATGCTCCCCAAACCAATTTCCACAAGGTCCGCCAGCATAACCCTCTATTCTAATTTTGATTTTATGATTTTTATACTCTGTTACATCAAAACTTAGGTCTACCCATTTATCTTTATCAGAGACTATTCCATCGTACAAAACTTTTTCGGTGTTATCATTCAAATCAAAAATTTTTATTTTGAAACCGTTATCTGCACAATCTACAGGTGGGTAAGCATAAATCACCTTTCCATTAATATTTGCTAAACCAACAACTAAGGTTATTTTTTTTGCATTGGTATTTAATTCAGCTGTCGTTTCAATCCATCTAGGTTTATTAACATCAACCGGATGAATCCAAATTACACCTTCTCTTCCCCATATAGGCCCCCTTTCATATTGAACTTTCCAGTCACTACACTCCCATTTAGAAAAATTGGTATCTAAAGCTTTTATTATTAGGAAAGAATTAAAAAGTGGGAAATATTTATTATATTTATCAGACAAGAATTCGGGATTTTGAATAAACTTACCCTCTAACTGAAATAATCTTGGAGTTACTAATCCTTTTATTTCAGTTTCTTCTATCTTTTTTTGTACAGAGAGATTTACAGAAAACCTAAATACAAAAAATATTATGAAGATTAATATAAGTACTACAAGGAGATAATCTTTAAAAAACATCTTTTTCAAATTACTTTCCATAGTAATTAATTCCAATATTAATTTAAATATGTTAAATATGAAAAGAGTTTCAATAATTGGTTTCCATTCTTCCCTTAATAAGGGTCATCTTTTACAATTGGAAAGCTTACTTCATTTGCTGAGTAAAGTTTTACCTTATCCATTTAAAATAGTAGTCTTTTCTCATACACCAACATTAGATAAAAAATTTCTAAATAAAAAATTAAGAAGTTTTGTTGAATTAAAAAAACAGTTAAATTATAGTTTATTTTCTTCAATTGTCAATTTACCTTTTCTTTTAATTTCTTTTTTGTTAAATTCTAAAAAGTATTTTTTGTTTAATGAATATCTAAACGAACTTAACGATAGTTATTTAGTTTTAGGCCTTCCTGGAGATTCTATTTCTTCCAGTTATGGATTTAAAAATGCCATTTATCATTTTTTACAACTCCTATTTCCTATTTTACTAAAGAAAAAAGTAATTTTGGTTTCCATATCAATAAAAAATCCTTTTTACATTACAAAAATCTTACTTAGGATGATTCTCCCTTTATTACATTTGGTAGTTAGTAGGGATAGGGAAACCTTTTTATTAACCAAGAAAGTTGAAACAAATGCTACTGTAGCTAATGATATAACATTGGTATATCCTATGAAGCATACTTTAACTCGACGCAGAAATCTAAAAATTGGCTTTTGTATCGGGCTGCGATACTTAACAAAAAAGGAGGAAAAACTGTTATTAGGTACTCTACCCGAATTTTTAAAAATAAACAAATTTTCAGCAGTTTTCTTCCCATCATCATTATGGATTAAGAAGAGAGATAATGATACTACACTTTTATTGGAAATAAAAAAACGTATCAACGAAAAAAATATCAAGTATGTAATAAGAAATTTAGACTCCACAACTTTTCTTTCTTTAATTAAAGAATTGGATATTTTAGTTACAAATAGGTTTCACGCAACTATCATAGCATTAAAACTTGGAAAAGTCCCAATTTTGTTGGGTAACTTAAGTAAGCTTGATGATTTGATAAAGAAATATCGATTAAATTATATCAATATAGACGAAGATTTAATAGAAAAACTGCCAAATTTAATAGAAAAAGTTTCTTTAAATTATAATGAAATTAGTAAAAAATTACATGAAAAGATCAAAAAAGATGTAAGACGCACATCAGAGTTTTATTTAAAATTATTGAAAGGGGTCGCTAAAGAGTTTTAAACTTTAGCTTAAGAATGTAATAAAAAATTTCAATCTACTTACTATAATCAGGAAAGAAATAGAGAGGGTTAAGAAAGTTTGGCGTGCCTTATTTTCCTTAAAAGCTATAATTTCTTCCAGAATTTCTTAAGTAAGGAAAAAGCGTTATAGAACAAGAGCTTTATTAAAAAGTTTGATTTGTCTTTTAGCATAGAATGGATAAACCCAATAACCCCAATTTTTATAAAATTTGAGAAAAAATCGAAGAAAAAGATTAGTTAAAATTGATGAATTGAAAAATAAAAGATTTCTTTTATAATACTAAATTTTTTAACAATCTATTTAATCATAAAGATATAAAGTTTAAATGTCGCTTTCTGTATTAATTCCAAGTTTTCGTGAGAAAAAGAGAATTTATGAGCTAACCAACACTATTCTAAGAGACGAACTTTCCAGAAATATTGAAGGAATAGTTATTGTAACCCCGGATGAAATAAAACTACCAAAATCGAAGAAAGTTGTTGTCATAAAAGAAAGGGAAAGAAAGGGTAAATCCCACGCAATAAAAATTGGATTAAAACATATAAATACATCTCTAGTCCTCCTGTTAACCTCTGATATAAGAGTAAGGAAAAATTTTCTCCAGTATTTACTTCCATATACTAATGATCCTACTGTAGGTGCAGTAGTTGGTAGAGTCATGGCTGACAAAAACAGCAGAATATACAGATTTTCAAAAATCATTTGGGATTTGCATCATTTACTTTGCTTGCATCAACCAAAAGGAACAGAAATAATGCTATTCAGAAAAATTTTCAAAGATTTTCCTCTAGTTTCAGCTGACGAAGTTTTTATAGAATACAAAATAAGAAAGGCTGGATATAAAATTGTTTATGAGCCAAGAGCTTTTGGATATACAAAATCTCCTTATACTTTACTTCAGTTTTTTAAGCAAAGAAGAAGAAGTTTTAATGGTCATTTGCAAATTAAAGAAAGATATAAATTCGAAACAAGTAGTATGAAAATTAGCTTACTTCTGAAAATAGTCTTTGATTATTTAAAAAAACAACATTCGCTGGAAACTTTTTTCAACCTTCTACTAGCTACTTTTATAGAAATTCTAGCAAGGATTTGCGCCTTAATAGATGCAAAAAGAAATAAGTATGAAATAATATGGAAAAGAGTTTGACCTATCTATTCCGCAACACTTGTTATCCTTTTATTATTCTTTCCCTTATTTTCCCTCTTAACAATCTTTATTCTTCCAACTTCTTTTGTTGACTTAACATGAGTCCCTCCATCTAATTGCAAATCTATATCACCAATACCAACAACTCTCAAAACATCAAACTTTTCATACTTGCTTTCATCCATTAATCTTTTCAACTCAGGATGATTTTCCAATTCTTCTTTACTAATTATTCTAGAAAAAACAGGCAAATCTTTTTCCACAATTTCATTCGCTTTCTCTTCAATAAATTTAACAACTTCATTATCGAGCTTTTCCAAATTGAAATCCATTCTTGCTCTATCCTCATAAATTTGGCTTCCAGTAAATTTTATGTTACCAAAAGCTTTTACTAAAACAGCAGAAATTATATGAGCTGCTGTATGCAAACGTATTATCTTATGCCTTCTTTCCCAATCAATTTTTCCATGAACAATATCGTTAACTTTAAAATCTGGCTCTCTTTCTAGCAAATGAACAATTTTTCCATTAGCATCATAATAAGTATCAACAACCTTTATTCCATTAATTTCTCCTGTATCTCCTGGCTGACCACCACTTCTAGCATAAAAAGCAGTTCTATCTAAAATAACTTCTTTTCCTCTAATCTCTAAAACTTTAGCATCGAATTCTTTCAAATAAGCATCTTGCCAAAAAAGTTTTTCTGTCATGTAAAAGAATTTAGAAAATCGAGGATAAATAGTTTACTTAGATGCAAATTTAATAATAAACAAATTAACATTATATTAGTGAGGGATGGAAGAAAAACTAGAACCTCGTTTGCTAATTGAAATCTTAAAGGAGATGAAAGACGTCAAGCGAAAATTAGAAAAAATAGAGAGTTTTATAGGCATGAAAGAATTATCTTATCTGAAGAAGATTTGGGAGCAATAAGAAAGTCTGAAGAAGAAATAAGAAGGGGCAAATACGTCACTGCTTCTCAACTAAAAAAGGAGCTAGAAATTGAATGATTGGATTTACTTTAATTTATTCTGATTCTGTTAGAAAAAGCTCTTAAAAAACTGCTAAAAGATAGGCAAATAGAAATAGTTAAGAAACTTGATTTGCTTCCAATAAATCCCATGCTTCTAGATATCGTAAAAATGAAAGGCTATGAAAATACATATAGGATAAGAATTGGTAATATTGTTATAATAGTTGTTGATTTTGCTAAAAGAGTTATAAAAGTCGTTAAGATTGATGTTAGAGGAAGAATTGGTTATTAATTGACAAGAGTAAAATTACAAACAACTAAAATATTTTTATAACTTGCAAACAATTATTCTCATGAAGATAGAACTAGAAATTCCAAAGGAATACGAAAAGATAGCTAGAAGACTACTTAAAGACATTGAAATCGAATCTGTAATTAAGAGTGGGTTGAAAGCCGAATTGGAAAAGAGAATTAAACTCGAAATTTTAACTAATGAAGCAAAGAGTGTTGCGGCTAAGTTTAAATTAATCAAAGATGAGATTAATGAGTTATCAGAAAGAACGAAATACAAATGGGCAAAAAAACTAGGATTGATTTAATGAAACTTGTAGTAGACACAAATTTTTTGTTCACTATTTTCCTACATTTTTCTGGTAGATAAACTAACAAAAATATTTGAGGAATAGCTCAATCTCAAGTTTGTAAGTCTACATTCTAAGTTAATGATATGAGGAACGAAGAACCAAAAATTGATAACTTGTTGAATGAGCAGAAGGAAATAAAAAGCGAGATAAAAAAAGCTTTAATGATAGTAGAAAGTAGATTATTGGGACAGGAAGTGCCAACAAGAGAGGAAGTTGAATATATAAAAAAGTTTGAGAAAAAGAGGAAAGAAGGAAAGATTAAACTTATCCCATTAAAGGAAATTGAATAGGTTTTCTTATGTTTGAAATTTTTATTGAAGAAGATGCTCTTAAAGAATTAAACAAACTGCAGAAGGAATTGAAAAATTAAAGGTTTTAGAAAAAGGATTTTCGCCTTTGCTTGATATAAAAAAGCTGAAAGGTTATAAAAATCATTACAGATTAAGAGTTGGTGAGTTCAGAATTCTTTTCTTTTTAGAAAATTCGAAGATAGTAGTTTACAAAATAGGTAAGAGAGAAAGTGTATACGAATAATACTATTTTAAATTTTTTCATCTAAACAGCACATATTGACCAATTTTGTTATAACTAAAGAAGTCAAAAAGAAATTGAAAATTTAATACATTCTGCTCCTCATTACAATTTTTTTCGTTTCTTAAAATCCAATCAAAGTAATTCCAATTTTACTTTCATTTCCCTAATTTCAGCCTTCATCGAAATAAATCCAAATACCAAACCTGCTAGTAAACTCTCGAGCACTAGCTCGGGAGAATGAATTATTCCTAACCACTTAAGCAAAATTATCAGAATAGAAAAGCCAATAAGCCCCCATGCTATTATTTCAAGCGCATCTCTGATTTCTCTTCTCATTTACTCACCTTAGTAAAAATTTGATTGATGATTATCCCTACTAAAGCGGCAACTACAAAACTTATGATTTCATTGTAGCCAAGGATTACAATCAAGAGAAATGCTACAAGAATAAACGATATTATTCCAAAGAGAAGCGCAACGTCTTCTTTTCTCATCATAAATCTTTTTTAAGTGGAGTCGAGTTATTAAAAGAAAATCAGATTTATTAATTTTCCATCCTATTCTCTAGTTTAGGGCAGTCTGCTGTCTATTAAATTCAAAATAGAAATTTTATTATGAAATGGTTGAATGAAAAAACAATATTACTGGAAAAAGAGTTAAACGAGTTAGATAAATTTCTATTGAGTTTTGTAGGAATATTAGAGAAGTATTTCGAGTATGTTGTCGTCTCTGGTTATGTTTCAATACTTTTTGGAAGAAGCAGGGCAACAGAAGATATTGATATTTTGGTTAGAGAAATAAACAAGAAAAAATTTTCAGAATTCTGGAGAGAAATAAACAAATCTTTTTGGTGTCTAAATGCAAAAACTTTAGAAGAAGCTTTTGAACTGCTTAAAGAAAGTAGCTTAAGGTTTGCAAAAAAGAATGAGATAATTCCAAATATAGAACTCAAAATTTGTAAAAAAAGAATAGACTTTTTAACAATAAACGAAAAGATTAAAGTGATTTTATCTGGTAAAAAATCGATTTTTATTTCTCCGATAGAACTGCAAATAG
>Ga0080004_1209882_pt1 | contig 13053 bp, 9 predicted proteins | sample WasSprMetagenome_FD_69207 | JGI IMG/M metagenome (GOLD analysis project Ga0080004, IMG submission 69207) | Sulfidic aquatic microbial communities from Washburn Spring, Yellowstone National Park, USA - WS (SPADES assembly) (version 2) | ecosystem: Environmental > Aquatic > Thermal springs > Hot... | reverse complement strand
CGCGCACGCAGGCTCCACCAGGATGCCCTTCCTCAGGAGAATAGGGTTCAAACTGCTAGCCCTCGAGCACGCGCTCCTCGTAAAACCGATGCCCGACCCCTTCAACGGCTACAGGGGCTACACCAGGCGGGCCCTCGAGACCCTCGACAGGGGCTTCGACCCGTCGTACGGGGTGGAGGTGGAGATCAACCACGCGCTGCGAAACCTACCCACGGCGCACGTGCCGGTGAAAGTCGAGTACGGGCCAGAGAGCAAAGCCAACATGCTGCTACAAGGGCTCAACCTCGCCTGGACCATCGCCTGGATATGGATCGCCCACAACCCCCTGCCCACGCTGCTGCTGGCGGCAACCCTCTACGCGGCGTCCACCGCCCTCGCCGCGCACGTGGCGGCGCTATTCAACGCGTCCCGGTACATCAGGCTCGCCTACACGGCGCTCGCCCTAACGCTGCCAACCTTGGCGTCAACGCTCGCAACAGCGGCAGCGGTCGCGCTCGCTGGCAAAACCCGTGCCTAAGCCCAAGATCGCTCTAATAGGCTCCCGCGGCATCCCACCAAAATACGGAGGCGCCGAAACCTTCGTCTACGAGCTATCCAAGAGACTGAAAAAACACTTCGGCGTGTACGTCACCTGCGAAAGCGATCGCTTCGGCATAGACGAGTACGAAGGCGTAAAAAGAGTCCACATCTGGGCAAAACACACACCGACAACAACAATCCCTATAATTTACGATGTAATCGCAACCCTGTACTTGCTCGCCAAAGCTAAAGACGCGAAGCTGCTCTACTACGTTGCGCCAGACGGCGCCTACTCAGCACTCCTCGCGAAACTCGCTAGAAGAAAAACCATCGTCAATACGGATGGAATCGAGTGGAAAAGACTACTGACCAGAATGAAGTTCGCGCCGCTGCACCTAAGACCGCTTTACCTGCTCACCGCTTATGCCCTGCTCATCGCAGAATTCCTAGCGTGCAAAGTACCCGATGTAACAATCGCAGACTCCCTCGCAATCAAGAAGTACCTCGAGCACAGGTGGAAGTCAAAGAAGTTGGAGTATGCAGCATACGGTGCAAGAAAGCTCCCCCAAGTCAACGAGGAAAAACAGCTGGAAACCCTCGAGAAACTCGGGCTGGAACGCTTCAAGTACTACCTCACAATAGGTAGGCTGGTAGCCGAGAACGGCATACACTTAGAGATAGAAGCGTTCAAGAAGGCAAAAACGAGCGACAAGCTAGTCATAGTGGGCCCAGTAAACCCACGAGACCCTTACGTCAAACACCTGATCAAGCTAAAAGGAAGAGACACTCGAATAAAACTCCTAGGAGGGATATACGAGCCTGAAACAGTACACACACTAAGAGCAAACTGCAAAGCCTACATCCACCCCTACACAGTAGGCGGAACAAACCCCTCCCTCCTCGAACAAATGCTTTACAACAGGCCAATCATAGCCTACGACGTACCTTTCCACAGAGAAATACTCAGAGAAAAAGGCTACTACTTCAAAACAACAGATGAACTGGAAAAAATCCTCCAAACAATAGAGTCGAACCCTGATACGTACGATTACATGGAAAACTTTGCGATTTTTACGTGGGATTTTATAGCAAAAAAGTATTTAAAAATATTCCATTCTCTTATCGATGAGAATAAGCGTAATAATAGTCACATATAATGGACAAGTGTACATAGATAAGCTGTTTCAATCACTGCTGAAAGCGATCACCCCACGGCTAGATGTAGAAATAATAGTTATCGACAACGGTAGCACGGATAACACACTGAAATTTATTGAAAAATACAAAGAAACGCTAGGAGACAAGATGAAAATAATAAAACTCAGGAAAAACTTGGGCTTCGCAGGTGGGAATAACGCCGGCCTCCTCTTTTCAAGCGGTGACATAGCTTTCCTTTTAAACCAGGACACCTACCTCGACGAAAAAGCGCTCGCAACCATCCACGAACTCTTCTCGAAACACCCAGACATCGGTGTCGCACAGTGCCTGCTCCTCCAATACCGGTACCCCAACCTCCTAGATTCATGCGGAGATCTTGTCAGCAGCGCAGGGTTCGGGATCATTGGCTGCTGGGGAGCAAAAAGAAGTGAATTGAACCTAAAAGAGGTAAAAGAAATACAGTTAGCCAGAGGCGCAGCGTTAGCTGTGAGGAAAAGCATCTTAGAAGTATCAAAAAAGATCCACGGAACCTATATCCCAACGTACTTCGTAGCCGGCGGCTACGAAGATTGGTTTATATCTTTTTTTGCTAGATTACTCAACTATAAGGTTGTTTTAGAACCTTCATGCATCGTCTATCACGACTCAATAACGCCAAGAAAGCACAATCCCCATATAATATTTAATGCATTAAGTTTTTTCACTGAAATGAAAGCTCCAGTGAAAATGTATCTGGGAAGAGTCTTCTTTTCAATAGCATTCGACTTACTGTTAAGTAAAAATAGAAAAAATGATACTAGAGCATTACTCACTTCATCAAAGGCTTTTATACTTTCGGTAAGAAAAAATATAAGCCTTCGGTTATATATTACATCTATTGCTAAGTTAAATAGAACTACTATAACCAACTTTTGGAAAAAAAGAGAAAAAGCAGGAATATGGCTTCGCTGGTATTTATTCTACCAAAATACATCTAAGTATTTACATAAAAAATAATTTGCATACAATTGAAAAACATTCAAATAATAAATTTAAAGTTGTAGCTATAGTGGTAACATTTAACCCAGACCTAACGTTACTTGAAAAATGTTTAGCAAGCGTTAGTGAACAAGTTGACAAAATCATCATAGTAGACAATGCATCAAAGAACGTTGAAAACGTAACAGCCTTATGCGAGAAGTTTAGATGCGACTTTTTAGAAAACAGGTTTAACGCTGGAGTACCTTACGCACTTAAACGTGGCGTTGAACACTCGCTCCACTACTCTCCCGAATGGATATTGTTTTTAGATCAAGACAGCATCGTTTTCGACGGAGCGATAGCTAAAGCGATGCAGCTGTATCACACGCTCCCCAACCATCTAAGAGCGCAAATCGGCATTATAGCCTTAGGGCAAAGAGAATCTCAAAGCCCCTGCACTATGCGTGAAGTGGTTTATCATACGTTTTCTGGAACACTAATAAAGACAGAGCTTGCAAGAGAGATTCCATTTAGAGTAAATTTCTTTCTAGATCAAGCAGACTTTGACCTATACGCTAGGGTGAGAGAACAAGGATACAAAACCGAGCTAATAGATTGCAAGCTTATGCAACACAGAATAGGCACACCAATATTCATCCCTTTTGTGGCAAAAACAAAAATTCTTTTAGTAAAAATATTAGAAAAAATCGGAATAAGAAGAATAGGCCACATTATGATTGCGAACGATATATCCAAAGTAATAAGCTATGAATCTCCTTCAAGATACTACTATATAGTTAGAAATTCATTAATTTTATTAATGGAGAAAAGAAAAGATGTAATCACATTCATTACAGATATTTTATGGGCTGGATTAGCTATAATATGTGTCGATAGATTTGATAAATTTTTGAAAGCATTTATCCTTGGGTTATCACATGGAATTACCAAGAGACAAGGTTATTTGAATAAAACTATATGAGAGTACGTATTTATGTATAAGATGAACAATATTGTAAACATTTGCATAGCATGCACTGTCAAGTATCGAAACGAATAAGCTTCGAAACGCGTGCGTGCATATGGACCCATATGGGAGTACTAACGATCTTATTTGTCACGAGCGCCAAAGCTTAAGGATGATGAGGTCAAAAGCCGGTAAATATCAACCTTTGCCAAGCCTACTAAAGTTTAAGAATGTATGACAGATAAAAGTCAAAGAGTTAAAATAGGAATTGTAGTACCATATAAATTTGATAAAACCCCTGAACAATTTGGCGGAGGATACGTTAGATTGTCGCGAATATTTAATTTTCTAGATGAATATTTAGATGTATATAAGCTATTTTATAGTAAATCAAATAGATTCGTGAAAGATTTAGTAAAAAATTGTTTTTACATCTTAAGAAATTCCTACATAGCGCGTAAGCACGGGCTAGTAGCAGTCGTCGCAGCGAATCCCTCACCCATAGACGTTAGAACAAGTTGTATCATAAGCAAAATCGCCCGAGCTGTTCGTATCGTTTACATCAATGCTATCCCGCTAACCGGCTATGTTGGGTATAGGCACATAGAACTTAACGAAATACCAACTTTACAACAGCTACTAAGAATTATTAGAGATTCTGGCAAACAATTACCTAATTCAGTAATAGAATCAATCGAATACTACATACTTTTCAGATGCTTAAAAGATTCCATAATTGTGCCATTAACACCGGATATATCTTTAAAGTTGGAAAAAATAGGTTTAAAATGCATAGAGCCGATAAGCGGTGTAGGCTGCACGCCCAACCATACACAATACCGAAAGTGGATCGATGCAGTCTATGTTGCATCACCATTGCATCCGGATAAAGGAATCTACGACCTTATCGACATTTGGGAAATTATTACAAGAAAAATGCCTAATTCGCTACTAGTGATAGTTGGAAGAGAAGATCCAATATTCAAGATAACTCGATTGAAAAAATACATCGAGGCCAAAGGACTCAAAAATATAAAAATTTTTGCAAGCAAGCAAGGAATACCAAACAATATAATAATAAAAATTCTATCACAAGCTAAACTTTTTGTTTACCCAACGAAAAAAGATGTCACACCTTTAGTAGTGAGCGAAGCGCTAGGTTGCGGCACACCCGTCGTAACGTACAACCTACCTGGAATAGAGCTAGCGTACAAAGAATGCGAAGCTGTGATACGAGTCGATCCTGGAAACAAGGAAAAGTTTGCCTCTGAAGTATTAAAACTTTTGAGCGAACAAAAGAACCTAGAAAAGCTAGAGATAGCTGCTGTAAAGTGGTGCACCAACAACAGCTGGCGGAAGATAGCACTTAAAACAGCGCATGCGTACATCCACGCTCTCCTCCTGGGTTATTACATGAAAAGACCCAAGGTAAATTTGAAACGATGATAAAAATAGTAATAAAAACAAAACTTATTCAATTACTTGGAACGCTTGCATTAGCAGAATTCATTCTATTAATGTTAATCAACCACTATTTAGCAACCTTAACAATGCTTACATTAATTCCTTCTAGATTTTTCGCGGAATTTCTAGTACTTAATACCTCATTAAATGTCTTAGAGTCTTTTATTTTATCAAATACATTGATTCTTACTTCAATGCTTCTCTTAATATTACTTCTTAAACTTTTGAACGTGAATAAAATCATTCTGATAATTATTTATGTAATTTTAGCCATCTTTTTTATGATGAAAAATAATAAAGTTAAATCACGAAAAAATGTACATGTGAAAGCATTTTTGAATATTACGTTTTTAGTTTCGTTGTTAGTTACACTCATTGGAGGGGTTTTCTCAGCAACTGTAAATCGGACCTATGTTCCAGACGAAGCGGGTTACGCGTATGCAGCGCAGCTGCTAAACGCGAATGGTTACACATATTCGCTAAGGTACCCGATACTTTCCCCGATAGAAAAATATTTAGGCTCTAGGTTTTTGTGGGTTGTCTATTTATTTTTTGCAAATAATATTGTAGGTATTCCTCCTCCTGAATTATATAAAACAACCCCATTGTTTCTAGCATTTCTTACTCCTGTTGTGATGGCGTTCTTCTATGATTTATTTGAGCTCCAAAGGGTTAGGTATAATGTTATCCTCACAATACTAACATTAGCTTCACCAACTGCAATTTTATGGAGTTTAACAAACTTAGTGGACGTAGCGGAAAGTTACTTTATATTATCTGCAATATATTTCATTATAAAATTTTCCAAACAGTTAGGGAAAATAAATAATGAAATTTGTTATAAATATTTATTAATTTCTCTATATTTTATAATTTTTGTTGTTGTATTTTTAAGAAATAATATAACAACTATAACAATTTTTATCTTGGCATTGATTTTTTATGTTTTCATAGATGTTTATTTTGGAAAAATCAAGCTACCATGTGAACTAAAATTTTTTATTTATTTAATCGTTGCCGTTATATTTATTTTTATAATCATAGATTTTACTTACTTTATAAGTGTTCATGTTTTGAAAAATACCGCGCTTGCGATACTGTTAAGAAGATTGCTCATTTACGGAACTTCATTAACTGAGCTCGTTGTAGGTTGGTTTGTGAGTTACCCGTGGAAGCCGCAGACCGTTTTCTCCTATAGTCTAGAAGAATGGCTTAGAAAAATAAACTTTGCCACAGCTCCAGAGATAAACGGTTTAGCAGTAGCGGGGACTATACTTTTCCCGCTGTGGTTAGACATTCGAAATCTCAGAAAAGAGACTCGTACAACTCTTTTAGCAGCTACTGTCTCTTTTCTATTATACTTTATAAATTTAGGGCTTTTAGATAACTTTCATGACATAAGCAGATATTGTCTTCACCTATATCTAATTTTTACTATTTATACATTAATGGGAGTTTATAATATATTCTTTAAAAGCGGCAAAATATCATTATTATTTATAGGTTTACTTATACCTTTCTTAATGAATAGTTTTGTATCAAATAAATTCGGTGGTACAACATTCTTTTGGATTATTAAACCCTATACTGGATCCGAAACGATTTTGATTTTAGAGTACTTAATTACTATATTTCTAGCTCTATTTTCTAAGTTCAGGAAAAAGGAAAATGAAAAATTTGAAATTTTTATAATTTATCTCTTTCTCTTTTTGTTTTTTAGGTTGTTTTTTATAAATGTAGTATTTGAAAATGATTTAGCACTCTTCTCTCAGTCTGAGAAAATCTTGGGTAAATTAGCTTTAGATATAGAAGATATTCACGATGGTAATTTCACAATTGTACTATCAAATTTTCATGTTTTTCTAAGAACCTTTCTTAGTACCACACATTTTGTAGTTATTCCTTTGCCTTTAACGGTCGATGATTTTTGCGAGCTTGTAAAGGTGGTTCCTAAGGGCACTCTTATAGTCCTTACAGATAACAGTAAATTATCTTATTATACAACTATTAATTCTTATCTATTTAAATTAGTTAGCAAAGAAAACGCAACACTTCCTTGCGGTGCGCAAATTTCTAGAGTTAAATTTTACAAATACGACGGATTTAACTATGCTATTTTTATTAAAGGGAACACTATTGTGAACTCGTCACTATCGTGGGATATTAACGTTAAGCAAACTTTTGTCTGGGATAATAGATCTTGTGTCATCAAGATTTCCAACTTAACAAATGATGAGGTCTCAATAATATATACAGTAAAGTTTTCATACTTAGTACGTCCAAACGTAACTAGCATTATTTTCCCGTATATTGATCCTGTGACAAGGATGAACTTGGCCTACCAAATTTGTTATATTATTTTTTTGGTTAAACCTACAGAGCTAAATATTCTAGGCTTTGGCGCTACTAGCTTAATGGATTTATGCATTCTCTTTGCTTTTCAGGAAATTTTTCTAGTTATAATCCTCTTTATGTTAGTTAATCGCAAACCAACTTTTTAGGCTATGGAAGAAGAGGTTAAGTCACATGACCGCTGAAAAGTCCGATGTTTATTACTCGATCGATATGTATATGCTTGCAAATTTACCTTGTGCTAAATTATCGCTGGAAAATATTAAGAAAAATTTCGAAGAGATGAGACGTTGCTATAAGCGTTGGTATATTAAATATCTTCCGATCGATAAGAATGCAAGAATCTTAGATATAGGTTGTGGATTGGGTCATTTCTTGTATTTTCTTATTATGGAAGGTTACACTAATGCACTCGGGATAGATATTAGTTCGGGAGAGGTATCCTTTGCGAGGAAGTTTGTGACGTCTAACGTAATGTTGATCGATGCTTTTGATTTTTTACCTTATAGGGAAAACGAGTTTGATGTAATCGTCTTAAACGACGTTATTGAACACATTCCTAAAAGCAAAATAGTGTATTTTCTAACATTAGTTCACAAGGCATTAAAAAGGGGAGGAAAATGTTTCATAAAAACCGTAAATGCCAGTAATCCATTCAATTTGAGAGGAAGGTATGTCGATTTTACACATGAAATTGCTTTCACCGAGCGAAGTCTCTTGCAAGTGTTAAAAGCTTCAGGTTTCAAAGTTGCAGCGATGTTCGGAGATAATTGTCCCGCACCAGGCCTAAGGGGTATGCTACACGAATTTTCTAAAAAGATCTTTTTCCTTATATTAAGAAAACTTTTTTTGTTACAAGGAATCCCGCCTCCAGCGATTCTAGATAGAAACATCATAGCGATTGCTCTCAAGGAATGATAGACTAAGCAATAACGCTTAATAGCGCGTTGATGGGGGGTGGTGAAGTGAGCTATAGAGTTGCCGTTATAGGCGGTAGTGGGTACATCGGCGGGGCAATAGCCAAGGAACTCTCTGGTGAATACGATGTTTGGATCGTGGATTTAGTTGAACCGTGGTGGGATTTCAGGGATTACGGGGCGAGCTTTGTTAAGTGCGATATCAGGGTGTTTGAGCGAGTGCTCGAGTGCCTTAAGGACGTGGATCTCGTGGTGCACACGGCTATAGTGCAGATTCCGCGGATTAACGAGGAGCGGCGGTTGGGTTACGAGGTGAACGTGTTGGGGACGCAGAACGTTTGCGAGGCCGTCTATAGAAGCCCACGCGCCAAAGGGCTTATCTTGACGGGTTCTTGGCACGTTTTCGGGGAGAGCGGGCTCGAGGGGGTTTTGGACGAGGGGTTTGGGTACAGGCCTGACCGGGTGGAGGATCGGGCTCGGCTTTACGCTCTCTCGAAGGTGATCCAGGAGGCGATTGTAAGGTACTACGACGAGATGAGCGGCGAGAAGGTTTTCGGCATCGTTAGGTTGGGTACGGTGCTGGGTGAGGGGATGCCAAAGGGCACGGCCGCCAGTATCTTCATCGAGAAGGGTTTGAGGGGCGAGCCTTTGACGCCGTTTAAGCACAGCATGTACAGGCCGATGCTGTACGTGGACGTGAACAACGTGGCTAAGGCTTTCAGGATCTACGCGAGGAAGATCTTGGACGGAGAGGTGGATAAGAGCGGGGGGAGCTTGCGCCGGGTGCTGAACTTGATGTACCCGGAGCCGGTTACTGTTTTGGAGCTGGCGGAGATGGTGAGGGACGTGGTCGCGGAGCTCACGGGGGGTAGGGTTGTGCCGAGGATCGAGGTTGTGGACCAGGGCTTGCCCTCCCTGTTTGACCCGGACGCCAAGCGGAGGTTCAAGGTCGACGTCTCCAGAACCCTCAGCTTCCTCGGCTTAGACAGGCTCACCAGCCCGAGGGAGTCAATCGAGCGCATCGTGAAGTGGAAGCTGAACTTAACACAGTGAAGACCGTGCGCGCCTTCGATATGCGCCCCGATATAGACGCCGTCATAAGCCGCGCAGGAGGAGTTAAGCGGCTATTATTGGTCTCGACGTCGGCTGATGCATGGATTTCAGGGGTGAGGTCGGGTGAGGATAGCCATACTTGTTACCCTATTTCCTCCAAGGTGGATAGCTGGTACTGAGATAGCTACGTATAACATCGCGAAGCATCTAGCTAGAAGAGGGCATGAAGTGCACGTGATAACACGATATGATAGTGGGCTTCCCAGAGTAAGCTTTGAAAAAGGGTTTTATGTCCATCGCATTAACGCTCCTAAATCTGACCTTGAAGAGATGACTATTTATGTTTTGAGAGAGTTAATGCTGATAAGAACTTTGAAACCTGATATCGTTCATGCTCAATCGATTAGGAGGGGGTTGGCCTGTGTTCTTGCAAAGAAACTGTTTAAGATACCATGTGTTGTTTGGGGGCAAGGATCAGATGTTTATTTACCTTGGAGATTTAAAAGTTTTTACTCCAAAATTGTATTAAGTGAAGCAAATGTGCTAATTGCGTTAACGGAGTATATGAAGAGGAAAATGATTAAGCTGCTTGGCAAGGAAAGGAATAATATATTTGTTCTGCCAAATGGTATAGATTTAGAGTTGTTCTCTAACTATTCTGAAAAAAATATAAATGATACAATTAAGTCAAAAAAGAATTTTAGAATAATACTATATGTAGGAAGGTTAGAACCCGTCAAAGGTGTTAAATACTTAATTGAATCATTAGTATTTTTGAAAAATAAAGGAATCAGTAATGTAAAGCTTCTAATAATTGGTGAAGGAACTTACAGAAAGTTTTGCGAGGAACTTGTAAAAAAGTTACACCTAGAGGATTTCGTAGTTTTCCTTGGTAGTGTTCCGCACGAGGAAGTCCCAGCGTACATGGCCCTGGCAGACGTACTAGTACTCCCTTCGCTTTCGGAGGGATTTGGAATAGTGCTGCTAGAAGCTATGGCTATGGGTCTCCCAATTATCGCTACTAAAGTTACAGGATTAACGGAAATAGTCGAAGATGGAGAGAATGGCTTTCTAGTTGAACCACACAATCCATTAGAGATAGCAGAAAAATGTTATATTTTTCTAACTAATGACGATATAAGAGATAAAATATCTGAAAACAATAGGAAAAAAGCTAAAAAATACGAGTGGGAAAAGATTATTGATAAATTGGAAAAAATATACTTTTATACATATTATAGCAGTTTTAGCGAGAAAGATTCTTAATTATTGCATAGTAACCTAGGAGTCTGGTCTCCAGATGTTTGGTAAGAGCGTTAGATGCTTCACGGATTTGCGCTTGACACAGTACTTACAGTTGTTAGACTCGCTTATGGGCTCGTTATCTAATCCTTGGCGTGTCGACTGCAATATTACAGTGGTGGAGAGTTATATGTAGTAACGTTGCCTTGACTGTTTAAAAATAAAAAGAATTAAGGTGGGCCAGTGAATGCTGGTGTGCTGGGGGTTGATCCGCTTAGTTGCCTCCACGATTCCCATTGTCCGCTTTCTGTTTTCCAGCAATAGTATATGGCGTTAGTTGAGGATCTAACGAAAACGTAGAGTTTACCGTTGTACCAGGTTATCGATGGCGAGCTTGGTGTTGAGCCGGTGGGGATTCTCTCCCATAGTCCCCACGCGCCGCTCCATACTTTAACGTACACTCTGTTGTCGCCGCCTCTCACGGCGAGGAACAGGTGGGTTCCGTTCGAAGCGAGGCTCGGGGCACTCGGTGTCGAGCCCGGAATCTGATTCCAGCCGAGCCACTTGCCAGTTGATAGATCGAGCTGCCCGTGGTAGATGCTTAACCCGTCGCTACCCCTAACAACGATGTGGAGCCTGTTGCCTGCAACAGCGGCTGCGGGTGCGTCGATCGTGCTCCCGGGAAGCTGTATCCATCCAGGTCCTCCTAGCTCGCTGTAGTAGATTCCGTTGTTGCCCCCTCTCACGACTAGGTATACTTTAGAGTTTTTAGCGTCAACAGCAATTGCGGGGCGCGACGGTGTTGAACCCGGTAAACTCTGCCATCCGGTAAACTCTCCTGAAGAAAGCTTGATTGAACCGTACCATATTCCGTTGACTCTGCTGCGGACGACTAGCAGGAGGGAGTCTCCAAACTCGGCTACCGCTGGAGTATCCACCGTGGAGCCTGGGAGGCTAACCCACGTGCTCCAATTGGAGGTTAACCACCTATAGTATATCCCGTCGCTCATCCCCCGTACAACAAGGTGCAGCCTGCTCACTAGGGGATCGATCCTATAGATTAGCCAATCGATATCGGTTGCGGTGGGGAAGTAATACCCTGCAAGATAGAGGCTTGACCCATCGAAAGAGGCTCCTCTAAAATACCCGTTTTCTAGCGGGAGGCTGCCCACCGCTTGCAGCTCCCTATTCAAAACCTGTACAACCGAGCAGTATTTCCCCTCCACGCGCGCGCGCACGATTGCGTAAATGTAGTCGGTGACTGGTATCAGCTTTGTAACGTTCCCTTGGAGGGAAACTTGCTTCACGATAATCCCGTCAGAGCTCAATTTCAGGATAGTGTTGCCGACCGCTACGTACGCGTTCCCCAGCACGTCGAAAGCGATAGACGTGTAAAACCACGCGTAGGGAACCAGTTTTTGCGGGGAAACTGGTAGATCCATGCTCTTCAGTAAATTCAGATCGGTGTCCAAAATTTTCAAGTGGCTTTTTGCATCGTCGCCAGCTCCGCCTACAACCCACACTTGCCTTGTTTTCGGGTTAACGCCGATAGCGTAAGCTTCATCCCTACTACCGCCTACGAGATCGTATTGCGACATACCTTTAAAGTTTAAGTTTAAATCGTATTTTCGAATACACCACCAGTTGCCTGAATAAACTGAACCTGCTACGTAGATAGCGTTTCCATCAGTTGCTACAGAGTAGGGTATGTCCCACCCACTGTAATCGTAGGGCACTCTGATATAGTTATTTAAATTTGTGACATCAAACCGAATTATATCCCATTGGTAATTATTTCCCGCATCCAAACCGATTGCATAAAGGTAGTTGCCAACAACAATACAATCGTATAAACGATCTACACCATTCGTGGGGTTGAGCTTCCAGTATTGGATTACTTCTCCGGATGTTTTGTTCAACTTATACACCATGAACTCGGTATCGGTGCCGGAAACGTTGTGATCTCCAGCTACGAAGACGTAGTTCCCCCAGACTGCCGCGCAAAGCGCAAAGTCTTCATACGGTCCCGGCGTTATCGGAATCCTCAACGTTACGCTGGGTTTCGGGCTCCAAAAACCTGGCTCGGCAGAAACTGGTTGAAGATGAGCGAGAGGTAGCGCTAGAACAGAGATCGCCGCTAAGAGGAACCATGCAATGCTTCTCTCCACAAATATTGAAAACACGATAGTTAATAACTTTTACGCGCGACCGCTGTGTAAGCGCGCACTTTGTTTCATATCGCAAAGCATTTATATGGTTCATCTATTTTAGAGAAAATGAACCTCCATGAGAAGGCGGCCCTTGCCCTATTTTATCCTACCGCTAGTTGTTCTAGCGCTCAGCTATCCAGCGCTAACGTACGTGTATCCTCCAGCCACAAGCAGGAGCGGTTGTATACAACAGCTGGGAGTTGGGGGTACT
>Ga0080004_1101873_pt1 | contig 13055 bp, 10 predicted proteins | sample WasSprMetagenome_FD_69207 | JGI IMG/M metagenome (GOLD analysis project Ga0080004, IMG submission 69207) | Sulfidic aquatic microbial communities from Washburn Spring, Yellowstone National Park, USA - WS (SPADES assembly) (version 2) | ecosystem: Environmental > Aquatic > Thermal springs > Hot... | reverse complement strand
GTGTCAAAACCTCTTCGTCTCCTGAAGGCAATATCAGAGATGCTCGGGAGCCCGTGGTTTTAGCAAGAATAGGCTGCCCACTCGCTGACAACCCAGATGCAATTAAACGCACAACGCTGGATTTACCACGGCTTCCTGTTATCGCAATCACTAAAGGAATGGTATGTCTTATACGGTTAACAATGAGTTTTTCAGTCCATAAATAGATTAGGAGCACTCCTATACTTCCACAACTAATAATTAGATTCATTATTAAACAATTACATAATATTCATCAAATAAGTTCTTCCAGCCACTTTTACATTTTTCGATAGTGTAAAGCATACCGGAGACTGTGTAAAAGAGCAGCATGGTAGCCTTCCCGGCGAGAAACCGATTGGCAAGGAAGGAAAGCTACCATGCATTTGTAACAAGATGGTAAAGGCGTTTGAGGCGGAGCTCAAGGAGTTGGTGCGGGGCTTTCTGGAGGCCCTTATGCGGGAGGAGCGGGCGATGTACTTAGAGACACACCCTACAAGCGCCAACGGCTACTACACCCGCTACCTCCTTACCCTCGTGGGACCGGTAGGGGACCTCAAAGTTCCCCGCGTACGGGAAGGCGATTTCCATCCCAGGATCCTCCCCTACCGAAAGTGGGCCTCCTTAGAGCTTTCGGAGATCATCCAAGCCTGATGGACGACGGGAGATCCTCGAGTTTTGGCTCTTTAGTAAAGTGCTTAAGAACCTTAGGCGACGTGGGGTCCAAAGGGTACAGATCTTCATCACGGATAACCTCTCGCGGCCAGAGGAGGCATTCAAGAAGATCTTTCCCGAAAAGGACTAGCAACTTCGTGCTCTGCACGCGGCGCGGGATGCGCTGAACAAAGTGCGGAAGAAGGACCGGGAAACGCTGGCCAAGGCTCTCAAGAAGCTCTATCGGGCAGAAACGGAACAGGAGGCCGAGGAAGCCTTGCGAGGCTTACGGGAACGCTGGGGCACAGTCTTCCCAAGATCGTGGAGCGCTGGGGAAACCAGGGCTTAAGCTCTTCTGGCTTTCCTGCGTCATCCTAAGCCCATCCGCAGGTATCTCTATACCACCAACCTCCTGGAGCAGCTCGCAAAGGAGGTGAAGAGGTGAACCAAAGTGGTGGAAGTATTCTGTAGTGAAGGGGGCCGTGGAAAAGCCCTTATACTGGTTTTTGAGTCAGCTCGATGAGACTTGGAGAGCGCGCAGGCCCCGAGGGTTTGCGGAAATACAGATAGGAAGATATCATGCTGGCTGGACACACTAAATGGGCGCTATGGAAAACTGCCCTCTCAAGCGGCTACGCTAGACAATGCGTTGTACGCAACAGTCATCAGCAACACATAACAATATTTGCCAAACCTATTCCCACACGACTCGACCCGTTTCTGACGGCGCGTGGAAAAATGCTCCTATACCCCTTTGAAGTATTTCCGTATAGGAAGGAATATTTTCTATAATTAGTGGCTTATCGGCGTTAAACTTGGTCCACACTTCTGTTATGGTTTTAACTGTCTGGCAATGACGCCCCACTCGTACATCAATTGGCCAGCCACTCTCATCAATTGGCCAGTAAAGCAGTTTATGCTCTCCAGCTTTAAGAACAAAGGGATCTTGGCCAGTTAAGAGCAAAGCCTCGTCAGTAATCCCCCGAACTCTATCAAGGAAAGGTTCCGGTGTTTCAGCTAAAATGCATCCTGCTTGTGAGAAATCACCGATCTCGCGATGCGAAAGCCCGTGAAGATTGACTGGAGACATTTCTACTCCCAGTCGGAAATAATTTGCGCTGATTAACATTGAGGTCATTGTAGCAATGGGCAACAACTTTTGATGGGCCACCAAAGTCCCAATTACAGGGTACTCTAACTCAGCTTCGTGAAGATCTATGACCAAATCAACGTTTTCTGTCTTGATCAAGTTCATTAAAGCGTAACAGGTTTGTTCACATAATAAGCCGCTGGGTCTTCCTGGCCATGTCCGGTTTAAGTTGCGTATATCCATATAGGCGAGTAATTGCCCGCTAGGGTAATGTATATAGGTTTCCGGGTCAGGCCAGGAATCCAAAGGGTTAGCCCATCGATCCCCCATACGGAACTTCTTGATACCCCAGGGTGTGGTTATCCGAAAGAACCGAGGATAGGCATCGCCCGGTCGGGTCACCGTGGACCCGCTTTTATTATCATGTATCACAATAAACGCTTTTCCTTGGCGCATCACAGCGTTCTCTACAAGTAATTGGGCAGTAAGACTAGCAGCGGGCTCTTCAGGATGCGTTCCTCCCAACACTAGGATAGCGCCGCCAGGTTTATGGCTGTCTAATACATAGACATTGCAGTCATTTATGGTATTCCTAAGTTGCGGAAAATAATCGCTGAGCCTTTTGACTTCCGTAACCCCAGGGCCCAATACGACAGCTTCTTGAAAATGGCGATGTTCATAAAAAGCCAATCCTGCAAACGCGCCCATAAGGAACACACTTAGACTTATTATACACTTAACTATTTGTATTCTTTTCCATTTCATTTTCCGCCTCCAACAAGTTCATTTACAATATATCTTTTTTGAACTGTTTTTACTAAGCCAGGAAACCACATGCTTTTCCCATCTACCCTTAAGCCATGCTAGTATGCTGCCAAGTATACAATTTTTATTTAATTCGACATAAACGCAAAAGAAAAGGAACTATCATTAATAAATAAAGCAAACTGGCTTGAATATCGTTTGTCTTTAAAAAATTGTGGAATGTTACAGCAGTAAAAAAAGCGACAATCAAATAATACAAAATCATTACAAACAACACCATTGCCAATCACCCCTTGCTTAGTATTTTTAAATTATTGCTGAACACTACAAACAACGTAGACAGTCCCAAAATAAAAACTGCAGGAATAAGAGTACGGCGAACAAAGCCCTTGTAATATGGACCCGAATAACCCGCCACTAGTACTGCGGCGCGCCCTACTATAGCAGTAGGGGGTAACATATCCCCTATTGGCCACATGACTGACATGCCTGCTAGAGCAATAATAGGATTGAACCCTTTCATGTTAAAAAGTAAGATTAAAGGCACACCAAGTAATGGGGCAACAGCATATTGAATTGCCCCTTCGGAAATAGGCAAAATTAGGAAAAGCAATGCAAAAATAAGAGGCAAGGGAAGCGTTACAACACTTAATGCGATCAATCCACGCGCTCCGCTTAGAGTCATGACTTGCACAAGAATACCCGCTACCAACATGATCCCCGTTAGAGGTAACAACTGACTTACAGTATTACTGGCCACGCGCCATAAATTGATACATTGATAATTTAAAATCCACACCACCATTCCCGCGGCCATGAAGATTAGAGGCAAACCAAGTACTGGAAATGTCCAAGGCCATATTCGCCCCGCCAAAATGAGCATGAGGACGACAAAGAAGGGAGCGAGAGCTTTCCACCAATTTTTGATTCCCATAGACACTTCCGGCAACGTTTGTAAAGCATGCTCCAGGTTGATAGCAGTACTGCGGCGACCTAAAAAAAGTATGCTAAATAAGGCCCCAGCTACGCTCAAAATTCCCAAAGGCAGAAAGAAACCCACGTATGGCATATTTGACCCTGCTGCAGTCATCATTGCCCACAAGTTGATCGGTGGAGCTGCTGCCCCCATTACAGCTCCCAAAAAGATGATGGCTGCTACATAATCCGCTGGCAAATTCATCAAAGTGAGAACTTTAGCAACTAAAGGTCCCACGATTAACACGGCTACAGTACCGGAGCCTGTGAGAGCACCTGGTATAAGCAATATAAAGGCAAGGCACAATAAAGTTAAGATTCGATATCGATAAAAGCGTTTTATAATGTTGCGTATTAAAAACGCTATTCCTCCGGCTTCGCTATACAAGTTCATAAAAAATGTTGCTGTTAAAAAAATAAGAATTACATCCAAATACGTAAACGCGCCATCAACAATGTGACGAGGAAACTCAAACCAATCAAAACGCTCACTAAAAAACCCCCGAGGAGGCATTATAATCCCATGAACTACTAAGCCCATAACAGCAGCAGTGAAGAGAGAGATCTCTAGATTTAATTTCAACAAACGCGCGATGATAAAACTAAAAATTATCGTTCCTAAAACAACGCCGGCATGCAAATACATCCAATCCATAGTTCCTCCTCGCATGTGTGCAAGAAAATCGGCCGTGAGAGGTTAGTGCTCCTCTCACGGCCGGTCACTTTTGCAATTATCCAGTGGGTGTGAGCTGGAAAATTTTAGGGAAAATCTGAAGAAGATCCAGAGGTTGGTTGATGAAAATCTGAGGGATGCCTTTTTCCTCGCTTATTTTTGTAAAATATCCATCCCAGTTAATGTCACTTCGAGTAATTAAAAGGTCAGCTTCTGGAGTCATCGCGCGGATAGATTTTTCATCATATTCATCTGTGCGCCGTGACGGACCTTCGATTTGACCAACGATTATGGTAAGCCCAAGTTCGCGAGCTTTTTGGACTAGCGCGCGACAGCGGTTGACTTCGTAGTCCACATCGACGCCAGCAGCTCCCATTCCTTTGAGGCTTGTTCCGGTCGTAACAAACAGAACACGCGGAGGATTAGGACCGTTGCATAAAGCAACTAATTCATCCACGGTCAGCAGGTCACTTTGTATACATGGAATGCCCAATTGATCACAAATAAGTTTGATCATCATAGCGCCGGGGCTTTGCCCACACGTTGTAACTACAATAGGAGGTACGAGCTTTGGGAGATTTTCGGGTATAACAAATTGAGGGGTCTCTTCTTGTGCAAACGAGCCCAGTTGTATCCCTACAAGTAATTCCAACAAAACTACACTTATCGCCCGAAAGCAGCTCCATCTCATTGTTCCCTCCTTTACCGATCATAATAAAGATCTTTATACAAACTTGGATCTGTTGTTTGACCAAAGCCAACCGCCTCAAGCCACCATTGAGGATAGCCAATACCTGTCCGCTTTCCATCAGCCCAAATATAACCATCATGATATTTAGACACTAAAGTATCAGCCAGATCCCACCAGGCGTTGACAACACGGTTTACAGCGTCGACACAATAGTTCGTAAGGAACGTAATAGCTAGGTTAGGCTCAGTGTTATACATAGCTACTGCAGCAGCCTCGATGGCGGGCTGCATGGCCAAAAATTCATGCTCAAACTTACTTTGTACAGCTTGGATGTCCTTTATCATGTAATTCCAGAACAGGTTAGCATAATTGTGAACAAAAGCGAAAGCCCACCAAGCCGAGTCGCGAGAAATCTTAAACGGGTCACGGATTTGTAGACTTTGCGGGACAGAAGTAATACCACAGTAAAGTGGTGTGTAACAAGTTGTAGACGGGGCGTGCAACCCAAACCACAACACGCCACCAATGGGATTAGGTAGCCATGAGCGCGCTTGTGCTACAAACGAATAAGAGCAGCGGAACATAGAAATCGCTCGTTCCCAGTTAGCGCCATTGGGCAGGTTCTTGGTCGGCCAACGATTGGGGTTGTTATATGGCCCAGCGGCAAGTCCAGTCGTAAGGTCAAACGGGGTCCCTTCGTAGTGATCGCGGTTTATAGCCATGAGATCAGCCACAGATAGCTTGCGATCAGGTTTTACACTAAACGGATATCGCTTGGCCCACGGATCGAAATGGCGGGACGGAGCAATAAGATCGAACACACGCCACTCTCGTCTGCTGTTATAAAATGAATCTTTCGGTCCGTAGACCTCGTAAACGCGGAATGGAACACCGCTATCGCGTTTCCACCACCCCATTTCCTCGGCCAAAGTAAAAATATTAGGTGAGGCCATGAACCAGTCGGGTTTTGACAGGTCAATCTCCCCTATACGGCTACGGTTAGCACAAACAAAAACTTCATCATCAGGAACCCGTTGCGCCACCCATACCGCCCCAGGCTTGCCACAACCCGGAGTCCAAAATGGACCAGGACCATAGATCTCAAATACCCAGCCCTCATTAGGGTCAATCACGGTTAAGCATTCACCAGCGTCAGCATAACCGTATTCTTCTGCAAGCTTTCCCATAATTTGAATAGCCTCTCGAGCTGTGCGTGCTCTCTGCAAAGCAATTGCCTCGAGTTCTTCAATGTAAAACATGCCGTTAGGATTTACTAATTCCTTTCGTCCTCCAATAGTAGATTCCCCAATCGCGACCTGGTTCTCATTTAAAAATGGATAAGCAATATGAAAGTAGGTGTAAGTAACAGGAACTTGCGGAATTTCACCTACAACTGTCGGTGGATGCAACGGATCATCCGTAAGACGATTCTTATAAATTTTTACAGTTTCGCCAGGTGTATGCATACCTCCGGGAACTATCCAGAGCTTTGGGTCATACCACCCATCACAAGTATGGGTCGTCATCACGGAACCGTCGATCGATGCGTTTTTGCCAACGATAATAGCCGTGCAGCTCCTTTCAAATTCGGTCTCCTCGTGGGTTAGCGCCACAAATCCTAGCCCAATAAGTAAACTAATAATTAACCATATCTTCACACCTTTCATTTACATCACCCCCGACAAAATACTATATAGCCCTTATTCCGAGTTTTGTCAAGTATAACGAGCACCAAAGCTATTACAGTCCCAACCACCTTACCGGGGGAGGCCGATAGAAGGCTCAAAGTGCTCACGGACGGAAAGGCAATTTTTCATTTCTGGAGTGTTCCTTACCGGAAGCAGGCTTTGTCGGAGCTTTTTAAAGCCTTCTTCGTTTTCTATGTTGTCGATTTAAGTGACTGACAGATTTCCCCCTGTTAGGAGGTTAACGGCGCTTTCTATTTGTTCTAAAGCGGCCTTACCCTTATCAAGCTCGCGGTAAAATCCGAGAGGAGTTATGCGGGGTTTTGGGAGGAGCCTCTTTCTCTTGTCGTCGAGAAAAACAGCCAGAACGCCCCTCTACGTGTCTTAGGCATCAAGACCGCGGTGCGAAGGAAGCCCCTTGGGTTTTTAGCTTTTTGCGGAAGAGGGAAGCTCACAGAATGAAGAAGGACTTAAGGAACTTAAGCAACGCGGGATTCAAAGATACAGATTTTTGCTACCGACGAGCTTTAGCGCTTTCACATCGTTTTCGCGCTTTTCCTAGGATCTAACTTTGAAAAGACTACTCTAAATAATTCAAACGGGCCTCCTCTTCTCTGAGGAGGCCCGTTCATCCTTGTCCTTGTCTTTTTTCTATTTGCAAATCGAGCAAGGAACTTCCCCGGTTTTCAACATCTCAATATATAGGTCATACAAATAACCACCGCAATCTGGACGATTGTTATTCAGTTCGTATAACAACTTGTCAACCAACTCCCAATACAGCTTTTCAGCCCTTAGCATGACACTAGATGTATAATTGGTCAAAAAAGTGCAGGCAAGTTTAGGATCCGTTTTGTATAGTTCCAAAGCCGCTTTTTCCACGGCCGCTTGCATCGCAAAAATCTCTTCTTGGAACGGCATGATCACTTGGTCTAATTGCGGTTTCAAAACTCCGTAATAATGATTAACAAGGTCGTCAACCAGTGCAAAAGCCCACCACGCTGATTCACGATCTACTTTGGACCTATCCAGGGTTTTCCACGATTTAGGTACATCAGTTATACCAAGATATACGGGAATAAAAATACTGTTTTCAGGGTTATCTAATCCAAACCAAAGAAGGCCAAGCTCGTTTGGTACATAATCACGGGCCTGGGCTACGAAAAAGTAAGAGCAATAATACCGAGCAATCGGTCGATAATAGGTAAGCCCAAGCCACTGGATCCAAGTAGGATCAACTTGTGGAGTTGCAAGTGGTGTTTTAACTCGCCCCAGCTTTGGATCAGTATAGAACCAAGGATCTTGTTCAGTCATATCATAAGGCGTGCCTTTCATCGTGTCGCGGAATAGAGAGATAACATCGTATACTGAAATCGGCTTTTCTGCCTTTACGGAAAACGGATAATTGAGCGCGTCCTCAAATTTCCAGTTTTGAGAAGGCGCAAAGGTGCTATAAACGCGCCACAAACGTGTCATCCCGCCAATTTTCCACGGATGGTTATAAATGTCACCGTAGACTTCACGCCAAATAAAAGGTTTCCCACTGTTCGGATCATAAAGTCCAAGTTCAACCGCGGTCTCGATGTAGTTCTTACAGACCAAGAAATTTTCTGTATCGTTTGGGTTGATTGTAGCAATTCTGCTGAGGTTAGGGACAACAGTGAAATGATCGTCAGGAACACGCTGCGCTGCCCAGACTGCTCCAGGTTTTCCACTGTCAGGCGTCCACAGGGGCCCGACTCCAAAAATCTCCATCACCCATGCTTCATTGGGGTCAATAATAGTTAGACACTCACCAAGATAACAAGATTCACGGAATCCATATTTTTCGGCTAGTTCACCAATAATAAGGACGGCTTCACGAGCAGTTTTGGCACGCTGCAAAGCAAATACCTGGAGTTGCTCAATGGTCATGATTGCATATTCGCTATTTTTTGTCTTGGGGTGGCCACCAATGGTAGTTTCGCCGATAAATACTTGGTGCTCGTTGGCGAATGAATAACCAACGTGGAAATATTTGTAAGTATGTGCAACTTGAGGAATTTCGCCTAATTTTACAAGAGGTTGCTTATGGGCATAAATAATCCATTCATAGACTGGGGCCATTGATCCTGGGGGAAAATCTTGTGCAGGAACTACGATAAGACGCGAATCGTACTCACAATCTACAGTGTGCGAAGTTATCACAGATCCATCAACCGTAGCCTTTTTCCCCACTACTATATCTGTACACCCAAAACCCGACCAAGCCAACAATATAATTCCAATAACCATGTACCGTACTTTATGCTTCATAAAATTATCACCTCCTTTGAAACTTGTATAACAAAAATTCTTAAATGTCAAGTGGGCAATCCATAGTGCCCCATTTAGTGTGTAAGGGCAACATGGTAGCTCCCTATCCGGATTTCCGCAAATCTGCGTAGCCTGCGTGCTCCCTTTGCAAGGTCAGCCGTTCTTTATTCTAACCTTAAGGCCTGAAAGCTTTGCGCGACAAATGCCGTAGTCAAAATAAAAAGTTTATTTAGCTAAGTACAATACTGTTCTGTTACAATTTGCATCCAATTGTAACCAACCCTAAGGCCCATAAAGGCGGCCCGTTCGAGGGAAAGGGGATAAGAAACCCTCTCCTAACTACCTGGCTTTTTACGAGCTTTTAACTCGAGGGCAAACCAATTGGGCAAAGTCCGTTAAAGTGCGACATTTGTCGCGAGATAAGGGGGAAAAATTTGGGGGCCCGCTACTCTGATCGCACTTGCTTGTACATCTTGGCCATTCTGCCATGCCGTAACCAGATCTGGCGCAGTAGAAAAAGCTTTATCCGTTGTGCCAGCCCTGTCAACTCGCTACGCAAGAGGAGACGATTGTTTCCTTGAGGATTGCCGCTCTTTCTAGGGCTTTCTGAAACATAAGCGAAACTTTGGTCTCTTTTGTTTACCGCCAATGTAGTCTGGTTAAAGGGGGATGGAAGTTAATCGGCCGGCTAGACAGCACAGAACAGTTAAAGTTCTATCAAATTCTTCACAAGGCGGAATGAGTGTGAAATAAATCGCATTAATGAGACAAGTCTGTAAAATTTGACACACAATAACTGAACGTATTATATTCAGAGGGTTAAGAAGGGGGGCTTATGGAGGAGGTTTCACCGAAGTCTCGCCTCGCTACTACATTGTTTGCTTGGTTTTTGGGCTGCTTCGGAGTCCACCGGTTTTATTTAGGCAAGGTAGGAACAGGGCTTCTCATGCTTTTTACTCTCGGGGGATTTGGGATATGGGCATTGATTGATTTCATCCTAGCCGTGTCCGGTCTCATGACAGATTCTCAGGGGCGTCGCGTAAAAAATTGGTGATGTTAGAAAAGTTTATACGGAGGTGCAACGATGTGGTTATTAAGAAGTCCCAAAGAGCGTCGAGAAAAATGTGGCAACTGTAATTATTGGAAACCTACAGACCCTGCACAGGAACGCGGCATATGCGGTTTTTCGTTAGGAGATCCTGAGAGCAATTGGACTTCGGCTAATGACTTCTGCGCTGCTTGGACTCCTCGTCCAATGATTATTGAACAACTTGATTCACACGCTACTAACTTCGCCGAAATGGAGGATAGTTTTGAGGACAGTTTTATAGAAAAACCCGCCGAAGAGGATGTCGAGGTGTTCGAGGATGATAAAGGGAACAACGAACTCGAAGCGATATTCAAAATCGAAAGCGCTCGCGAAATCGTTCAGTCTCTGCCTCAAGAAGAGAAAGAACAAACTAACGTACCAGCAATAATTGGTTTTGTTTTAGGCTTGCTTAGTTTATTTATTGCTCCATTCATTTTAGGTATTTTAGGGCTCATTTTTTCTTTGATTGGCATGAGCAAAAGTGCTCCTAACCGAGGATTCGCTACCGCCGGCTTGATCCTCAGCGTCATCGGCATTGTCTTCGGAATTTTATCATTAATCTTGGGCGCTGCTTTCTTGGGACTATTGCTTGCGATCCTTGCTTCTTAAAGACCAAGCCCAACAAGAGGTTAACCGAACTCGCTTTTCAATCTAAAGGTCCGCCTTTCTAATTCCGTCTTCTGTAGATTGGCAACTTCTCTTTTGTAGTTTATACAATCGCCTCAGAGATCAGGCGGGGTGAGAGCCATGTGGACTTATGAGGATCTTATGAAGTTAACCCCCGACGAGTTTGAACGCGTTCTCGCAGATTTGTGGTGCGCCATGGGGTACACCGTAACAGTAGTGGGCGGACCGGGTGACAAGGGTATAGACATTCTTGCCGTCATGGAAAGAGGAGTCCCATTTACTGTGGGGATCCAAGCTAAGTGCTATGGGCCAACAAACAAGGTCGGTGTTCGTGAAATTCGGGAATATGCGAGTCTCCTCGCGAAGCGCGAAGTAGACAGCATAATAGTGGTATGTACTTCGGGATTTACAGAAGAGGCGTTACGAGAAGCAAAAGACTTAAATGTGAAAACAATAAATGGAGGACAACTCCTTGAGTTACTCAACCAGCACAAGGTCTCTCTTCCTGTGCAAATGTCCTTTATGCCATCAGCTCAGTCTTCTGTGGCCAATGAAAAACGCGAACCTCCCGCACTGAAAAAAGGAGCTGAAAAGCAAAAACCAAAACTTGGACACGCAGAATGGGCAATAACCCTTCTGTTACTGGGGATAGGCGGCTTTATAAGTTTTGCGGAAGAGGGATTCAACGCCGGAATGTTTGTATTTGCTTTGTTTTCTTTTCTCATTGGGCTTGGATTAGGTGTAGATTATCTCACCAAACAGTCTTCAGTTCGTGAGTTACAGAATGGACTTAATTTGAGTAAAGACGAAGCACAAACACTTGTCATTCGCGGTTTTGATTCAATTAGCAAAATAGCAACAACTAACCCAGAAACCCTGGCTTTGCATCTCGGGTGTGATGTCCCCAAAGCTTACGAAATCATTCAACGCGCAAGAACTTCTCCAAAACGTGTGGAAGAAAACATTACAAAGTCTTCTTTGGTTACAAGTTATGCTTTACGAAGAATACTAGCGTACGTAAAGCAAGACGAAAGGCCCATCGGTGTGATCGAAGGGAAGTGGGGCCCTACTAGTATATCTTGTATTCTTTTGTTTACGGATTTCCGCATCATTGTGGCTGAGTCTTTAAGGTATAAACTCATCGCTATCGGAAATCCCCAACGGCCAATCGATGTCCAGATAACAAGTGAACGTTACGCAAATATTACATTTGAAGACGTCAACGGTGAGAAGAAGCACTCTGTGTTGAAAGTTTCACGTCCCCATCTTGAAAAAATTTTACAGAATTATCAATCCTTACAATCAATGTGAAGCATGTTTCTAATAACATGGAACACGGCCTGGTTGAACTTTTTTCACCGGAATACCGCGTACCTAGAAATCATGAGTGTCTCTTGGCACTGTTGACAAACCGCCGAAAACCCAACATCGGTAGGCAAAAGCAGCTAATGGTTGGAAAAAACCAAAACTAACGGCCTTTCAAAAACTCTGGCCACCCCAAAGCCAACGAAAGATCCCCCGCGCCCACCACGGACGTTGTTCACGGGGAGCTGGCAATGCCAGCCGCTCAAGATCCCGAACTTGCTCTTGAAGCTTTAAGGCGAGATTACGCCAGTAATCCCTCTCTTTTTCCAGTTCTTCAACGAGCTTCTTGACAGCCCAAGGCAATTCCCGCGACGCTTCCACTTCGGCAACGGCGACCGAAACCTTGTTTGACGTATCCTCTAAGTCCCTCTCTGACGCACTTTGCGCCGTAGTGTTTTCTTCATCTTTTGTCAATCCAGGACCCAATTCGCCTCGTAGAACCCGTGCAGCTTGCCGTAAAGGCAACCCTCTTGTGCGACGCACTTCCTCAAACCTTTTTAGAACGGCGAGGGCGCTGTCGTCAAACAGCAACTGGTTTTTAGCACCTCGGCGCAGGTGTGCGTCAAGGATGTCGGAAAGTAGGTCAACACGAAGTCGAACTCCGCGCTCCGTAATGCCAAGCGTCGTAGCGACATCTTCGATAGTAAGCATACAGCCGAGTCTGACGCTGATTACGTCTAAACACTGAGACAGATGTCCTTTAAGATGGTGATCTTTGGGCATCAGGGCTTGACTTGTCCGGTTGAAAGGCGTTAAAGTGCAACCGCCCAGTTTAAAGGAGGACTGCCGGCTAGGTTGAACGACGGGCGCAAGAAAATTTAGGTTGGTTTTGGGGCCGAGAGGTCTATAAAAAGCGAAAAAGCCCGAGGTCGAGACTCGGGCCAGCGACGACCTCTCCCCCCGGAAGGGAGAGTTTTTGCCACCAACGCAAATAATAGGCCGCTCAAAGGCGGCTGTCAAGTCGGCTGTCTCTGGCCGACCGGACGTTCTTCACCGTTTGCCCCGCTCCTGCAACAAGGTTTGGGACCTTCTCCAGCTTGAGGGAGAGGTGACGATCGTCACTTCCCTGCGGGAGCTAGCTAAGGATGCCCGGCTTTCACCCTGCCAGGTGCACCGGGCACTGAGGA
>Ga0080004_1077815_pt1 | contig 13055 bp, 10 predicted proteins | sample WasSprMetagenome_FD_69207 | JGI IMG/M metagenome (GOLD analysis project Ga0080004, IMG submission 69207) | Sulfidic aquatic microbial communities from Washburn Spring, Yellowstone National Park, USA - WS (SPADES assembly) (version 2) | ecosystem: Environmental > Aquatic > Thermal springs > Hot... | reverse complement strand
CTACGCGGCGTCCACCGCCCTCGCCGCGCACGTGGCAACGCTCTTCAACGCGTCACGGTACATCAGGCTCGCCTACACGGCGCTCGCCCTAACGCTGCCGACCTTGGCGTCAACGCTCGCGGCGGCTGCCGCAACCTCGATAACCTCAAAAGCGCCCGCCTCTTAGCCGCGTGATCGACTACACCAAACTGCTGCCCACCCCCCTCGAACGCGACCCCGCCTTCTACAGAGAAGAGACTGTAAAAGTCGCGATAGTAGGCTTCGGGAAAATGGGGATCCTCCACGCCACCATCGTTAACCTACTGCGGGAGGATGCTGTCAAGCATGTAGTCGATACGAACCGCTTGATCAGGCTCGGGGGAGCGCTCCTCCTGAAAAAGGTCAAGTTCTGGGGCAAACTGAAGGACTTACTTAACAGAGAGGAGGTCGACGCGGCCTACGTCACGACACCCACTCCATCCCACTACCTTGTAGCGAAGGAGATCCTGGAAGCCGGCGTCAAAGGAATTTTCATCGAGAAACCGCCAACAGTAGACGCCCACCAAGCGTCTGAGCTTGCGGACCTAGCCAAACACACCGTCGACATGGTCGGCCTAACAAGGCGGTACTCCCTAACGTTCCGCCACGCAAAAGAGCTGCTAACCAACCTGCTAGCCAAGCACCCGGTCACCGAGGTAAGAGCCTACGTAAAGTACGGCAGCGCCGCCTCCCCCGCCGGAAAGCTCGGGAAAGTTAGTAGAGGCGTTCTCCTAGACATGGGAGTCTACCTGATAGACCTCCTCCACTGGTACTTCGGAGACCTCCACGCGATTAAAGCATCGTACAAGAGCATTCACGGTAAAGCCGACGACGTCTTCCGCGCCGAGCTGGCAACCGATAAAAGCTTCCCCGTGTACATCGAAGCGGACTGGACAGATCCAAGCTACAGGCTCCCCGAGGCCAAGATAGAGGTCGCGGGGGACGGCTTCACCCTCGAAGTGAGCGACGACAGCCTAACCCTAAAGCGCGAGGGGGAAACCCTAGAGCTACACAAACCGCACTACTACGCAGGCTTCCCCCCCGTGAACCTAGCCTACCCCGAGTACGTGATAGAAGACATGCATTTCCTAACCTGCCTGAGGAGAGGCTGCAAGCCGGAAACCTCGCTCGCGGAAACAGTGAAGGTCATGCAAACGGTAGACGAACTCTACGAGATCGCGCGCCTATGGTAAAAATCCTTGTCGGCGACAACCCCTTCCTAGGGATAAGCCATTTAGCCCGGGAAAGGGGCAGAGAAGCCCTAAGAGGCTTAACGCTCGAGAAGAAAGTCGAGGTCCTCAAGGCCGCTGCCGACGAAGGAGCGAGCGGCTTCACCTTCTCCACCCATAACGCGAACCTCGAGCTGCTGGCATACATGAGGGACAACGAGAAAGACCTCCTGAAAAAGCTCGAATGCTACGTGCTAACACCCTACGCGGCGGAGTACGTGAGGCTCACAGACGTAACGGGCACCGACCGCCTGGTAAAGAGCATCGTGATAGAAAACCTGAAAAAGAACCCCCTGAAGCTGATTAACGCGCCGCCGTACTCGATAATAAATCTATTCATTCACGAAAACTTGAAACCCTACCTCGAAATCCTGCCGAAACAGAACGTCAAAGCGGTGCTCCTGCACGAAGTGCTCTCCGAGATTCTGATAGCCTTCAAGCTCACAAAGGTCGTAAAGGAGCTGCGCAGCTACCTCACCAAGCTCGGAGTAGGGTTCGGGATGGAAACGAGGAACATCGCGATACTCAACAAGCTCCTAGAGCAGAGCGGGGAAACAATCGAGTACGCGATGACCCCCATGAACCCGTTAGGCTACCAGATGGGCACCAAGGAAGAGGCTGAGAAGGCGATTATTGCTCTATCAAGCAGGGGCGTCAAGGTGATCGCCATGAATATCCTAGCCTCGGGAGCGTGCACGATCGAGGAGAGCGCCGCCTACCTCAAGCAGTACAAGAAACACCTCTACGCGGTAGCCTTCGGCACCTCGAAGCCCGAGCGCGCGAGGAGCAACACGCGGTGCCTAAACCTACACCTAAACCAGCAGTAAAGCCCAAAGTAGCGCTCATAGGATCCCGCGGAATACCCCCAAGGTACGGGGGCGCCGAAGTATTCGCCTACGAGCTCTCAAAAAGGCTGAAAGACGAGTTCGAAGTGTACGTCACCTGCGAAACCGACCACTTCGGAATCGACGAGTTCGAAGGCATCAAAAGAGTGCACGTGAAAGCCCGCCACAAGCAGCTCCTAACAGTACCCGCCGTATACGACATCGTGGAAACCGTGTACCTCCTAACGAAAGTCAAAGACCTAAACGTCTGCTATTACCTGCTACCCGACGGCGCTTTCGCAGCCCTTATTGCGAGGCTAGCGGGCCGCAAAACCCTAGTCAACACCGACGGCCTCGAGTGGAAGCGCATGCTTGTGAGAATGAAGTACGCACCAGTCCACCGCAAACCCCTCTACCTAGCGGCGGGGCCCCTCCTCCTAGTCTCCGAGTTCCTATCCTGCAAGATACCCCACGCGACCATAGCCGACTCGCTAGCCATCAAAAAATACCTCGAGCGCAGATGGCGCCCAAAAAACGTGGTCTACGCCGCCTACGGCGCTCGCCCCCTACCAAAAGTGAGCGAAAAAAGAGCTAAAAGAATACTAGAGAAAATCGGATTGGAACCTTACGAATACTATTTGACGATAAGTAGACCCCTACCGGAAAACAATATACATATCGAAATAGAAGCCATAAAAAAGATAAATACGAGAAGAAAACTCGTCATAGTTGGACCAGCAGACCAGAAAGAACCCTACGTCCAATACCTCCTCAAACTAAAAGGCGACGACCCCAGAATAATCTTCACAGGTGCCATCTATAACCCTGAAATAATATCAGCGCTTAGAGCCAACTGCAGAGCCTACATCCACGCCTACACAATGGGAGGAACAAACCCCTCCCTCCTCGAACAAATGCTCTACAGTAGGCCAATCATAGCCTACGACGTACCCTTCCACAGAGAAATACTCAGAGAAAAAGGCTACTACTTTAAAACAACGTACGAGCTAGTAAAAATCATTGAAAGCCTGGAGTCGAATGTTGCAATGTGCGATTATATAGAAAACCTAACGGTATTTTCGTGGGACTTCATAGCTAACAGATACATCAAACTATTTCGAGAAATATTAAGCAAGAAAGATTATTTCGCGAACATCTAGCAGCAATGAAAATAAGTGTGATAATAGTTACGTACAATGGGCAAACTTACATAGAAAAATTGTTCCAATCGCTGCTAAAGGCGATCACCCCGCAGCTAGACGTGGAAGTAGTAGTCGTCGACAACGGCAGCACGGACGGCACGCTAAACCTCGTCGAAAAATACAAAGCAGCGATGGGAGACAAACTGAACATAGTAAAGCTTGGGAAAAACCTAGGCTTCGCCGGCGGAAACAACGCCGGCCTCCTATTCTCGAGTGGCGACCTAATCTTCCTCCTAAACCAGGACACCTACATCGACGAAAAAGCTCTCGCAGCCATCCACGAGCTATTCTCGAAGCGCCCGGACGTCGGCGCCGCCCAGTGCCTCCTCCTCCAGTACCGGTACCCCAACCTCCTAGACTCGTGCGGGGACATCATCAGCGAAGCAGGGTTCGGAATCATCGGCTGCTGGGGAGAGAAAGCAAACGGAGCATTGAAAGAAGTTAAGGAAATACAGCTGGCGAGAGGCGCGGCGTTAGCAGTGAGAAGAAGCATCTTGCAGGCGTCGAGGAGGATACACGGCACGTACATCCCAACGTACTTCGTAGCCGCCGGCTACGAAGACTGGTACATATCCCTTTTCACCCGGCTACTCGGTTACAAAGCGGTCCTAAACCCTTCGTGCATTGTCTACCACGATTCGCTAACGCGAAGAAAACACAACCCCTATATCGTATACAATGCTTTACGTTTGTTCATAGAACTAAACGCACCAGCAAAAATGCTCCTAGGAAGAATATTTTTCTCGATCATTTTCGACATTTTAATAAGCGAAAACAGAAAGAACGACACTCGCATGCTGCTTTCCGCTTTGAGAAGCGTTACCCGCTCCATAAAAGAAAGCGCCAGGCTCAGGTACTATGCTGAGGCCGCGGCTCGATTTCGGGGAAGGAGACTCGGCAGCCTATGGAAACCGAGAACCAGTGCGGCAGCCTGGTTGCGCTGGTATCTGACTTACCTACGATGTTCATTTAATATATGAAGCAAAACCAAACTAATGATTCTGGAGAATCTTATTGCAACAGAGTGGTAGCGGTGGTGGTGACCTACAACCCTAATTTGATGCTTTTCGAAAAATGCCTAGCCAGCATTAGAGAACAAGTTTACAAAATCGTTATAGTGGATAACGCATCGAAGAACGTTGAGAATATAATAGCCCTAAGCAGAAAATACGGGTGTGATTTTATCGAAAACGGCTTCAATGCCGGAGTACCTTATGCTCTTAAACGTGGCATTGAATACTCGCTCCGTTATCTTCCTGAATGGATCTTATTCTTAGACCAAGACAGTGTTGCTTTCGAGGGAGCCATAGCTAAAGCGATTGAGTTATATCGGTTGCTCCCAAACCATCTAAAATCGCAGGTCGGCGTCATAGCCCTAGGGCAAAGAGAGGGGCAAGGCCCATGCATTATGCGAGAAGTGTTTTATTACACATTTTCAGGGACGCTAATTAAAACAAAGCTTGTAATGGAGATTCCTTTTAGAGTAAATTTCTTTCTAGACCAAGCAGACTTTGACCTTTATGCTAGAGTGAGGGAACACGGATACAAAACTATGTTGATAGATTGCAAGCTTATGCAACACAGAATAGGCATTCCTATCTATATCCCTTCTGTTGTCAAAACAAAAATCCTCATGGTAAAAATACTAAAAAGAATTGGGATTAGAAGTTTAGGTAACATTGTTATTAGGAATGATGTATCTAAGGTAGTAAGTTATGAACCTCCCTCAAGGTATTACTATATAGTTAGGAATTCACTAATTTTATTGATGGAGAAAAGAAAAGACATAGTCTCTTTTATAACAGATATTTTATGGGCTGGTTTAGCTATAATCTATGTCGATAAATTTGATAAATTTTTAAAAACACTTATGCTTGGCATAGCTCATGGATTATCCAAAAAAGAAGGCTATTTAAATACAATTATATGAGAATACCTGAAAATGAATAATATTTTTGTTTGCTCTGGACATTAAAACGAATAGACTTTGAACAAGGAATATGAACCAAAACTTTTTGAAGCTAGTTGTGTGCACACTTAATGAGTTGCAGACTTAAAATAGGAATAGGGATACCACGTGGGTTTGAGAAGAATCCTGAACGATTTGGTGGAGGGTATGTTAGGTTATCGCGAATACTTAACTTTCTTAATGAATATTTCTGTTTGTATAAGTTATTTTATAATAAATCAAATATTTTCATGTTAGATCTGCTAGTTAATGTTTTTTATATTTTAAAAAATTCTTACATGCTGCGCAAGCATGGCGTAGTAGCGCTCGTGACAGCCAATCCCTCACCGAGAGACGTTGGAACGAGTTGTATTACAAGTAAAATTGCTCGCCTTGCTCACATCGTCTACGTAAATGCTGTCCCTTTGACTGGTTACGTCGGATATGAACCTATAGAACTTGACAAAATACCAACTTTTAAGCAACTACTAAGAATCACCAGGGATTCTGGTAGGCAACTAATCAACTCAATAATTGAAGCGATTGAATTCTATTTATTTTTCAGATGCTTAAAAGATTCCATAGTTGTGCCATTAACACCAGATATAGCTTCGAGGTTGAAAAGATTAGGTTTTAAGTGTGTAGAGCCGATAAGTGGTGTAGGTTGTACCCCAAACCCAACACAATACCGAAGATGGATTGATGCAGTCTATGTTGCATCGCCATTACATCCTGATAAAGGAATTTATGACCTTATAGATATATGGGAGATTATTGCAAGAAAAATGCCTAATTCACTGCTTGTGATAGTTGGAAGGGAAGACCCAACGTTCGATATCGTCAGATTGAAAATATATATAGAGGAAAGGGGGCTCAAAAATATAAAAGTTTTTGCAAACAAACAAGGTATACCAAACAATATCATTATAAAACTCCTTTCACAAGCTAAACTTTTTCTTTATCCAACGAAAAAAGATGTAACACCATTAGTGGTAAGTGAGGCGCTGAGTTGCGGCACACCTGTTGTTACGTACAACCTACCTGGAATAGAGCTAGCTTATGGTGAATGCGAAGCTGTGATACGGGTCGATCCAGGAAATAAAGAGATGTTTGCCTCTGAGGTTCTAAGGCTTTTTAGCCAACAAAGTAGACTTGAAAGGCTAAGGGTGGTTGCTACAAGTTGGTGCATTAACAACAGTTGGCGTAATATAGCACTAAAAACAGCGCGAGCCTATGCTCATGCAATCCTCCTAGGTTATAACATGAAAGTCCCTCAGGAGAATTTGAAAAAATGATTGAGAAAGTGATCGGGCTGAAACTTGCTCGACATCAACTTTTCATAATAGCAGAATCTATTCTCTTAATGTTAGTCAATTGGCATTTAGCGATCTTAACTGTTCTTATATTAGTCCCTTCAAGAATACTTGCAGAATTCCTCGTATATAGAACGACCTTAGGTCCTTACGGGTCTTATATTCTATCAAATACAGTGATTTTTATTTCAACACTTTCTTTATTTCTTTTTACTAAATTATTAAATATAAACGAAATTATTTTAATCATTTCTTATGCTATTTTAACTTCATTATTGATCATAAAAAATAGTAAGGTTAGCACAAGTAAAAATGTTCATGTGACAACTTCTCTGAATGCTTCGCTTATGGTCTCCTTTTTAGTTACTCTTATTGGAGCAGTTTTTTCGAGGATAGTGAATCGAACCTATCTTCCAGACGAAGCAAGTTATACATTTGCAGCTCAACTGCTTAAAGTGAATGATTACACATATTCGCTACGTTACCCAATAGTTTCCCCGATAGAAAAATATTTGGGATCGAGGTTACTGTGGATTGCTTATTTATTTTTTGCAAATGATGTTTTAGGTGTTCCTCCTCCTGAATTATATACAATGACCTCGTTATTTCTAGCTTTTCTTACCTCTGTTGTGATGGCCTTCTATGACGATTTATTTGAACTAAAGGAGATCAAGTACAATGTTATCCTTACAATATTAACATTAGCTTCGCCCCTTGTTCTTCTCTGGAGTTTAACAAGCTTAATCGATTTAGCCGAAAGTTATTTTATATTATCAAGCATCTATTTTACTGTAAAATGTTTAGCGGAGCTCGGAAAAGGAAATATCAAATTATTCCTTGAATATTTGTTGATTAGTTTATACTTTGATGTTATCGATGTGATTTTTATGAAAAGTAATATAATGAGTGTAGGTATTTTGTTGTTTATGTTAACTTTTTATGTTTTCATAAATGTCTTCTTTGGCAAGTTAAGGTTACCGCGTGAGCTAAAGTTTCTTATTTACTTGATTGTTGCAATTATACTTGGTTTTATTTTTGTAGATCTTGCTTACTTTTTAAGTATTCATGTTTTTAAAAATATCACGGTTGGGATATTTTTAAGAAGATTACTCATTTACGGAACTTCATTTACTGAGCTTGTTATAGGCTGGTTTGTGAGTTATCCTTGGAAGCCACAGACTCTTTTCTCCTATAGTTTAGAGGAGTGGATTAGAAAGTTAAATTTTGCTATTTCTCCCGAATTAAATAGTTTAATGGTGGCAGGGGTGATGCTTTTCCCGTTTTGGTTGAACATTCGTAGTGCCAAGAAAGAAGTCCGCGTAATGCTTTTGGGAGCGCTTTCATCTTTTCTTCTTTATTTTATAAATCTTGGGCTTTTAGATAATTTTCATGATATATCCAGATACTGTCTACATCTATATATTGTTTTTATAATGTTTGCATTAATAGGTGCTCATAATATATTTTTGAGAAGTAACAAGATTTCTGTCTTCTTTCTAAGCTTGCTCTTACCTTTGCTTGTTAACGTTTTTGTAAAAATGAAATTTGATGGCACAACATTCTTTTGGATTATTAAACCATATTCTGACTCTGGAAGAATTTTGATTTTTGAATATTTAGTTACCATTTGTTTTGTTACTTTTGCTAAACGTATAAAAAAGGAAAATATTAAATTGAAAGTTTTTATAGTTTTTCTTATATTTTTCCTGGTTATTAGGTTGTTTTTTATAAAAATCGTTCTTGATAATGATTTGGTATTATTCTCTTCATCTGGGAGATTCTTGAACAAATTAGCTCTAGATATAGAAGGCATCCAATATAATCTTGATGGTAATCTCTCAATTGTCCTATCAAACTTCCACATTTTTCTCAGGAATTTTCTTGATCCCAAAAATTTTGTAGTTGCTCCCATGCCTTTATCTGTAGATGATTTTTGTGATCTTGTAAAAGTAGTTCCTAAAGGAACTCTTATAGTCATTACAAATAACTGGAAGTTGTCTTACTATACAGTTATTAATTCCTATCTGTTTAAATTATTAACTAAAGAAAATGTGGTACTTCCGTGCGGCGTGCAGATTGCTAGAATTAAATTTTACCAATATGAGGGGTTTAGTTATGCTATCTTTGTTAAGGAAACACCCCCCTCAAATTCTTCACTATCCAGGCATGTTGGTATTAAGCAATCGTTCGTTTGGGGAAACAGATCTTGTCTTGTCAAGATTTCTAATTTAACTGATAGAGAGTACTCATTAATGTATACAGTGAAGTTTTCGTACTTACTGCGTCCAAATGCTACAAGTGTCTCGTTTCCGTATATAGATCCTACGACAAAAATGGACTTAGCTTTTCAAACTTGTTACATAATTTTCTTGGTTAAATCTCAAGAACTAAACATGATAGGTTTTGGAGTCATAAGCTTAAGGGATCTATGCGTACTCTTAGCTTTTCAAGAGATTTTTCTAGGTTTAATACTCTATATGGTGATTAATCGCAAACAAACTTTTTAAGGCTGGCTGCATGAGGATAGAGGAGTTGTATGCAAATCGAAAACCATAATGCTTATTACTCGATCGATATCTATGTGTATGCAAATTTGCTGGGTGCTAAAATATCGCTGGAAAATATAAAGAAAAATTTTGAAGAGATGAGACGTTGCTATAGGCATTGGTATTTTAAATATCTCCCCAGAGAAAAAGATGCACGAATCCTAGATGTGGGCTGCGGAATGGGGCATTTCTTGTATTTTCTTATTAATGAGGGCTATAATAATGTTTATGGGATAGACATTAGTCCAGAAGAAGTATCATTTGTCAAAAGATTTGTAACATCTAATGTTATGTTGATTGATGCTTTTAGATTTCTTTCTCAAAGAGAAAATGAGTTTGATGTCATAGTTTTAAATGATGTAATTGAACACTTCCCAAAGAACCAAATAGTTCCTTTCTTAACACTTGTTCATAAAGCGTTAAAAAGAGGTGGAAAATGCTTTATAAAAACTGTAAATGCCGCTAACCCGTTCAACCTAAGAGGAAGGTATATCGATTTTACACATGAGATCGCATTCACTGAGCGGAGCCTCCTACAAGTATTGGGGGCGTCAGGCTTCAAAGTTTTGGCAATGTTTGGAGATGATTGTCCTGCACCAGGTCCAAGGGGTAGATTGCAAGGCTTCGCGAAAAAGATTTTTTTCCTCATGCTGAGAAAACTTTTTCTACTGCAGGGAATCCCGCCACCAGCAATTCTGGATAGAAACATCATAGCAATTGCTGTCAAGACATAATTACAACGAGATATGCGTGCGTGACATCATGAAACCGCAATATAAAATTTGTATGATTTGCCCCTTTGAATTTCCGAGCTTAGGGGGAGCAGAGATGTTAACTTATGAATTGGCAAAATCATTGGCTAATTCTAATGAAGTAGAAGTATTTATTTTATCGCTTCCCTCTAAATCTGCATCTGAACAAATAGATTTTAAGGATAAGAATTTGCATGTATTTCCTATATTAAAATATGGAAAGTTTGGTTTGATTAAAAACTTTTTCACAGTATTCAAGTTCCTTGTGAGAGTACGATGTGATGTTGTACATGCCCAGTATGTTTTCCCCTCTGCACTTTGGGGCCTTGCGGGTAAAATACTAAGGATTCCAGTAGTTGTGACTTCGCATGGCGTTGATATTCAAAAAGATAAAAGTATAGGATATGGTATGAGATTGTTCAGGAGTCTAGCCATGTATATATGGCTTACACTGAAGCTAGTAGATATCCATATTGTTGTAAGTAAAAGCATGGTAAAAGATGCTATTGAAGCCGGCTCTAATCCTTCCAAGATACAGGTTGTGTATAATGGTATTGATACCAGGAAAGCTTCATTGTTAGGAGACATAGAGACCGTAGAGAAGTATGGGATATGTAAAGAGGACTTCGTTATCCTTTATCTGGGACGTCTTCATCCTAAAAAATCTCTGGAAGACTTAGTTAAAGCCCTTCCAAGAGTTGTTCAAAAAGTCCCTAATGCTAAGTTGGTTATTGCTGGTAAAGGTAGCGAAGAAGCTAAACTCAAAAAGTTAGTCGAAGAATTGAAGCTCCAAGGAAAGGTTATATTTACAGGTTTTGTTTCAGAAAATGAAAAATGGAGTCTTCTAAAACGATGTGATGTCTTTGTTTTACCTTCCATTGTCGAAGCCTTCGGAATAGCTTTAATTGAGGCGATGGCCTGTGGAAAGCCAGTAATAGCTACGCGTGTAGGACCTTTTCCTGAAATTATTAAAAATGGAGAGACAGGCATATTGGTCCCTGCTCATTCTCCGAGCGATTTAGCAGATGCTATAATTAATCTTGCACAAGATCCTGAAAAAAGAATGCTTATTGGGAAAAAAGCAAAAGAAGAAGTTGAAAATCGATTTGACATTAGAAAGATAGCAAATGACTATCTAAAAGTATATAATATGGTTGTTAAAGGAAGAAAATGCTTGTTTAAAATGTACGAAAATAGGGTACAAATTTAATGCAAATTAGAAAATAAAGCTACTCTCTCAAAGCTAGCGTGCGGAAAGCTTTTAAATATTGATTCTCTGCATGATTAGGAGGGTATCAAGAATGAAAGAAATAATTGCTATTACTGGGGGTAGCGGCTATGTTGGTGGTGCTGTCGCTAGGGTTCTCTCCCGGGATTTCAGTGTGAGGATCGTGGATGTGGCTGAGCCTTCGTGGGACCATAGGGATTATAATGTTGAGTTTGTGAAGTGTGATATTAGGGTTTTTGATCATGTTGTTGAGTGTCTTGGGGACGTGGATCTCATAGTGCATGCTGCTATAGTGCAGATTCCGCGGATTAACGAGGAGCGGCGGTTGGGTTACGAGGTGAATGTTTTGGGGACGCAGAACGTTTGCGAGGCTGTTTACAGGAGCTCTCGCGCCAAAGGGCTCATCCTGGCGGGCTCTTGGCATGTTTTCGGTGAGAGCGGGCTCGAGGGGGTTTTGGACGAGGGTTTCGGGTACAGGCCTGACCGGGTGGAGGATCGGGCTCGGCTCTATGCTCTCTCTAAGGTGATCCAGGAGGCTATTGTGAGGTACTACGACGAGATGGGCGGCGGGAAGGTTTTCGGCGTCGTTAGGTTGGGTACGGTGCTGGGCGAGGGGATGCCGAGGGGCACGGCCGCCAGCATCTTCATCGAGAGGGGTTTGAGGGGCGAGCCTTTAACCCCGTTTAAGCACAGCATGTACAGGCCGATGCTGTACGTGGACGTGAACGACGTGGCTAAGGCTTTCGGGATCTACGCGAGGAGGATCTTGGACGGGGAGGTGGATAAGGGCGGGGGGAGCTTGCGCCGGGTGCTGAACCTGATGTACCCGGAGCCGGTGACGATCCTCGAGCTGGCAGAGATGGTGAGGGATGTGGTCGCGGAGCTCACGGGGGGTAGGGTTGTGCCGAGGATCGAGGTTGTGGACCAGGGCTTGCCCTCCCTGTTCGACCCGGACGCTAAGCGGAGGTTCAGGGTCGACGTCTCCAGGGCCCTCAGCTTCCTCGGCTTGGACAGGCTCACCAGCCCGAGGGAGTCGGTCGAGCGTATCGTGAGGTGGAAGCTGAACTTAACGCAGTAAATACCCACGTGTATGTTTGACATATGTCTCGATATATGCGCGCACATATAGCGCGCCGGAGAACATGCTACAGGAAACTCTCTGTGCGAAAAGAATAAATATCTCTTTTTAGTTAGAGATAACCAATGAAAAAGCACAACTACCCATTAATAGGTACCATTCTTCTCATCCTACTGCTAATGGCCACGCAACCTCTCTCTGCACAGCCACTGGTTGACGAGATCCGTGTAATACAGATAGATGACCAGTATACAGCCCTAAACCTGCTGAGAACCGGAAAACTCCAAATCGCGCTGGACACATTTAGAATAACACCTGATGTGGCTCAAATCTTGAAAACTGATCCAAACCTGGCTTACCATGCTACCTATGGATTGTATTACGAGTTAACGTTTAATCCTGTAGGTCCAACATTTCCCAGTGGGGAACTGAACCCGTTCAGTGTTCCGCGCATAAGGGAGGCTATGAACTACGTTATTGATAGGAATTATATTGTAAATAACATATTGTACGGTTTTGCTGCTCCAAAATTTTTCCCACTCATAAAAGGTTTTCCAGAATACGAGAGAATGAAGGATTACCTAGCTCAGCTTGAAAACGATTACGGTTACAACTTCACGAAAGGCTACCAGATTATCCAGGAAGAAATGACCAAGCTGAACGCCACATTGAATTATGGTAAATGGTGGTACAATGGGTCCCCAGTAATTATCAAGTTCCTCATCCGGAATGAGGATTCTAGGAAGCAAATAGGCGACTACGTGGCCGACCAGCTAGAGAGGCTCGGCTTCTACGTGGCTAGAATCTACGTGACTGCTAGGGAAGCCGCCCCTATTTGGTTACGCGGTGATCCAGCAAAGGGGTGGTGGCACATATACACTGGCGGCTGGATCACCACCTCCGTGGGCAGGGACGAC
>Ga0080004_1165083_pt1 | contig 13060 bp, 6 predicted proteins | sample WasSprMetagenome_FD_69207 | JGI IMG/M metagenome (GOLD analysis project Ga0080004, IMG submission 69207) | Sulfidic aquatic microbial communities from Washburn Spring, Yellowstone National Park, USA - WS (SPADES assembly) (version 2) | ecosystem: Environmental > Aquatic > Thermal springs > Hot... | reverse complement strand
AGGATGGGAAAGTGGAAGGGGAAACGGGGACTTCCTTTTTGATGATAGTTGAGCTTGGGGAGAGGGTTCGTTCCTGGAGCCTTCTTCCCTTCGGCAACAGCGAAAACCCTGAATCTCCTCATTTCGCCGACCAAGCTCCCCTTTTCTCTGAAAGGAGGTTGAAGCCAGCTTATGAAGGAGATTCTGCTTGAATCGGCGGAGAAATCGGCTAACTTCGCTCGCCATTGTCTGGAGGATTGTCCATTATGCGGAGGAAGGAGAGCTATCTCCTCCTTTGTTGACTACGAGGGGAAGCCGATGCTCTGGCACGATTTCGGTCCCTTGGAGGGTCCGGGCTGGGCATCTAATTCTTTGGGAGGAGCCTACGAGCTCTTTTTATTCTCTCGTTATATCAAGAACGGGGAATTTGAGAGGGAAGCTCTTGGCTTGCTGAATCATACCATCAATTGTGGATTTATAAGAGAGGATGGATTCATCATCCCCTATAGGCATCTTTTGGAGAATAGATTCTGCCTGAATTTCAAAGGGAACGACGAGTGGTTTGCTCCCGGAGCGATGGCGAGGATTGCCCTGCAGATGCTATGGATTAGCGATGTTGCGGGAAGGGATTTGAGCGAATACGCTAAGAGATGCGCTCAATGGATAGTTGAAAATGTTGAGATGGCTCCCAATGGCTGGTATCCAAGGAGGTGCAGGGTTGATGGTAGCTTTTATCCCTTCAAGGCGGAGGGTGAGGAGATGGACCCAATAAGGGAAATCTCGGGGGATGGTTCCCATATCCTTTTTCTCCTTTCCGAGCTTTCCCTTAAAGGATTAGGGGATTATAGGAGGGAAGTGGAGGAAAAGGCGGGGCTTTATACGAGGGCGGGTGGATTTTTGGGTTCTTTAAATCACGATACTTATGATGAGGAGGAAAATGTCTCAATAGCGGTTGGATTTCGCTCTCTTCTCAGGGTGGCGAAGTTATTGGGGAGGGATGATATAAGGGCTTTCGCCTATTCTCTATTGAAGAGGCTTGAGAGATTTGAGTTGAGGGAAGATTTGAACGGATGCGAGACGGCGGGTCTTTTATATATGGAGGATTCCTGGACGACCTGCTATCTATGGGAGAACGCCGAGGCAGTGCTCGCCTATTTAGAAGCCTATGAGGATTGCGGGAACTCAATTTATCTGAAAAAGGCGGAGGAGATTCTCCTCGCCTGCGCCAAGCACCATTATGGGGAGTATGGATTTCTCACCGAGGGAGTGGACTGGCAAAACAGCGTCGGGCGTGAGCATCATATAAAGGGAAAGGAGTTCGGAGACATCAAATACACCGAACCCCTCCTCAACAATCTTCATATAATTGAACCAACGGTGAAGTTGCTATTTTAAAAATCTCAAATGAGCTGATTCGTTTAGCGTATCTCCGAATGGTGGAAATCACTTATTGAATATATCCTTTCGGAGATTAAAATGTTATGGAATGACATAATTGATTGCAACCTTTTGCTCAAGTGAATATAATCCTTCTATATAGAGGCAAAAATGTCCTTACGCTTTTTCCTTGGAATTGATTATAATAGGATTGGTTTTAGAAATGCTTGCTTGTATTTATCAAAAAGGCGGGATATTGCAGTTGCGCCATTTCTTTAATAAAATATTTATGATGTTGATTGTATTGACAAAGGATTTTTTCTATACTATCCTAAAAATAACCAAAACCTTTGGGGAAAGGAAGGGACCCCAAATGAGAAAAAGCATAACCATTATGATGTCTTTGCTCTTCTTGTCCGTGGCTTTCTTACACGGACAGGAGAAGGTCAAGCTCACGCCGGAGCTGCGCAAGCTCTATCGGGAGCTGACCTCCGCTGTTGATGAGAAGAATATCCGGGATACGATAGCTTATCTATCCTCGTTTCCCAGCAGGGTCACGGGATATCCGGGATGTGATGAGGCTGCTAAATATGTGAAGAGGAAGTTTGAGGAGATAGGGCTTCAGGATGTCACGATTGAGGAGTATACCTTGCCCATCCCCTACGATAAGGAAGCAAGCCTTGAGATTCCCTCCCTCAATATCAAGATGCGCATCTATCCACTCTGGCCAAACGCAATAAGAACTCCCTCCCTCCCCCCTGAAGGAGTTAGAGGTCCTCTAATCTACGCGGGAGATGGCTACCTGCAATCCTTTAATGGGAAGAAGGTGGAAGGCTCGGTAGCTTTGTTGAATTTCAACTGCGGTTCCCATTGGCTCAATGCACCACGCTTAGGGGTCAAAGTCGTTCTATTTGAGGAGCCCGACACAACTATGCGTGGTGAAGCGGAGGCTAAGTTCATCTCCATTCCCATTGATATAGCGCGCTTTTGGGTGAAAAAGCAGGATGCGGAAACTCTCAAGAAACTCATCGCACAGAATCCCAATCTTGAAGTTGTTGTTAAATGTTCAATGCCGTGGGAACGCAAAACAGGTTATAATGTGATAGGATTCCTTCCGGGAAGCGACGAGGAACTTAGAAACCAGCTGATAATCATTGAATCCTTCTTTGATTCAATATCAATAGCGCCTTCCCTCGCCCCTGGTGCCGAGAGCGCCTCCGGAATAGCGGCTATGCTGGAGTTGGCGCGGATTTTCAAGGAGAGACCGCCTAAGCGGTCGGTTCTCTTCATCGCTACTTCGGGGCACTTTGAGGCTTTGAGCGGGATAAGGGCTTACTTCACGAAGCATTTCAAGGAATATGAGAAGCTTGGACCTATGGAGAAGATCAAGGGTTTCTTCGCCCGGGTGTTCCACACGGGATACAAGCCGAGGGAGATAAAGAAGGTCTATCTCTTCACCGGACTGGACCTCTCAAGCCAATCCAGGGCTGTGGGAATTTTCTACAAATCTATGTTCTATGAGATAAGGGAAGACCGTCAGAGGGATTTCTCAGATATCGCAAGGGTCTGTAGGGAGAATGCGGAAAGGGTGGCAGAGTTTATGAAGGTTAAGCCGGAGCAGATTTTCGCTGATGGCGTCAATCCCATAGCGGGAAAGCCCTGGAGGACATTCATCCCTGGCAAAGTGGCTTTGGATGCCGAGCTGTTCACTATGATGGGTGGATACGGTGTATCCTTCTTCACGATAAACGACGCTCGCTCCCTCGTAGATACCCCCTTTGATACAATTGATAAGATGAATTTCTCCAACTTGATGACGCAGGTGAAGCTTCTCGCCTGCCTCTATCATCATATTCTCAACGACCCACCCCGCAAGGGAACGACCACTGCCCTTCGCTTTCCCATAACCGAGCCCTCAAAGATTGAGAGATTGGGTTTGATGAATGGATTCGGTACCCTTGAGGGAAGGGTTGTATACTGGGACCCACGAAAAAGCTTTATACCGGATGTCCCGATTCCCGATGCTATAGTGATATTGAGGCATTGGAACAAGAGTATGATGGGGGTCAGGGGACATATGGTTGAGATGACCGATAAGGATGGGAAGTTTGAGTTCAATGGCGTGGCTACGATAACCGCTATAGGGTGGCGGAGACCAGCTACAGTTAACGCATATAAGCTTGATGAGAAGACGGGAGAGATAGTCTATGCTCCCGATTTAGGAACGATGGGAGCGGAAGCTTATCCCGTTGACGCTATGATGACGGTGGGGAAGAAGCATGTAACAGTCGTTACTTTCCGCTGTGCTTCCCTTTCCATATTTGACCTCGTAGACCCACAGGGATTGGCAATCCTCAGCAATATATCAATCCTGGATGGCATAACGGATGGAACTCCTCGTATGTATGGTATGGCGATAAGCACTCCCGAAGCTTGGATGCCCCATGTGGATGATTGTGCCGTGATATTCGCTGAGCCTGGTAGTAGGGTGAAGATAATAATGGGTGCTGGACCCGCTGCTGTCAGATTCCTTCTCTTGCATGCTTCTATGAAGAATCCGAAGGGAGATGGCTATGAGGTTAAAGGGTCAGGAACGCTTTACTTCACGCCTTACAAGGTCGCAAAGGATATGTGGATTTGGGATGAGTATCGGATGTCCAAACTGCGACGCTTCCGCATAATCAACGATGTTTTGGAGGACCTTCACAAAAGAGCTAAAGAGGAGTTGGATAGCGCAGACAAGGCACTTGCCACATTGAATTATAGCCGATTCTACGCCGATTCCCGCAGCGCTTGGGGTTATGAGTCCAGGGCTTATCCCGTTGTGAGGAGCACGGGAGACGATGTTGTGAGGGGAGTTATCTTCTATATGGCGATTGTTATCCCCTTCGCTTTCTTCCTGGAGAGGTTGCTCTTCGCCTTCCCCACCCTCATTCAACAGTTAGCAGGGTTAGGCGGAATATTCCTTGCTACATTCGCTATCTTCCGCTATCTCCATCCCGCCTTTGAGATCGCTCTTAATCCTCTCGTTATCCTCCTTGCTTTCGTTATGCTGGCTATGGCGGCCTCCGTAGCGACCGTCGTTATCGGAAGATTCCAACAACAGTTGAGGGCTCTTCATCGCTCCCTCACCGGCATTCACAGAGTAGATATAGGCAGGTTCACTATCGCTGCTTCAGCCCTTTCCCTCGGAATTTCGAATATGAGAAGGAGGAAGGCGAGAACAGCCCTCACTTGTATAACCCTTATCGTTCTAACATTTGCTGTTCTAGCCTTCACTTCCGTTAAACCAGTTATGCGTTTCAACAAGGTGCCGGGCAAGGGAATACCTCGCTACCAGGGAATTATGCTACGGACACCTATGTGGAGCGAGCTACAGGAGGTCGCTTATCGTGTCCTTTATGATGAATTTTCCTCAAAAGGCTATAAGGTTTCCCCTCGCATATGGTTCTACACCTCCGCTTGGGATGAACAATCCTTCGTTACCCTCACCTCCGCAGCCGACCCCAATCTCACCTATGATGTGAAAGCGCTTGTTGGGCTTGGTGCAGAAGAAGCTTCAATAACAAGACCTCAGGAAGCTCTTAAAGCGGGGAGATGGATAGAGCCAAACGATAAATATGTTTGCATAATTCCCGAGGGGGTGGCAAAGAAGCTGAAAATCAGCACGGCGGATGTGGGGAAGGCACAGATATTGATAGGCGGTGTTAAGTTCACCGTGATAGGCATTTTGGATAACAACAAATTTAAGAAGATAAAGGATTTGGATAACGAGCCCATTACTCCCGTTGACTTCGTGGCTATGCAGAAACAGCAACAACAGGGGCAGACAAGCCAGCAGGCGGGCTTCAGGGAATATATCCATCTTGAGCCCGATGCCGTTACCATTATTCCCTATCAAACCCTACTCGATATGGGAGGGACGCTGCGCTCTGTGGCTATAGATTTGGTCTCTGCTGAGCAGGTTAAGAAGGTCCTTGGCGACTTAATGCCTCGCTTGGCTCTTAATATGTATGCTGGAGAAGGAAGGAAGATATTTCGCTATTCCACGCTCGCTCTCTCCGCTCCCATTGGCTGGACTGAACTTCTCATCATCATATTGATTGCTGTTCTCATCGTCCTTGACACGATGCTTGCCGCTGTTTACGAAAGGGTGAGGGAGATAAGGATATTCGCCTCCTTGGGCTTAGCGCCTAACCACATCGCTATGCTCTTCTTTGCGGAGGCGCTTGTTTATGCGGTTATCGGAGCTATTGCGGGCTACATAGTGGGGCAAACGATAGTTAAGATTATGATAGCTACGGGGAAGCTCGGACACCTTTACCTCAACTTCTCCTCTATGTCCGCGGTTCTCGCTACATTCGCTGTAGTTGCGGTTACCCTCCTATCCACAATCTATCCAGCGAGGAAAGCCTCGGAGGTAGCGACTCCCGCGCTTGAGAGGTCTTGGAGCTTGCCCGAACCCGAGGGAGATGAATGGCACATCACCCTTCCCTTCTCCGTGACGGGTGAGCAGTCAAGGGGGTTGGCAGGATTTCTTAAGGAGTGGCTTGAAGCATATGAGGAGTACTCCGTGGGCGACTTCGTCACCGCAGATGTGAAGGCGCATACCTTTACGAAATATGATACTAAGGGCTATCAAATAGACTTTATGTGCTGGCTTGCTCCATTTGATTTGGGTGTGAGCCAAAGGGTCAGTCTGATAATAGAGCCCACAACGATTAAGGATGTGTATGACATAAAGATGGTGATAAGAAGGGAAAGCGGTGATGTGGCTAACTGGAAGAGGGTAAATCGCCGCTTCCTCAACACTATAAGGAAGCAGTTCCTCATCTGGCGCACGATAAGTGTTGCGGAGAGGGAGAGGTATGTGAGGCTCTCTGAAGAGCTAGTAGAACTCGCCTAAGGAGGTGAACCCCACTTGGAAGTAACGAGAGAAGAAGTTCCCGAAGCAGTAGGTGAGATAAGAGAATACGAAGAAGGTTTTACTTGGAAGACGGTATTGGGGACATTCTTCGTGGGCATAATCATAATGCCCGCCGCCATTTATGTGGGCTTGGTAGCAGGAACGGCTGTCGGAGCGGCTGCTCAATGGATGACGATTATCGTTTTCAGCGAGGTGGCGAGGCGCTCCTTCATTCCCCTGAAGAAGCAGGAAATTTACATCCTTTTCTATGTGGCAGGCGGTTTAGCGGGAATGGTCGGCACAGCCCTCGCTGGAGGTCCCTTTGCTTGGTGGATATGGAACCAATACTTCGCCAGCTCCACAGCAGCCAAGCAGTTCGGCATATATGGTAAAATCCCCACTTGGGTCGTCCCACCTCCTAATAGCCCAGCGATTATAAATCGCACATTTTTGGATTCCGCCTGGCTGGTCCCCTTCTATTTGCTTCTCGCTGGGCAGATTATCGGACGTTTGAACTGGATAGGGATGGGTTATTTCCTCTTCAGGATAACCTCCGATACGGAACGCCTACCTTTCCCCCTCGCCCCAATAGCAGCCGCGGGCGCGACTGCCCTTGCGGAGGTTGGAAGGAAGGAGGAAACCTGGCGTTGGCCGGTTTTCTCCACGGGAGCGGTTATGGGACTTATCTGGGGCTTCTTCTATGTGGGCATTCCAGCCATCTCAAGCGCTTTTATGGTCAAACCCCTCCAGCTTATCCCCATCCCCTACATAGACCTCACTCCAACCACTGAATCCTTCCTCCCCTCCGCTCCCATAGGTTTGGTGGGAGACCTCGGTCTATTCATAACCGGTTTCGTCTTACCCTACCCGATAGTTTTGGGGAACTTAATCGGCTCCGTTCTCTGTCAAGCGATAGCAAATCCCATAATCTACCATTTGGGATATATGCCAACATGGCGACCGGGAATGACGATAATCTGGACTCAATTCGCCACATCCTTTGATGTTTGGATAAGCGTCGGTGCGGGTTTCGCTGGCGCGGTTGCCATAATCGGTTTCTATAGCTTGGGGAAGGTTTTCTCTGAGGCGAGAAAACAAGCAGGTGGCAAGAAGAGAGGCATCTTGGCGCCTCCACCGGGAAGAGGCGATTTCCCCCTGAGCTTGGCTCTTGCTATGTGGTTCATAGGGACTCTCGGTTCGGTAATCATTTGTCATAAGCTCGTTCCCAAATTCCCCCTATGGATACTCGTCCTCTTTGCCTTCATATGGACACCCTTGAACTCCTATATCTCGGCGAGAATGATTGGCTTCGGCGGTTTCTTCCCCGGAATCCCCTATCTCAGGGAAGTGACCATTATCTTAAGCGGATACAAGGGAGTTGATATTTGGTTCGCCCCTATTCCCCTCGCTGATTACGGCGGAACTGCCCAGTTCTTCCGGGAGGTAGAGCTAACGGGAACGAAATTCACGAGCATCCTCAAGGCGGAGGCTTTGATGTTCTTCGTTATCCTCGGCTTTTCCTTCCTCTATTGGCAATATATCTGGAAGCTTCGTCCAATCCCCGACCCCGCTTATCCCTATGCCCAGAAGATGTGGCCTCTCAACGCGATGAACTCCGCCCTCATAATGACCGCGAACCAAAATCCGGAGCAAGCGTGGCTCCTCAAGGCTTTAAAGCCGAAAGTCATTACCGCCAGCTTCGGGATAGGGCTTATTTTATATATCCTTATGCATTATTTCGGGCTTCCCACAATGTTTTTCTACGGCTTCGTTGGAGGAGTTACCGGGCTACCAGCTAATACATTAGTGATATTCATCGGCGCCCTATTGGGGAGATATTACTTTGCGAAGAGATTCGGAGAGCACAGATGGCGGGCTTACACCCCCGTTCTGGCAGCTGGATACGGATGTGGGTTTGGGCTTGTGAGTATGATTTGTATAGCCTTAACGCTTATTGCTAAATCCGTAAGTTATATGCCCTATTAAATCAAAGAAAGGAGGAATGGATATGAGGACAATTAAGGCAGGAATAATCGGCACGGGTTTCATCGGACCCGCTCATATAGAGGCTGCGAGGCGATTAGGTTTCGTTGAGGTAGTTGCCTTGGCGGAAGCTGACCCGGAGATTGCGGAAAGGAAAGCTAAGCAATTGGGCATTCCTCGCTATTATGGGGATTATCGTGAGATGCTTGAGAAAGAGAAGGAAGTGGAGGTAATTCATAACTGCACGCCCAATTATTTGCATTACGCGATTAGCAAGGACTGTCTCCTTGCGGGTAAGCATTTAATCTCGGAGAAGCCCTTAGCGATGAATTCTCAGGAATCAAAGGAGCTCGTTCTCCTCGCTCAGGAGAAGGGATTGGTCAATGCGGTTGACTTCAACTATCGCCATTATCCTCTCGTCCAGCAGGCGAGGGCTATGGTTGAGAAAGGGGAAGTGGGGAAGATTTACGGAGTTTTCGGCACCTATGAGCAGGATTGGCTTTATCTTGACACGGATTACAATTGGCGAATAGAGCCGGAGCTTGGGGGAGAATCAAGGGCAGTTGCGGATATCGGCACCCACTGGTGTGATACCGCACAATTCATCACAGGATTAAAGATAAAGGAAGTGTTCGCCGATATGGAGATTATACATAAGACGAGAAAGAAGCCGAAAAGACCGATAGAAACATATGCGGGAAAGGAATTAACCCCTGAGGATTATGAGGAAGTTCCCGTTTCCACAGAAGATTATGCCAGCGTCCTCCTGCGCTTTGAGGGAGGAGCAGTGGGGGTCTTCACTGTCTGCCAGGTCTTCGCTGGTAGAAAGAACAGGCTTTATATAGAGATAACCGGTTCAAAATGCGCACTGGTCTGGGACCAAGAGGACCCCGAAAGGCTCTGGATTGGCAGGAGAGAAGCTCCTAACCAAGTCCTTATGCGGGACCCTTCCCTGCTACATAAGGAAGCGAAGGATTATTGCCACTATCCAGGCGGTCATCCCGAGGGCTATCCCGATGGATTGAAGAACTTCCTCCGCAATGTTTACAGATACATCGCTGAGGGGAAGGACCCGAGGAAAGACCCCTGCGATTTCCCTACTTTCAAGGACGGACATTATGAGATTTTGATGGTGGAGGCGGTTCTTAAGAGCGCCAGGGAGAAAAGATGGGTTGAGATAAATTACGACATTTAAGGGAAACAAAAGGGAGATTTCTGCGTCTAATATATTGAAGGAATAGTGAGAGAATGTGAGAAATCTCTCTAAGGCGCTCTTTCTTTTCTTTTGTCTCTTTGCCCTGCTCGCCTTCCCCCTCACAAGGGAGGAGGAAATAGAGTTAGGCAAGCAGGCGGCTGCGGAGGTCGAGAAGGAGTATAAGCTTTACGACAACAAGGATATTTTGGATAAAGTGGATAAAATAGGAAAGACTCTCGCCGCCGTATCCGATGACCCATCTCTTCCCTGGACATTTAAAGTCGTCGTCTCAGATGAGATAAACGCCTTCACTCTGCCAGGCGGATTCGTTTATCTCACCACGGGGCTTCTTTCCTTCGTAAGCACTGATGACGAACTTGCGGGAGTGATAGCTCATGAAATAGCCCACGCTGCCCGCCATCACTTCATAAAATTAGCGGAACAGCAGGCTAAAACCGAGAAGCAAATAGCTCCTTTCCTTTTAGCCGCCCTTTTGGGAGCGAAGGGAAGCGACTTTGAGAATATATACCTCGGTCTTCAGTTGGTAGAGATAGCGAAGATGCATAGCTACGGGCAAACTCTGGAGGAAGATGCTGATTTATCGGGAGCGAGATATCTCATAAGAGCGGGAAAATATAATCCCGCTGGAATATTGACATTCCTTGAGAAGCTCGCAAGGATGGAAGAGAGGGGAGTTAAGCAGGAGTTGGGCATTCTGCAAACCCACCCCTATGCTAAGGAGAGGGTCGATGCTCTTCTTTCCTTTCTCAAATCGTCATCCGTGGAGATAAATAGGAGGAGAGCAGGTGGTTTATTCGTCGTTAGGCTTCAGCATACGGGAGATAGCGTTGCTGTGTATATAGATAAGCAGTTAATAGTCCAACTGCCAAGTGCGAGCGGCGCTCAAGCGGCGCAAAAAATGGCTGAAACGCTTGATGATTTGTTAGATAAAGAGCTTAAAGTTTGGGAGATAGGAGCGAGAAGATTGCCGAACGGAAACTCTGTGGTTGTGGCAAGGGGGGTTGTTTTGATAGAGATTTCCCCGGATATGCTACCGGATAGAAGTCAAGACACATACACCTTTGCCCAGACGGTAGCGGGAAACATTCGCCACCGCCTCCTTCAAGAATTCCTAAACCAGATATACTGAATGCTTCATTTGCTTTCGTTTTGCTAACTTCTAAAGTCAAGCAGATATCTCTTGATTTTTTCTATAGGTATTTCCTCTATTAAAATCAAGGATGTTATCGGGATAAGCAGAAATACGCTTGCAACCACACCGGAATCGTTGAAGGCAAAAGCGATGAGCAAAGAGAGAAACACGGCTTTAAGCCAGCTTGAAGCTCTCTTTTTGGGAATGATATAGCCGATGGTGTAATGGATTAGAAGAAGGGTTATTTGCACTACAAGTGGCATCGTCCAATCGCTGAAGCGGAGAAGCTTGACATTGGTCATAACCTTTCTTTGAACCAATTCAAGCAAATCTCCTATCCTGCCTAAAAGCAATTCTCGGAAAGCCAATCCTATATGAGTACTTTTGGCGAAAATATCAAAGACGATTGGGAAGGAGAACAAAGCGAGGAAAAAGAGAAAAACATAAATGTAAAGTTCCTTTTTCCTTTTCACTTGAGAGAATAGGAAATAAGAAAAAGCCGATATAGCGGTGAAAAAACCTCCCCAATTCGCTCCCCACCACGGGGCTCCTATGAGAAGGGAGAAAATAAACCAAGCTATCAAGCTTCCCAAAAATCTTTGATGATAATAGCTTAAAATGAGCAAGCAACCGACTATCAATCCAGCGAACTCGTTTCCAATTCCGTAATAGCGAGCACCTTCCTCAACCGAATGCCCAATTCCCGATACCGCCATTAGCTTCCCACCATTCAATGTGTCTAAAAGTAAAAGGAAAGATAGGATGAGGGAAATGTAGAGCAGGGCTTTTGAGGGGTTTAGAAGAGAGAAAGAGAAAATAAGAAGTAGCAGTAGAGGGAGGAAGATGGCGAGTTGGAGTCCGCTGAGAGGGAAAGGGGAAAGGATTAGCAAGGCGAGAGGGAGGATGAAAGGGAAAAGGGAGAAATAGCGAAATCCGGGGAAGAAAAGGGGGAGGAAAAAAGCTAATAGGAAAAAGCCCACAGTTAAACCTATAATGTTAGCGCTTATAATCCTATGGATTGTCCAACTGCGCCTGCTTTCCTCACGAATTTGTTGGAGCCTCTCAATCTGTCCTTCCATCGGCTTAGCTACGATCTTTCTTCCTAAGTAGAGACGCTCACTACCGCCGAAGAAGGAGAGGAGGGTGGGCGCGAAATCGTAAAGCGAAACTACACCAAGCGTCTTAGTCGTCTTGGATGTCAGCAATCCCCTCATTCCGGAGCCGAAAAATATGATGGGAGATAGAGTAAAGCCCTTGATCAAGGAGAACATACCGGGATAAGGGGAGACGAGGATGAGCAAATCATCCTTTCTCAAACGGGGAATTATAAACCCTATCAAGTCGTCAACATCTTTGAGGAGCCTTGCTATGAAGAAAGAGCGCATTTCCTCGCTTATGTAAGGATATTGGAGGTCGACTCGGAGGGAATCGCCTGTTTCTATCAAGATGAAGACATTATCTTGTAAAAGATAGCTTTCTAATTTCTCTTTAAGAGAAGGAAAGTCGGTGCGAAGTCCTCCTGGAAAGAAGGGGTCTGGTTTCGCCAAATTCCCATCGACCTCGCCTCCAACGATTTCTCCCCTTGAGTTCAAGAGCACGCAGCTCGCTTCTCTATGAATTTCGCTGATGGTATCTGCATTTCCTAAAAGGACAACCTTCACTCCCATTTCTTGGAGCAAATCTCCCAAAAGATGGTAATTCGCTTTCCCTTTCAGGGAAGGGTTGCTGTTAACGATGTATGGGAAGCCGATGTGGAGGAGTGAATTGGGAGGGGGTGGGAACCCCCAATTTCTCAGGAAAACATCGCTTGCCTTCTCGCCTTGAAATATCTCTTCTGGAGAAAAACAAAGGCGAGCTTGCTCTTTAGCGGCAAGTCGGCGGGCGCTTCCCATTGAGAGATAAGCTGATTCAGAAGGGTGGTTCCTGCTCAATCTGCAATTTGCAAGCCCTATCGCTCCCTTTTCCATTATATAGTCAATGTTTCTCAACCCCTTCCCAAGGATATCCTCAAGGGTTATCCCTGGGAAAGAAACGACAACTACCCTTTTGGCGAGAAGTAAAGAGGAAAGGAATAAGAACGATATCAGCCGCTTCATTAATCATTAAATTTTACTCGTAAAGTGTAGGGTTGGAAAGACGATGTATAATTACATAATAATAGAGACTCTTCCTAATTCATTTCCCCCCTTATACTTCTTGAGAAACGAGATTGCCACGCCTCCCTTACGGGAGGCTCGCAATGACAATCTCTCCTACTGTCATTGCGAGCGATAGCGAAGCAATCTCGTTTGAGATTGCCGCGCCTCCCTTACAGGGGGCTCACAATAATTGACAAAAAGAAAACACGGGTTTGTTGCATAAGTCCAATATCTTGACAATTTTCACTAATACATCTATCTTCATAATGGATGATACTTATGGGATGTGCATTGATTAATTGGAGAGAATATAATAACGCGCTAGTTCA
>Ga0080004_1217539_pt1 | contig 13064 bp, 8 predicted proteins | sample WasSprMetagenome_FD_69207 | JGI IMG/M metagenome (GOLD analysis project Ga0080004, IMG submission 69207) | Sulfidic aquatic microbial communities from Washburn Spring, Yellowstone National Park, USA - WS (SPADES assembly) (version 2) | ecosystem: Environmental > Aquatic > Thermal springs > Hot... | reverse complement strand
AGTTATAGATATCGGTATGAGTCTACCGGATATAAAGATTCAAGAAGTTGAGGAGTTCAGGATAAATATATGTACTAAGAGTTTTCCAAGGGCCGTCACTATTAATCTGCCAAAAAAGATGATTATGTATATTCATGAACCTTTGTGGAACTGGGTTGACGAGTGGATAAATGATCAGAGGAGCTTTCACTAGCATTAGAGGTATATGAAGTTGTTAGATGGCTTATATGCGAGAAGAAATTTAATCTACAGGAAACATAAAACGATTAAGTTAAATACTAAAGTCCTAAAACAAGATGCTAGGTGATGTGTGTGCCTAGGAGTAGAAAGCTTATGTTATCTGTTGCGCTCACTATTGTCGTTGTTGTAGTTATAATAGGCGTTGCGTTATTTACAGGTCTCATTATCATCCCAAGAGCGACTCAATTAATAGTCTCGCCATCTAGCTTTGTTGTGGAGTCTGGTGGAAGCATCATGTTCTCAGCTAGATTACAATCCGATACGTTTATGCTTTCTGGCAAACCAATAACATGGTCTGCTTCCGAGGGCTCCTTAGATAGAACAATTGGTGAAACAGTAGTTTACACTGCCCCGATAGTCACTGAAAATACCACTGTGACGATCACGGCTTCATTTGCTGGAGATAGAAGTTACTATGGAAGTTCAGCGGCAATTAAGGGCGTAGTAATTCCAAGGAAAGCCGCTTCTACTTCGCTAACAATAAATCCTTTAAAATTTGAGCTTGAATCAGGTCAGAAAATAACTTTAACAGCTATACCCTCACCGTCTTCTATACCTTCCGAAAAAATTATGTGGAGTTTGGAGGGCCCTGGCGAACTTTCACCCACAACAGGTCTAACCGTAACATATTTAGCGCCAGAAGTCAAAGAGACGATCTCAGTAAAGATTACGGCAGTATTCCTGGGAACTGCTGGTTATTCAAGCAGTACCGCTACGTGTAATGGGATTGTTAAACCAAAGGGTGCTATAATTAGGAAGACAACAATCTTAACGGTGTCGCCCCCTACATTCATTCTTAAACCGGGTGAAAAAGTCGTCCTTAATGCAATACTTAAAGATGCTGAGGGGAAAGTATTGACAGACAAGCCTATCACTTGGAGTTTGAAGGGCCCTGGAGAATTATCCTCTAAGGTAGGTTCAACAGTAACATACATGGCTCCAGGAGAAATAACAGAAACAGTTGACGTTGAGATTTTAGTAGCTTTCGAAGGTGATGATCAGTACCTTGGTAGTACAGCTACTTCAGAGGGTAAAGTCAGACTTCCGATTGCTATAACACTTAAAGACGAGTACGTTTTAAAATTCGATAGGGCCACATTTAATGATTTTAAGATTGAGGGGCCTTTAACTGTGGGCGGTATTAATGTAGTAAAACTTACCGCAGGACTAGCAGATGTATCAAGATTCAACCTAAGTCGTATAGGACTATTAGCTGATAAAGCGTTAATGAATGGGCTAGAGATATATGCGATAAGTGTTAAAGGTTTCTCTCCAGAATTGGGAATGGAACTGGACATCGTTGGTGGAGAACCAACTTCAATAGGGCCTTACAATTCTTTTACGCTTGAGAATGCTGAGATAATATTTATTCGGATGATAAGCAGTAAAGTAGAAATTACGAAATTAGAGATGAAATCGGAGTATATTGGCGGAGATGAACCATACAAACCATTTATACTGTATATGCTAGAAGCGACGATGGAGAAGGGATATTTCTTAGACAGCCCCAGAAGCTACGGTGAACTGGTAGATAAAGTGATAGAGATTCGTGTAGGTAGAGGTAGCATGGTCGGATTTAAATTCATAGTCCCAACAGATTACAGGCTTGATAGAGAGAAGAATAGTTACTACTATACAGAAAAGTGGATTATTAGTGTTAACAATCCGGTAGCGGATAACGCAACTTTTTACTGTATTTACGCAAAATCATTAGCAACTAAATCCCCAGAGATAGTACTTGAATGGACTGGAGAAGATCCCACTCCACCTATGTATGGCTTTGAAAGTGGGATGGAAGCCCATGTGTTTGAGACTACAGTTCATGTAGTTTATCTTAAATCAGACAAGTTCAGTGCGGATAGCTGGGAGATATATATCAAGTAAGATTCATTATCTCGCAAATCGCTTAGCGTTGTTGCTATAAAACCAATAACTCAAACCGTTTATCCGTTTTGAAAAGTTTGTGATATCTACTGTCATTATTATTCAGGATAATGTTGCTGGTTCATAAGTCTAATCATTTGAGACTAAAATTATTTCATAACCACTATTGTCAGGATTAATTAGGACATCGGTAGCATGCAAAAATACTCTAGATTTTCACATGTTTGGTTTTTGGACTCGCTTCTTTCAAAATCCATGTCAATTATATCAAGCTATTTCTGCGTATTCACAGGAATTATCTTTAGTTAGACTAATCCCTCTACTGCCATAGTAGTCTTTGGGACAATACCAATAGCATATAAAAGTATATCTTTATCCTGAAAGACCTGAAAGAGTATAGTAACTCGCAAAGGCTTATCCCAGCAATGGAAAAGTTCATAATACTTTTTAGTAGCCTAATCCTACCATGTGTAGGATTTCTTACCAATGGTGTTAAGATTATGGCTCATCAACGAAGGAAGGTGATGCCCTTCTATACTCCTCCCACACTTTTACTTAAGCAAGCAATAACATTAAGTGTTTTCAAATATACCACAAAGTGGAGAGGTCTAAGTTTGTGGATGAAGGATATCTTGAAATTGTGTAAAGTTGCAGCAGGAGCGATAGGTTTAGGATGTTTTGGTTATCCAATACATCCTGTTTATGAAGTTACATCAAATTGCAACCTTAGGTGTTTACATTGCCATGCAAGAGGTGGTGAGAAAGCTGGAAAAGAGCTGAACACAAAAGAAGCTAAGGGGGTCATTGAAAATTTGGCTGAGGTCCCTGAATTCCGCACTCTCGTGTTTACTGGAGGAGAACCACTTGTAAGGAAAGACATCTTTGAGCTACTAGCATTCGCTTCTAATATTGGTTTTAATACAGTTGTAGCTACAAATGCAACGTTAATTACTGAGGAGATTGCTCGAAAGCTTAAATGCTCAGGAGTGGAGGGAATTGCAGCGAGTATTGACTTTGTTAGACCTGAAGAACACGATGCATATAGGGGTATGAAGGGCGCATTCAAAGCCGCATTGAGAGGCATAGAAAATGCGAATAAAGTAGGAATGTATATTCAAATCAATACCACAATATCTAAGCGTAATCTTAATCAGCTTACAGGGCTTCTGAAACTAGCAGATAGAATAAATGCTCACGTAGTCCTCCTCTATCAGTTGCTACCTTCAGGAAGAGGAGAAGCATTGTTAAACGAGACACTTGATACTGAAGAGTTTAGTATGTTAGTGAACAAAGTATATGAAATCCAAAGTGAAGTTAATCCGGTTATTGTACCTATAGGATTGCCAGAGTATTTTGCATATCTTGCATCTTCAGGGAGAGTAAGTCCAAAATTGGCTTTTAAGATTTTTAAAGGATGCATAGCTGGACGTGGAATGTTCTACATTAAGCCTAACGGGGATATCTGGGGATGTCCATTTCTACCGATAAACGCAGGGAATCTTCTTGAGAAGTCCTCGAAAGAGATTTGGAATGGAGAGTTCTTCAACACTTTCAGGGATAGATCTAATCTAAAGGGCTATTGTAGAGAGTGCATTTTTAGAGAAATTTGCGGTGGATGTCGTGCAAGAGCTTACGCCTATTCTGGAGATCCACTATCTTCAGACCCGTTTTGCCCTCTCCATGAGAAGACCAACATAGCAAAAAGTAAAATGGTTTTTCAGAAGAACCTTTGATGAGTGTTAAGAAAGGATACATGTCTTAGAACTTTAGAAGAATTTGAGAAATACACTCATATTATCAGAGAGGAATTCGACGCATGTTTCTATACTAAGCTTAAAAATCTGCCTAACTCATTTATTCTAGAAAAAGCCATTAAAGGCGTAAAAGGCTTAGATCATTACTTTTACTCATATTTCTTTAATGCGTTAATAGTAAGTGCAGAAAAAGAGCCTTTGAGGTAGCTCTTGCGCTCTGTTTTGTTCTTTTATGCATATGTTAGACTATTAAATGTATTCTATGTTTTTATCTTTAGAATAAAATTACAATGAGCGAAGAGCATGTTCATAAATAGTCTCACGCAATATGTTCTGCATCATTTTTCTATAATCGTACATGTCTGCACTAGACGTATCTTCATTAACTACTTCAAGAGTGCCTATTAGAGCATCTCTTAAAGATCTTAACCTAGATATTATTTCAGATTTTTCTTGTAAGCTCATTATCCTATCGACTTCTCTAATCATTACTCGGTGGGCTTTCACTTGGAACAATTCAAAAATAGTAAACCGTTTATCATATACACCATACTTTTCTCTTTGATATGTAGCATGTTCAATTGAGTCAAGTATAAGGTCTGCAAGCATATATTTATCCAAAGACTCTGTTTCATAGCTTATCCATTGATACCAAGAAACTGCGGATAAACCTTTGATATAGTCTTCCAAATTCCTAAAAATTAAACGGTAGCCATATCTTTCAGGAAAATCGAAAGCAAGCGAACCTGGATCTAGAAGAATCATATGCCCAACTATCGGTCCCCTCATTACTGCGCGTCGCTTTATATCTTTAAATTTACCGCTAAAAACCGCATTTTTATCTAGTTGACAGAGTTTTTCCCAAAGGTCACAAGTCTCTTCAAAACTTTCTCGTGTTTCTTTAGCTAAACCAACCATAAAATAAACTGTAATTGGAATCTCATATTTATGGCAAAGCTCTACAGTTTTGATAATATCCTCGTTAGTATAATTTCGTCCATGAGCTTTCCGTACAGTATAGGATCCTGATTCAGGAGAAATCTGAAGAGTTACTAGACCTCCGATATTTGATAAGCTCCTTATGTAATCCTCTTCAGCAGGCCACAGTAAGTCGATAGATAAACGCTCTATATCAATTCTGCATTCACGAAGTAATGTTAATAATTTCCTCCAATATTGGTTTCCACCCATTCTTATATCTTGATAGAGGCCTATCCATTGAATACCTTGTTCAGTAAGTCTTTGCATATCTTCAACTATTTTTTCAGGGCTTCTGAAAATGGGGTTCTCTATGCCAAGGTAAGTTCTATAACTATATGCTGAGCCGCCGCAGGTAACACAGTTAAATATGCAACCACGGCAAATTGGTAAACCCCAATGTGAGTTCGTACCTGGTATAAACGCAGATCGCTTAGGCTCAAGTAAATCTAACCGCGTGAATTCAAAAGAATCGAGATTAGAGCTTGTTCTCCTCAGAGGTGTAATTACTACTTTATCTTTATTGCGAAAAGTTAAGTTTGGAGTCTCAGAAATCTTCTTCCTATTTTCATAAACTTTTAAGAGCTCAAGGAAAGCATCTTCTGCCTCCCCCCGGATGACTATGTCAACAAAATTAAACTTTCTAATTATTTCTTCGTGGAAAATAGTTGCTGTAAGACCTCCAATAATTATAAGAGCATTAGGATGAAACTTCTTACATATTCTGGCTAATTCAATGGCGCCTCGAGCATGAACAACCCAATGCAGGTCTATTGCAAATATCTCAGCTGATGCTTTCCTTATGTGTCTTTCAAGATCAAAAACAGGGTCATACACCATCCTTTCTCCTACGTTATCAACTAACACTTTATATCCGTTCCTGTCCAAGTAATCAGCTATGCTCAACATACCTAATGGGATTTGTGTGAATTGGGGCGTAGTGTAATACGTTACAGTCCGAGAAAGCGGGCCAGGAAAAAAGACTTTCTTTCTGAAGTCAGGAAAAGCTGGTGGATGAATCAACAACACATCATAAGCCATAGTGACAACCTAAAAAAGTAGGTATATAGTTGTTCTATATAAATCTTGTAATAGACGGTCAATCTTTATATATAGGTTTATAGGTAAGTTTTTCGATGAAAAATATGAGTGATTCTGTTTTGTTATCTAGGAGGGATTTCTTAAAGGTTTCAGGGACTGTCTCAGCGGCGTTATTGGTTTCAACGCAGATACCTAGTGGTGAATCACTACTAAGAGAGATAACTGGGGAGGAGAAGAAAGAGCTTGAAGCTTCTGCCGAGAAGGAGGAGAAGTATGTTGTTGGAACAACCGCTGGGCCAGTATTCGCATGGGTTAAGAATGGGAGAATATTCAGGATAACACCATTGGAAGCTACTGTTGAAGAGTGGGAGAGAGGCGCATGGACGATAGAAGCAAGAGGAAAAACATTCAAACCATTGAAGAAGTGGCCCCTACTCTACTGGGGTGCAGCCTACAGAAAGGTAATCTATTCTCCACATAGGGTTCTCTATCCGTTGAAGAGGGTTGACTGGGATCCGGCTGCATCGCCGGATAAGAGGAACCAAGCAAATAGGGGTAAGAGCGGATACGTAAGAATAACATGGGATGAAGCATTAGAAATAGCATCAAAAGAAATAAAGAGAATAAAAGAAACATACGGGACATCAGCAATACTATATATGTATGTACCGCATCCGGAATGGGGGTCATTACATTATAACAAGAGCGAGCGGGATCGTTTTTATTTTATGATTGGGTGTACGATGTTCGGTTGGTCTGCAATTAGCTGGGAAGGTTGGGCTAGCGGAACAGCATTCATGGTAGGGTATTGGACAAACTGGGGTCAGTTTTTAGGTAAGGACTTAGCCTACGACATCTTAAAGTATAGTGACCTTATCGTTATTTGGGGTGCAGACCCATTTACGAAGCCTATGTATCATGGACTTTCAGCTATCTTTCCCTATCTATGGTATAAGGATGCTGGTATTCCTATTGTTCAGATTGATCCTTATAGGAATGATACTGGATGCTTCGTTGCGGATAAGTGGATTCCGATTATTCCTGGTACTGATGCAGCATTAGCTGCAGCTATAGCATATGTCTGGATAACTGAAGGAACATACGATAAAGAATACTTGGATACCCATACTATTGGTTTTGATGAGGAGCATCTACCGTCTGGAGCCCCACCAAACTCATCATTTAAAAGCTACATCCTAGGCAAGGTCGACGGTATACCTAAGACTCCAGAGTGGGCTGAGAAGATAACAGGAGTACCAGCAAGAACAATAAAAGCCCTAGCAAGACTATGGGCATCAAAAAAAGTATCATTACACACTTTAAGTAGTGGTGCATGCAGGAGAGACTATGCAGAAGGATGGACAAGAATGATGGTAACACTTCAAGCAATGCAAGGAATAGGAAAACCGGGAGTAAACATGTACAACACTCTTAACATGTCCTGTGGTGGAGGGCCAATAGACCCAAGAGTGGTAGGTCCTCCAGGATACGCGAAAGGAGGGATGAATATCGTGGCGAAGAAAGTATTCAAAAATCCTTTTGCAACTCAAATGCTGTGTATGACTAATGTATATGATGCAATCGTTCGAGGTAAAGAAATTTCAACGCATGCTGTTACGACAGTCTATCCGTCTGTAAAGCACTTTTTTACAGAGTATAAATATCCTGCACCTGGATGCTCTAGAATACATATGATAGCGCTCAGTGGAGTCTCATGTCTTCACACACGTGGTAACATTAATCATTGGAAGGAAATCTTCCAGCACTCTAGTATAGAAACTATAGTAGCATTGGCACCTTGGTTTGAGAGTGATTGTAGATGGGCTGACCTTGTATTACCTGTATGTACAGTCTTCGAGAGACATGATATAACAGAGCAGGCATCGACTGGATGGGTTCCTCCAGCCGTTTCTGCTTATCGTCTCGCTCTATATCATCAGAAGCCTATCAATCCTCTAGGAGAATCTAAAACGGATCTTGAGATTTACACGTTACTTTCTGAGAAGCTTGGATTGAAAGACGATTATACCGAGGGTAATAGTGAGGATGACTGGATAAAGAAGCTATTCGATATATCTACCACCTTGAAGGAGGGCATAAGCTATGAAGAATTTAAGAGGAAGGGATACTATGTCCTGCCATTCCTAAAAGATTATGAGTGGGAGCCAGAGCTTCGTCCATTCTACGAAGATCCTGTTAAGAATAAGCTCGATACTCCTTCCGGTAAGATTGAGATATTCTCTACATTGATCTTTGAGCATTATGGTACGGCGTTCGACTCAGACATTCCAGCATTCCCGGCATATATTCCAGAGGTTGAGGGGAGAAACTCACCACTAGCAGCAAAATACCCACTACAACTAAATACCCCACATCCAAAATTCAGATACCATGGAAAGTTTGATAGAGTTAGCTGGTTAGATGAGATCTATAGGGTTAGGGGCCCAGACGGCTACTTATACGAGCCCATACTCATCCATCCAGTAGACGCTGGTAAGAGAGGTATAAGACATGGAGATATAGTTAGAGTATATAATGATCGTGGAGAGATACTTGCCGGAGCAGTAATATCTGAGAGAGTAGTCCCAGGAGAAGTGTTGATAAACTATGGTTCATGGAGCGACCCACTAGAACCCAATCCTAGAGCATTAGAAAGAGGAGGAAACGCAAACTACCTAACGCCTGATAGGCCTCTCTCCGGTAAGCATCATATGGGAGCTCCAGCAATTAATTCTACTCTTGTTGAGGTTGAGAAGGTTGATTTAGAAGAGCTTGCTAGGAGGTATCCTGAGGGCTGGGCTGGTAAGTTTAGGAGCTGGGTTTGGAGGGTTGAGTAGGCGTGAAGGTCTTCGTTATAGATGTTGAGAAGTGTTTTGGATGCTATAGCTGCCAGCTAGCATGTAAGGACGAGCATGTAGAGAATGACTGGACACCGTATGCTAAGCCTCAGCCAGACACCGGACAGTTCTGGATAAAGGTTCTAGAGATGGAGAGGGGGAGCATACCGAAGCTTAAGGTTACTTGGATGCCGATACTATGCATGCACTGTGACAACGCTCCATGCATACCAGCATGTCCAGCAAAGGCAATATACAGGAGGGGGGACGGCCTAGTCATAATAGACCCTGAGAAATGTAATGGATGCAAGGCATGCATAGACGCCTGCCCATACGGGGCAATATACTTTAACGATGAGCTGAATATTGCTCAGAAATGTACTGGATGCAGCCATATACTTGATGGAAAGTCTCCAGAATACCTAGAAACACATGGGCCGACGCCTAAATGCGTCCTCGCATGCCCAAGCGAGGCAATAAGGTTTGGAGAATACGATGAGTTAAGAGAGCTCATATCTAAGGCTGAGACTCTACATCCAGAATATGGGACGAAGCCACATGTATACTATCTAAACCCACCCAAACCATTCATAGCAGGAGAAGTATATAGCCCAGAAGAAGATGAATGCGTAATGGGAGCAACCGTAACGGCTGTAGACCTAACCAGTGGAAAGACTTACTCAACAACTACAGATATATTCGGAGACTTCTGGCTAAAGAACCTAGAGTGGAACAAGGTATACCAAGTAACAATAGAGCATCCAAACTACATGAAGAAGGTACTGGGAGCTGTCTCGACAACAAAAGACACAAACCTAGGATCAATACCACTATACAAAAAACCATAAAAAACACAATTTTTTAATTCCCTTTTTCTCATCATGATTCTATTATAAGTATTATAAAGTGTTTTAGGAAGAGATTAAGCTAATTAGAAGATCTTTCACTACAAAGTCTTCAACCTCTAGGTAAACGGCATGAACATTTCCAGTAATTATTAGATGGCAATACATACCGCCGATAGCCTGCCCAAACCATAAATGAAGTACAACTCTACTTATATCTACATCTCCAGTTGCCTCAACGACATATTCTCCAAGTGTAGAAATCCTCAGCACTACACGGTAGTAGATAGAGTAGAAAGTCACGTTCTCCCCAGATACCATGCTTGAATTTATTAGTAATCTTGGGCTGTATTGATACTTTTTCGAGGCTCTATCTAGCTGATAACTGGCTGGCTTAATAATGGAGAAGTTCTTTGCATCCATCCTGCCTGTCTTTAACTCCATAACCTTATTAGTTAGCTCCTTATATGTCTTAGGAGCCTCAAGACTATAACCACTCGATAAAGCTATGTCTCTGCCAAGAATTATAACAGGCATGTATGGCTCATCTCCCCCGACATACTCGCCTAGAACAGTCAGGCCAACAAATCTAGCCTCAGTAGAAGACAACTTCGTGGAAAACATCACCCCATCCGTCACCACAAAACTCTTCCGACCAACAACTTCCCTCAAACTCTCTAAATCGACAGCCCTGCCATCCACTTCTCCTGAAAGATATGTTAGTCCCAGCTCAGAACAATTTAGCACAGCCCTTCTAGAAGTAAGACCCAGAACAGGCATGTTTAGATCCTCGAAGACCACCTGTTTCACCTTCAAAGTTACTACCGTCAAGTTTCCCACCCTCACGGATCCCGTAAGCATAGCATCTTCAAAGACAGCTTTCCCAAACCTCACTTCAAATAATTCTCGAACTCCAGCTCCACCAACAATTAATCCAGAAGCAGAGGCCTCTGAAGGAATATGCTTCTCATCACCTTCAAAATATGCAGTAATCTTAACATACCCTACACCAGTCACTGTTTCAGGAGCAGTATAGATAACCTCTGGACCGACCGTTGCAGAAAGACCACCAGCACCTTCAAGCCTCCACCTAATCACGCCTTCCACCTCTTCACCCCCAACAGTCTTCAACTCAGCTCTCAGCCTAACCTTCTCACCCTGCCTCACAGTAAAGTTCGAGGGCTCAACCAATAGAACAGTCTCTACCTTCTCGAGATGCTTAGGAATAACATATCCTGAAACTTGCGCCCTTGATGGAAGATACCTCCTACTCCCTTCAAAGATCGCCGTAATATTAACTCTAACCTCTTTCTCAACCTCTTCAGGTGGATAATAAACAACAACTCTTCCAACATTACCCGACAATCTCCCAGGACCATCAAGCACCCACTTAATCAACTCGTCAGGTAGATCTCTCGGAGAAGTCTCAACTTCTAGAGATACATTTCCACCCGGCTTAACAACAAAACTCGAGGGCTTAATAGAGATCCTCGTAGATTCCTTCTTTATGTATATTACCTCACCGATAATAGAGGCATTACTAGGTAGATATTCTTCATCACCATAGAAGAAGGCCTTTATAATTATTGTCTTATTCTCAGCCGAGGAAGGAGCAGTAAAGTTCACAATGTATCCATTATTCCTGTTAAACGACCCCTCCGAGGCCCACCAAAATATCTCCCTACCCTGTATAGGCTCTCCATGAGAGGACAACGTAACCGTCAGAGCTATCTCTTCACCTGGAGCTACTGTGAAATTTCCCGGATAGATCGTTAGCATCGTCGGCACAGGAACCGTGTAGAGGTAGGAGAAGGGCAGCAGAGAGATTATGAATAAAACTGCTACAGCCAACGCCACTATCTTCTTTCTTGAAGGTTTGACTGAGCCTACAATCTTAATACTCACAGCATTATATGGACACCTAGAATAACATTCTAGACACTTAGTACATTCAGCAAGCTCCTCTTCTTTATATAATGGAATAGCCTCGGGACAAATCCTCTCACATACCCTGCACTCTCTACATGATTCCTTATTAACTACAGGCTTTACGAAGACGTTTAACTTGCTAATAATAGTTAAAAGGCTACCAATCGGGCAGAGATACTTACAGAAGAACCTCTTCTCATACAAGCTTGAAGAGACGACACTGCCAAGTATAGCCGTCTCAGCCACAGCCACGAACCCACTTGCACCAGTCGCTCTACATATCGTACCTATCGGGCAGACCTCACACCACGCAGGATTGCGAGAGATAAGAGCCGACGATACTACACCACCTAGAACTGCATGCCTAAAATTCTTACTCAGAATCTTTCTCTTATCGTGACTGACTTTAGCATAACTCTTAAGCTTGGCTTTCGAGAAGACATACTCTCCAAGCTCTACAATTGAGCCTATGGGGCAAGCCCATCCACACCAAGCTCTTCCAACAAGTATCGTGATTAAGAAGGAAGCCAGAAGCCCTGAAGCTATCGTTAATACTATTCTTAGAGTAGTTCCAAATACGCTTGATAACAGTATCTGTACCCCACCAAGAGGCTCAATAAACTTAAACCCGCCTACTGAAAAACTACAGACAGAGCCAACTATAAGAAAAACAAATAATACAAAAAAGACTGCTTGAGAGACGTGCCGAATTACCTGGATAAATCTCCTAGGATTAACCTTCCACATTTAACACATCACCTCAAGGAGGACCAGCCACCATAGCATTATAGGGGCATAGCTTCTCACACTGCCTACACCCAACACACTTTCCGGAGTCAGCCTCAGGAAAACCATCCCTCCCAATACTTATCGCATCAAATGGGCATACATCAATACAAGTGTAGCACTTCACACATTTCTCATGAATTATCTCTATGCTGGCCATCTTAATCTTATTCAAGGGCAAGCGTTTTAAAGCCCTGGTCGGACAAACATTAATACATTTCATGCACAGTTCAGCTTCCAGCCTCCTCTTCTTAAACTCCATATTCTTAGACCTGCTGGGCTGGATAAGCTCTGTATATACCGCACAGAAACCCTCAAGAACAGGAGCACCTAGACCGATCAGACTCGAATAATCTAACCTCAAACCATTAGTCGGACATACATCAACACATTTACCACATCTAATACAGAGCGATAGAAATTCTTCTTCACTCTCCACTCCAGGAGGCCTAATAGCTTTAGCTCTACTACTGCCGAGAAGCGTCAAGATAATCGCTGAGGCACCCCAAGAAGAACCCAGCACCAAAAAATCTCTTCTATTCATAGCATTAAACTTACCGAGTGTAATAGACAAAGCCTCTTTAAATAAACTTATCCACGATTTTCTCTACGCATCATTTCTCTTCTCAAGCGAAAATTTATTTTAATTAGTTCTACTCATTTTCTACAAGTATGTGTGCGAGCAGCATTCCGATGGAGAAGGGTGTTGTTAGAGGTAAACTTGTTTTAAAGTGTCCTGGTAGAGCACCTTTCTCGGAGATAATGAAGAT
>Ga0080004_1118269_pt1 | contig 13065 bp, 18 predicted proteins | sample WasSprMetagenome_FD_69207 | JGI IMG/M metagenome (GOLD analysis project Ga0080004, IMG submission 69207) | Sulfidic aquatic microbial communities from Washburn Spring, Yellowstone National Park, USA - WS (SPADES assembly) (version 2) | ecosystem: Environmental > Aquatic > Thermal springs > Hot... | reverse complement strand
AATCGCGCGATCAGGGGTAATAATCGGGAGAATAGAGGACGTGACACCAATACCCCATGACTCAGTCAGGAGAAAGGGCGGAAGAAGGGGAAGGCGGGTCTGAACAAGTCCCACGACCTCCCCCCTACTTGGTGTGGGGAGGTTTGGGCTACATCCCCTCTTTTTTTGAGGGTTCAGGCCCTTGGCCGGGTCTCCGGCCACTCATCCGTGAGGCAGTATCCCTCGACCCTCTCGTAATAGTCGCCCCAGCCTTTCTCCGCGAGGCCCCTCTCCACCTCCCAGCTCTCCCTAACGGCCAGTCCCAGCTTCTCAAGCCTCCTGCAAACCCTCCTCCTAAACACGTATAGCTGATACCTTAATGCATTGGGGTCTTCGCGCTCCTGGTTGAGTAGCCTCGCCACCTCCCTCCCTACCTCTTCAACATTGAGACGGTCTCTTCAAGAGGCCCTATACCTCGTCATGGCCTACAAGCCTAGGAGTAGAGACCCGCCCCTGTTTTTGGGGGTCTTTCTGAAAGTGGTGAATGAAAAGGAAGACTATTCAGATACATGTAGCTGAACAAGGCATCCACGCCGACCTCGCCGTAACATATCGTTTAAATAATATGTCGAATAGCATTTCGATAATGCCAGTAACCCCCGAGCCCCGAAGAGGGGTAGGGGTAGCAGGGGAACATATATGTCGCCAGCGTCAAATGGGTCTTCCAGGTAATGGGGGATGGGGGAGGAGGTTCTGGCTCGAGGGCGTCGAGCTTGGGAGGGCCAAGGTAGGAAGCGTTGAGGAGGTTGTCGCGAAGATAACCGGGGGAGCTGTTGATCGGCTGAGGGGAAGAGGAGGAGGGTCAGGATTATTGCTAGGATCAGGGTTGGGGGCGGGATGACGACAGCTCAACAGCGTACTACGCGTATGTGGATGGCAAGAGATACGTCCTGTCAAAGAACCCGCACCTATTATTGAGGATGGCCGGGGCTAGGAGGTATTAGCAGGTCTTCGGGAGATATGGCTTCGACTATGTCATGGATTATGGGGCTTCTGGGGGCCGCGCCCACGACTCGCCAGTTTACCGCGTTAAGAGCCTCCCAAATGGATGGCATGGATGGTGCATAGACATCAGGCATCTCGTTAATGACTGGATGGTTACGCTGAGGGCCTGGGAAAGGCTCCAGCGATTCATGAGATGGGAGTATAAGAAAAGGTATGGGAGGATGCCGAGCGAGGAGGAGCTCAAGAGGGTTATGAGCGAGCTATACGTATCCGAGATTATGAGGAGGAATATGGAGAGGGCCGGGGCCATGATGGGAGAGGGGGAGGTGAAGGTGGATGGATGAGGAGCTTGTCAGGAGTTCTGGAGGCTGATGGAGGATAGGGATGTCAAGGAGTTCCTGCTAGCGGTCTTCGTGGAATGGGTTAGAAGGGCGGCGAAGAGGAGGGTCGCGGGATAATAGCGGAAGGCTTAGAGCAGCTCAGACGGCGGAGATACTTTCGAGATATCTGAGACCATCTAAGGGTATGGAGAGCGCTGAGGGGCTTGAGCCGCTCGCGGACCCAAGCATATGGGCTGAAAAGCTCAGGGAGGTAGATGAGGACCTAATGCTGGTCGGCCACCTACCTCACCTCACTAAGCTTGTAAGCTTACTCACAGTGGGAAGCAGCGAGTTCCAAATTGTTGAGTTCAGGTATGGGGGAGTCGTATGTCTTGAGAGGAAGGCCGGCGGCTCGTGGAGCATCTTGTGGATAATTAGGCCTGATATAATCCCGGCCAGCTCTCCCTGTCCTGAAGAGAGATCATGAGCATGAGAATGAATTCCGGAATAATTAGGGGTAAGCGGAGATTATGGAAAATTGTGGACCTAAATCATTAGTCGTGATGCCTGATTTGAGATCTTATCCGGATCTCCGAGTCCGGGCACAGGTTCCTCAGGGGGCATTCACTGCATCGCGGCCTCGTAGATTTACAGTACTCTTTCCCGTGGAGATAGATGAGTGTCTGCATCCATCCTCCAAGCTCGCCAAGCGGCCTGAGGATTGCTCGGATGCATTTCTGGCTCGGGCATGGGTCTAATCCTAAAGACGGCTCGCCGCCGCATAGAAACTTCTTGCAGATGCTCTTCTCCGGCATTCTGAAACCCTCAGCAAGCCTAAGCCTTTTGATGAATTTTCTCAGATGAACGTCGCATGGTATGAAGTGCGGCGCCTTAAACGTTGAAAGTATAGTGGAGTCGGCGACCTTTGGGCCTATGCCCCAAGCGGAGAGGAGGATGAGTCTGGCAATCTCGGGCGGCATGCCTAGAATATAGCTTGAGATCGGTTCACAGGGCGCGCCAAATCTCTCAATGATTTCCTTGCGGATTCTCCCGGGCTCCTCAATTATCCTAATCAAGTCTCTCATGGATCTCGCTGCATCTAAGAGCTGATAGCTCCGGGTAATTCTCCGCAAGGCCGCGGGCTTAGCCGATGCTAACATGCGTAGGTTTTCTTGGAAAATTTCCCAAAGCTCCCTACACCACCTTCTGACGATCTCATAGCTTGCTCTCTTGGAGAGCAAGACGGCCGTGAGGATATACTCAAAGTCCCATGGAGCTATTGGTATCCTTACCCCAGGATATGCCTCGGCAAGAGCTTCAGCAGCCTCCCTGAAGCCTTTCGGAAGCCTACTTATGCCTCTCTCGAACTCCTCATGCCACAATCCCGTTTCGAGAATGGCTATGTGCTCCAGCTCTACTTTAGAGATCCGGGCTGTCGAGATTATGATCAATCTCCTACCTCTCTGCTCAAGCTTTAGCATGCCGCCGAGATTACCGGCAACCTTGACCCAGACATCTGGACCCAAGCTTTCGTATAGGCTCGAGATGAAGGATGGCGCAAACGAGTTTCTTAAGCTATAATCGCCGCAATCTAAGATAAGCTCCAACCCCGCTCCACCGGGATGATCTATCCCAAGCGCTCCCGAGGAAAGATAAATATCATGCGCCTACTTGAGACCTCTCGTGGACTATGATCCTGTCAAGACGCATCTAATGCTTGAGAAACATGTTACCCGGGATCATGAGAGGAAATATTACCGGTTTCGCGTTGATAGGTGGTATGGCGGGATAGTTACCGCTGACTGCGTTGGATGCGGGCTCTTCTGTAAATTCTGCTGGGTGTCAGACACTGTTAGACTAAACCCACTAAATATTGGAAGCTTCTATAGGCCGGAGGACGTGGCCTCAAGGCTACTTAACCTCGCTAGAAGCAGAGGGCTAAGCCAGGTGAGGATTAGCGGCGGCGAGCCGACGATTGGTAGGGATCATCTTCTAAGAGTCTTTGACTACTTCTCCGGCAAGAACATACTCTTCATACTTGAGACCAACGGGATACTGTTGGGCCATGATGAGGGTTATGCGGCCCGGCTCTCAGGCCATGACTTCCTCCACGTCAGGGTGTCATTGAAAGGATGTAACGAGAGTGAATTCCACATGCTCACTGGCGCCGATCCGGGTGGATTCAAACTCCAGCTAAACGCCCTGAGAAACCTGCTCAAAGCTGGTGTGAGCTGCCATCCTGCGATAATGACATCATTTTCGAGTGAGGAGAGCTTCAAAGGATTATTGGAAAAGCTCGCGGAAATAGATGAGAGACTAGCAGAGGAGGCCGAGGTCGAGGAGCTAATACTATACCCGCACGTAGTTGAGAGGCTAAAGAGGTATGGATTGAAATATAGGGTGGCACATGCGCCGGATAAAGTGCCCCCAGACCAAATTTGAGGTAAGATAATCCTGTCCATATTATGATTGGAAAAATTTATTCTGGAGAAGACTTGACAATATTGTATGAGCTGGTCGGGTAGCTTGGAGGAACTTACCGAAATGATCAGTAAATATTCTAAGAGCGCTGTTCTACATGATGAGAATTGTAGGGTTGTGATATGCGAGAGAGGCGCCAGGGTGCTCGGGATCTTCCTAGACTCGTCACCAAACCTCCTGTGGGTCAATCCCAGGCTCGAGGATGTCTTCTCGAAGAATGATTGGAATATTGGCGGGCTCAGGCTTTGGATTTCCCCCGAGAGGAACTTCTTCTACAGGAGGCCGGAGTCATTTGAGGAGTGGTTTTGCCCGGAGGGCATAGATCCCGGGGAGTATAAGATTGTTGAGGTGAGCCCCGGGAAAGCTGTTTTCGAGGGCAGGATCCAAGCCAACGATAATCTTCTTGGAGCGCGGCTCGAGGCACAGGTTCGCAGGGAGATTAGGCTCCTTGAATCGGGGAAGGGTTTCATGAGGCTTAGGATCGTTGACGCGCTAGTCGGAGATTATCCTGCTAGGGTGAATCCATGGGCTCTAGCGCAAGTTCCAATAAGCGAGATGGACGCGGGGACCGTCTTAGTGCCCGTGAGAAGGGGGGCTGAGCCCATACATTATTTCACCGAGATCCCGCGTGATAGGCTGAGAGTTTCAAACGACCATGTCTCATTCAAGATTGATGGCCAGTATGTCTCGAAGCTCGGTATCAGACCCGAGGATCTAAGAGAACCCGAGCTCGGCGCGATAGCCTATGTCTCGAGGATCGGGAAGCGGATGTGGTCAGCTCTTATGCTGAGAAGCCATGATATCCCATCGAGTCAGGAAGATTGCTTGGATGTACCGAAACGTGATCCAAACCTGCCGAGAGCTGCGATACAATCATATAATTCGGGGCCTGAGTCCTTCCCGGATATAAGGTTTGGCGAGATAGAGCTCCAGCTAGCGCCGACCATAAACATCTCAGGCAGGATAGTCGCGAGGGTCGAGTATGACCTGATAGCGGTCATTGGGGGAAAGAGCGCGGTACTGACAGGAGTTCGAAAATTCCTGAAGATACCGAAGCCAAGGCTCTACTAAGCATCATTCCTCTATCCTCCTATATCCAGGCATCGAGGATAAGATATTATCAAGCCAGCTCGACTCTAGAATCCGCTTCAGCCCTTGAACACCATCGCTTCTCGTCCGGGATTTTAGAGCATAGTATTCATACCGTTCCCATGTCACGTGAATCCATTGGAGGTCGTATTCATCCGCAACATACCTCAATAGTAGTCCGACGTCAGTCTCGCCGGACGCGATGCTCCTAGCGACCTCCTCATGCGTATGATATTCTCTTTCATATCCTCTGACCAGCCTCGGGTTTGTGTTGACAATCCTACCAGCCTGCTCCAAAAGATGGTCTAGGTATATTCTCGTCCCGGATCCCCGATTGCGGTTCGCAAGCCTTAGCTCACCCGCTAAAAGGCCTCTCAAGATTACGTCAAGGCTATCGGCTCTCACGCGCTCGCCATACGCCATGACGAGTTGCCTCTCATAACCCCCAAGCCTCACAACCCTATCTCCAAGCCAGAACCTCTCGAGATATGGCATATTATACGATCCCGTTGTGGGGTCGTAGAGGTGTATTCCAGCGACATCAACCTCCTCGAGCGAGAGCATAGCTATGGAGAGCCCTGAGCCGACGCAGAAGCATCTAGCCGAGTGCCCTTCTTGCGAGAGCTGCTCCAAGATCATGCTCAGGATTGGGTCGCTGCTATGGGCTATCAGGAGCTGCGGGCTCGCCGCTGGATGTAGTGGGGCGCTGAGGCCCGCGGTCGCAAGCATTCTAACGCCCTCATCATATGCCCTGAGAAGCCTCCTCCCGAGCATTGTCAGCCTAGCCCCTCCACCTCCCCTCCCACCCCTTCTCGCCACTATCACTTGGCCGCCGGCCAGCCTCTCAATCCTTGAAATAGTCTCCCATATGCTGGTATATGGAATGCCGAGAGCCCTAGAAGCCGCGATTATCGAGCTCTTTTCCTCTATGGCTTTAAGAACACGAGCTGAGAAATCATCGAGAACAGGCCTCCCCCCTAGCTTAACCACGCATGAAAATTCTATGGTGACCCTGACCATCACCTCCTTACTTCTATAAGGTAGCTGATAAGCGTTATTGGTTAACGGATAACGATAAGAATACTTAATAACTTTCTCGCAACAAAAGGCCGCGATACGATATGCCTCTAAGGCGGGGCTCAGTGATAAATTGGAGAATCATTGCTATAATATTAGCTATAGCGGCGGTGGTCGTGGCTGGATCGGCTTATATGCTTCTTTCTAGCGAGGTAAGGGTTAGAGCGGTTACCACGACATCACTCTACGCGACCGGCCTCCTCGACTATCTCGCGGATAGGTTTAAAGAGAGGTATCCAAATACCAGGCTCGAGTTTATAGCTGTTGGAACCGGGGCTGCCCTCAGATATGCTGAGCATGGTGACGCTTGCATGGTCTTGGTTCATGCCCCGAGCTTGGAGAAGCAGTATATTGAGGGAGGCGTGCTTGAGGCTGGCGAGATCTTTGCGTATAATTACTTCATTGTTGTCGGGCCCAACATAGATCCGGCGGGGGTCAATGAGTCGAGCAGCCTCCTCGAGGCCTTTAAGAGAATCTACTCGGCCGGCGAGCTGGGTAAAGCGTCTTTCGTCAGCAGGGGGGATAAATCAGGAACACATGTTAGGGAGCTGGAGGTCTGGAAGAAAGCCGGCTTGAATCCCGCCGGCAGAAGCTGGTATAAGGAGGCGGCTGCGGGCATGGATCAGACACTTATAGTCGCGAACGAGCTATCTGCCTACTCGCTGACCGATGTTGGAACATACTCAAAGTTGGCGAGAGAGGGGAGGCTCCCAAGGCTCGTCATCCTCTATGCAAACCCAGAAGACCCTGATGCGATCAATATCTACTCAGCCTATCTGGTTAGAGGTTGCTCTGGCGACGAGAGGAAATACGCCATGCTCTTCCTCGAATTTCTCCGAGAGAATCAGGATCTTATAGGGAATTATGGCGTGAACGAGTATGGGCGGCCGCTATTCCATCCAGCCGAGGAGAACATTATGAATCTTAGGGATTTATGGAATCAACTCGCGTCGAGTAGATAGTGAGCTCTCATGAGCCTGGCATTCTCTGAGATACCTGAGGTGACTGTTAGATCACTCTATGTCTCCGGGCTGGCAACACTCCTATCCGCCTCTTGGAGCGTTCCAGCAGCTTATCTGCTCTCATTCAGGCAGAGGGTCGGGGTTCTTGAGGCGGTGGTGGAGTCGCTTGTCGGCATGCCAACGGTCCTGCTTGGCCTACTTCTCTATATGCTCCTCAGCAGCTCCGGCCCACTTGGCCCCCTTAAACTCCTCTACACGCCCCATGCCATGATAATCGGCCAATCCATCCTAATCACGCCCCTCATAATCTCGACATGCTATAGGGCTTTAAGGGTGATTGCTGTGCCCTACTTAGAGCTGGCCCTAAGCATGGGGGCTAGTAGATCTCAGGCCATGATGCTGATACTCCGTGAGTCCGCTCCCGGTGTTGTCGCCTCGGTAGTGATGGGATTTTCTAGGGCGGTCGGCGAGCTCGGCGTCGTGATGATGGTCGGCGGAAACATCAGGGGGTTCACAATGGTCTTGACCACTGCAATAGCCCTCGGCGTGACCCGTGGAGAATTCGAAGCAGCGATAATCCTCGGGGTAATACTCCTAGCCCTGACAATCGCAACAGCGTTATCCGTGAAGATCTTAATGGGGGCCGGATCACGGTGATAACCATCGAGTTGAGGGATATTTGGTACTGCTACCCCGGCGCATCCTTGTGGGCGCTGAAAGAAGTCTCTATCGAGCTTGGCTCGGGCGAGATAATGCTTGTCGCGGGGCATAATGGCAGCGGCAAGACCACGCTTCTCAAGATAGCGGCCCTAATCTATAGGCCGACGCGTGGCGAGGTCTCTGTTGATGGCTGGGACTTCTGGATGTTGAAGGAGGAGGAGAGGATCATGGTCAGGAGGAGGATCACCTACATCCATGAGAAGCCCGTCCTCATGCGTGGAAGCGTCCTTGAAAACATCATGTACCCTCTCAGGATTCGGGGGCTTGGCCGGGAGGATGCGGCCATGAAAGCCAAGACGATTATGAGGGAGCTCGAGCTCATGGATCTCGCGGATAAGAGCGCCAAAGAGCTCTCGGCAGGACAGTCCCAGCTCGTCGCGATCGCCCGCGCCCTAGCAGCCGAGCCGGAGCTAATATTCCTCGATGAGCCCTTCGCCCATTTAGATAGCTGGAAATCCGGGCTCGTAGCCCAAGTCCTTCAAGCAAGGAGGAGAAATGGTGTTGGAATAGTGATAGCATCTCATGGTAGGGGGGAATTGCCGGAAGGGCTTGAACCAGATAGGATAATAATGCTTGAGGGCGGGAGGATCAGGGGAGATAAAAGGTTAGGAAAGAAGGATTAAAATATCGTGAGAGAACTATTCTCCCCCATCGAGGGGGCTGGTACCGTTGAGAGGTGACCATCTTCCAAGGCTCGGAGGAGAAGTATTCGGAGATAATCGAGCTTGAGGGCCATCTAATAGACTCGCATATTCTCCCAAAGATCTTTGACAGGATTATGGATCTTGGCGGGGAGTTCGAAGTCCTCGAGTTCAGGATTGGGAAGAAGAAGGATGAGACCAGCTATGCGAGGATGCTGGTGATCGGTAGGAGCGCGGCGCATCTCGAGCTGATATTGAGGGAGCTGAGGTCCTTAGGCGCCGTCACGGAGGTGGTCTCGGATGCTAGGCTCGAGCCGGCGCCTGATGATATGATCCTCCCCGATGGATTCTATGCGACGACGAATCACCCGACTTGGATAAGATATAGGGGCAGGTGGATCGAGGTTGAGGATATCGAAATGGATAAGGTAATAGTCGTTGACCCGCTGGCGGAGAGGGCTTACTGCAAGCCGATTAGAGAGGTTAAGAAGGGAGACTTGATCGTGGTTGGCGAGGAGGGCGTCCGAGTCAAGCCCCCAGAGTATCCGAGAACCGGCGCGGGGATCTTCGAGTTCATGAGCAGCAGGGCGTCATCTGAGAAGCCGACTCCGACGATCGTCAGGAAGATAGCGCTTGAGATGGTTAGGACCAAAGAGGCGGGCGGGAAGATCGTCGTGGTGGCCGGCCCGGCGGTGGTCCACACCGGAGCCGCGGAGCATCTGGCAAGAATAATAAGAATGGGGTTCGTTGACGCGCTCCTCTCGGGGAACGCGCTTGCAGTCCATGATGTGGAGTATGCGCTCTTCGGAACATCATTGGGGTTCAAGGTTGATGAGGGTGTGAGGATGCCGGGCGGGAATAGGAACCACTTGGCCGCAATAAATGAGATCATGAAATGCGGCGGATTGAGGGGCGCTGTCGAGAAGGGCGTCCTGAAGAAGGGGATATTCTATGAGTGCATTGTCCATGGCGTCCCATACGTGCTCGCGGGCTCAATTCGGGATGATGGCCCGATACCGGATGTAATAACCGATGTTGTCGAGGCTCAAAAGGCGTATCGAAGATATCTCAAGGACGCGAGCATGGTGCTTATGCTGGCCTCAATGCTCCACTCGATCGCCATCGGAAACATGCTCCCATCAACCGTTAGGGTGGTATGCGTTGACATAAACCCATCAGTCGTGCTCAAGCTTGTTGATAGGGGGACTGCCCAATCCGTCGGCGTAATATCGGATGTCGGGGCATTCCTGCCGATACTGGCTGATGAGCTCTCCCGCCTTAAGATATTAAGAGGCTAAGAGAAGAGAATGGAAAAATGGAGGGAGAGGAAAGGACTACTCTCCTAGAATCGTCTCGAATAAGTCCTCGTGCTCGACTTCTTCTTGGAGTATGTGCCTGATGACATGGAATGTTATCGGGTCAGGCCCAACCTCTTTCAGCCACTTCAGGATCTTGTCATAGGCCTCGATAGCGCACCCCTCCGCCTCGATTATCGCCTTGACTATGGCCTTCAGGTCGCCGGTGTTCTCCGGAACCTTGACATATGGGCAGTTCGCGATCTTCACCAAGTCCTCGAACCTTCTCGGAGGCTCCCCGCCCAGCTGGATTATCCTGTCAGCGAGCTCTGATTGATGCTCAAGCTCATCGTTCGCGATCTTCTTAATCTGCTCGGCGATCTCCGTCGACCCTATGCCCTTAGCAAGCTTCGCTAAAAGGCTGTAGTAATAGAAGGCAATCCACTCATCCGCATAAGCCTTCTTCAACATCTCGATAAGCTGATTAACATTCACTCCAGCCTTCTCAACTATCTCGCGGGCTTTTCTTCCCATGACAATGTTGTTATGGAGCCCGAGATATAAACGTAACTAGCTGCGTGACGGCTGCCCACGGCCTCCGGAAGCGCCTTACTTCTTCAACTCCTTCTCCGTATCCCGCCTCTTAACGGCTTTATCGAATATTATCCAGTTCCTATACCACTCTTCATTCTCCTTCTTGAGGAGCTCAAGTATCCATTTTGTCAGGTCGAGGGCGTTCACCTTATCCAACCCCCTCTCCAGAATCCTGCCCTCAATTATCTTCGCGATCTTCCTCGCGGCCTCCGGGGTAGCGCCGGACTTGAGGCAGCTCACAACAATCTTCTCAGGCACGAAATCCTCCTCACTCCCATCCCTCTTAACTACCTTGACCACATCTTATTATATCCTGAAGGGGGTAATATTTGTTTAGCCGAGCCCCCGCCTCAGCAGCTCCAACATCCTCCTCGCATTCTCGAGCATCCAGTGATTATTATTGAAGAATATGTAGACCCTCTTCGGCTCGAGCGAGAATATCGCCTCCACCAGCTCTGAGAGCTCCTCCATCGAGTAGTCATGGGAGTACCAGCCTGACCTTCCATGCATCCTCAGATATATCACGCCATCGCTCGAGTGGATGAATGTGCCCATCGGAGAGTCTATGGATACATATGTGGCCCCCATGCTCGTTATGGCTTCGGCGATCTCGCGGCTAAACCAGCTCTCATGCCTAAACTCTATCGCGAACCTCCTACCAAGCCCTGACTCCACGAGGAACCTCCGCACCCTCACGAGATTCTCATCAGAGGCGGAGAAGTTCGGCGGCATCTGGAAGAGATAGAAGTCCACTCGCTCATCCAAGGGCCTGAAGAGCTCATGAAACCTCCTCCACGTCATGAGAGCATTTTCTGAGAGCTTCCTCAGATGGGTTATGGATCTATGGACCTTGACCGCCCACCTGATCCCATTCTTCCTCGCCCAGCTCGAGACCTGAGAGGGGAGCGGGAACCTATAGAAGGATGCATTAAGCTCGACGGCGTTAAGCCCAGAGTTCGCAAGATACCAGTCCAAGCTCCCGCCAAGATTCCAGTCATAGATCCAGCCCGAGGTCCCAACATAAATCTCCATCCACTAACGCCGCCTCCTGAGAGATACATGATGAGCGCGTGATTTAAGCAAATTTGCGGGGAGATGTTAGAGGAGGCTGAGGACACGTTGCTGACCAGTTAATATTATGGCTTCGTCCGGGATCTTTAAGATGCTCGGGGAGGCGCTGGCACTTTTAGCGGCCTTCTGCTGGTCTGCTGGAGCGGGCTTCTACAAGAGGAGCATGAGAAGTGTTGATCCAGTCGGGCTGAACCTCGTCCGCAGCATCCCGGCCACAGCCTTCCTATTCCTGATGACGCTCCTTTCCGGCAGCCTAGACTCCTTCTCCAAGCTGGACCTCATCATCGCAGGTCAGGCCATTGGAGCATCACTCATCTCATGGCTCATCGGCGACACGCTATACTTCCTCGGTCTGAGAAGTATAGGTGTCTCGCGAGCAGTCCCGATAGCATACTCCTACCCTCTTTTCCTCCTGCCTATAACGATCTGGTTTCTCGGTGAGCCATTCAGCTATGGAATCATTCTCGGGACTGTAATGATTGTCGCCGCCATCTGGCTCATCTCGCGATCCATGGAATCCGGGAGTTCAAGTGGGGGTAATAGGATAGGCTTCATCGCCTCCCTTCTAACATCCTTGTTCTGGGCGATTGGCGTCGCATTGTTCAAGTATGTCATGCTATATCTTGACCCGGTCTTCCTAGCATTCTTCAGGATGCTGGTCATCCTCCCATTCCTCGGTCTATACGCTGCGTTATCCAAGAATACTAGAGAGTCGATCCTTGGCATGAGGAGGGATGAGGTGGCCCTCGCGGCGATAGGGGGAACGCTGGCGGTCGGTCTCGGGGATATGATCTACTTGATAGGACTGGATTTGGCGAGAGCTAACGTGGTTGGCCCATTATCCGCGACGACGCCGGTCTTCGCCGGAATCATCGCCGCGGTAAAGCTAAGAGAGAAGCCAAACCTTGAGACAATATTGGGAATAATATTGATAACTGCCGGCGCAGCGTTGCTCTCGCCATATGGATAGGCCGTTGGGAGATCCTGCACCGCTCAAGGTTTATAGGTGAGGTGCCGGATTGAGATAAGCGGCAGAACCGGCACCGTTCTAGCGGCATATCTTGTGGCCTCAAAAGGCTTATCAGCAGAGGAGGCAATAAGTGCTGTTAGAAGGCTTAGGCCCGGATCCATTGAGCCGATCCAAAAGATCTCGATCATCGAGTTTCAGCGGAAGATAAAAAGTGGGTGTTATGATATTTATGGCATGCTCGCCTCGGCGGCCTTCAGCTTGAATAGCATGGCGTCCCACATCTCCTCCCAGACGTCTCCGAGGTACTTGATCAGCTGATTCCAGTCCATCACTCTGACCATGTCGCATCTCATCACGCGCTCATCGCCCTCAGTCATGCCTCTGACGACGAAATACCTGACATCGCCCCCCGTCCCTGAACGGTACTGTAAAGATCTGCTCCGGGGTCTTCTCATCGTCATGGAATCCTATGTTTAGCCGGCTTCCCGGCATCTCGACACCATCATAATAATAGTCTTCCATTTTCAGGCGGGTCCCCAAGAAATAAGGGCAGGCATGTATTGGGATGGTATTGTGGAGACATGGCTGGTTACGTGAATGACTTCGAGGAGGCGGACATTATTGGGGTCTTGGATTATGTGGACCCGACGTTTGCCGCTGTTGAGAGGTATGGGCCGCCGGTCATCGCTGGGACGCTTGTATCTGATGGCCTCAGGATGCTCGACGATTTCGCCAGGGAAACCGTGGATACGTTGGCAAGGCGATGGACCATGTCTGCGAGGAGCTACGAAGCCTACTCTACGAAATCCTCGGAGGTGGATGAACGTGAGGAGGACGTGCATTGTTGAGTTGATTGTTGAT
>Ga0080004_1089420_pt1 | contig 13065 bp, 13 predicted proteins | sample WasSprMetagenome_FD_69207 | JGI IMG/M metagenome (GOLD analysis project Ga0080004, IMG submission 69207) | Sulfidic aquatic microbial communities from Washburn Spring, Yellowstone National Park, USA - WS (SPADES assembly) (version 2) | ecosystem: Environmental > Aquatic > Thermal springs > Hot... | reverse complement strand
CGAAGCTCGTGCATTTGGTGGAGCCGGTGGTGGAAACCTTGGGATCCGTGTACCCGGAAATCGTGGAGCGCCGGGCCCTCGTGGAGCGGGTGATCGGTAGCGAGGCCGAGGTCTTCCGCCGGAGAAAGGAAGCGTTGGACCGGCTCATGGCCCGGCTTCCCGAGGGAACCACGGTCATTCCGGGAGAAGTGGCCTTCACCTGGTACGACACCCACGGGATTCCGCGGGACTTCATCGAGGCCGAGGCTCAGGAGCACGGGCTTTCCGTGGATTGGGAAGGTTTCGAGCGGGAAATGGAAAAGCAGCGGGCCCGCTCCCGCCTCGTGGTCTCCTACGATACCGTGGGCGTCACAAGCGAGGAAGCCACGGCCACAAGACAAACGAAATTCCTCGGCTACACCGAGCTCTCTTTGGAGGCACCGCTTGAGGTCATTCTTAGCTCGGAGGGAAAGACCCGAGAAAAAGCCAAAGCGGGCGAGGAGGTGCACTTCATCTTCCCGAAAACCCCGTTTTATGCCGAAGCGGGCGGGCAAATCGCCGACACGGGTTTTGTGGAAAACCTTGACCGCGAAGGGAAAGCGGAGGTTTTGGACGTGCAGAAAAGTCCGCAAGGAACTTTGCACAAGGTGCGGATCGTCTCCGGCGAATTCCGGCCGGGTGACCGCTGCCTCCTTCGGGTGGACGAGGAGCGGCGCCGGAAAATCCAGCGGGCGCACACGGCTACCCACCTTCTCCATGCAGCTCTTCGAAAAGTTTTGGGCGAGCACGTGATCCAGGCCGGTTCCTGGGTGGGGCCGGAGGAATTGCGCTTTGACTTCACCCACTTTTCCGCCCTCACTCCCGCCGAAATTTCCGCAGTGGAAAAGCTCGCGTTCGCCGCGGTCCTGAGGGACATCCCCCTTCACGTAGAGGAGCTTCCTTTGGAGGAAGCGAAAAAGAAAGGGGCCATCGCGCACTTCGAGGAAGAGTACCGGGGGAAGGAGAAGGTGCGGGTGGTGGAGGTACCCGGGGTTTCCATGGAGCTCTGCGGTGGAACCCATGTATCTCGGACAGGCGAAATCGGCCCCATTGTGATCCTCTCCGAGGAAAGCGTGGCTTCCGGTACACGGAGGATCCGGGCCTTGGTGGGCGAGCGGGCAAGATCCTACTTAGCCGAGCTTCGGGAAGAGCGGAAAAAGCTTTCCCAGCTTTTGGAGGCGCCCGAGGGCGAAGTTCTTGCTAAAGTGGAGAAGGTTTTGGCCGAGCTTTCCGCCCTGCGGCGGGAAAACGAACGCTTGCGGGAGGAACTCGCTCAGCTTCGGGCGCGGGATCTCGCCTCCCGAGCGGAAGAGGTGAACGGCACGAAGCTCCTTGGGGCGGTCGTGGAGGGCGATCCCGAAGCGGTAAAGATTTTGGCCGACCGGCTCACGGAGCTTTTGGGAAAGAGCGTGGTGGTTCTGGGCACAGCCCATTCCGGCCGCGGTTTCCTTGTGGCCAAGGTTCTCGGGGTGGAGAAGGTTTCCGCGGGCGAGCTGGTGAAGGCTGGGGCGGAGGTTTTGGGCGGAAGCGGCGGAGGCCGGCCCAGTTTCGCCCAGGGCGGCGGCCCGCGGGCGGAAAACCTCGCCCAAGCCGTAGCCAAGGCCCTGGAACGCGCCCGCACCATCCTCCGCGTTTCCTAGGGCCTTTAAACTTTTCCCAGTTTCCGAAGCGGTTAAGATTCGTTAGGCGATGAAGCCCGCCTTTAACCGCGGCTCCTGCCGCTGATGGCTTCTACCCAATTTCCCTTGCTTCTTGGGGGTGAAGATGATTTTTCTCACCACCAAAAGGGCCATGCGGCAAGGAATCGCCCAAAGCGAGCTTCGGCTCAATCTCCTTCGGCTTTGCGCCCGCGAGCCCCACACCATCCACGAGCTCATCCACGCCCCGGAGTACCCAGGAATCCGGATCTCCCTTTTCTCGATCCAATCGGAGATCAACGTCTCCGTGGAGCTCGGCGAGCTCAAAAGCCGGGCGTTGCTCGTGCGCGTGGGAAAAGTTCCGGATCCCATTGTTTCCGGAGGGACCACGGAACTTTTGCGTACCTCGATCCTTGCTTTCCTTATCTCGCCGGAATTGGCCTGGGCGGAACCCAGGGCTTACGAGGTTTATCTCCGAGCATGGTTTGAGCGGTGCGGGATAAACGCGGATAAAGCGCTTGCGCTTTTCCTCGCTTTTCCCGAGCTTCTCTTCCGCGCTTTTTACGTGGTTTCAGCGGATCCCGAGCCGCCGAAGGAATTGCCCGCCGACCTTCCGGAAACCGAGGTGATCCGGATTTTCGGGTCCTATCACATTGGGGATTTGCCCACTTCCCCAAAGCCCTTGGGTTTTTGGGAGGTTTGGGGAGCGCTGCGTAAGCCCGTTTTGGCCCGGGGCCTAGAACTTTTGCGGAAAGAGGAACTTGGCGGCTAGGGCTGGCTCCGCTTTGGGCATGGGAAAATCGTGAAGGATCCTCCCTGGGACTACCCGATTGCTCCTCTTTTGGGTCCGGAATTGCTTTCCGATCGGCTTCGGCCAAACTTGGAGATCCCGGTTTTGCGCGGAGGCGGGGATGAAAAAAGAGACGGATGAGCTGGGGTTAGCTGCGGTTTACCTCTCGCGGGCCCTCAAGGAAGAAGGGTGCCCCATTTGCCGAAGGGTCAGGGAAAGCGAGGAACGCTGGATCTGGACAGTCCTTTACGAGTTGACCGGTGATCCCGAGCTCCACGAAAAATTCGCCCAATCCCTTGGCCTTTGCCGCGAGCACGCCGCCCTCATGGCCAAAGTGGTGGAGACGAGGGAGCTTGTCACCCCAACCTCCGTGGCCCGGCTTTACGAAACCGTGGTTTCCCGGGTTCTTCAGGATCTTCCGCGGCCCAATCGCGGGCCTTGCCCTCTCTGCGAGCTTGCCGAAGAAGTTGCGGAGCGGGAAAGCTTCTTTTTGGGGAAACTCCTTTTGGATCCAGAGTTTTGGGAGGCCTTCCAGCGCTCGGATGGCCTTTGTCTTCCCCATTTTCTCCGGGTTTGGCGCCTGGCCCCCGAAAAAATTCGGCCTTCCCTCCTTTCCGACCAAAGGGAGCGTTTCCATCGCCTCCTTCAAAACCTGCGGGAGTTTCAGCGCAAGGAACGGTTCGATGTCCTAGAAAAACCGACGGAAGAGGAGATACGTTCCTGGCGGGAAGCCCTTTGGCGGCTTTCCGGGATGAGCTTTTCCGAGCCCCTAATCAAACGGGGCTAAAGGAGCCGAACGGGCATGCAGACATAGAGGAAGCCCTCGTCGGCCGGGGAAATGTTTCCCGCGGGCTCCAGGAGTCCAGCCCGATCCGGCGCGGAAAGCCAAAGCGCCACCTGATCCGACTCCATCCTCCGGAGGGCATCGATGAGGTATTCGGCCTTGAAGGCGATCTCGATTCCCCGGGCAGGGGGGCGCAGGAGTTCCACCACTTCCAGGCTCTTTCCCCGCTCCCGCGAGGCCGCGGAGACCTCGAGGGCCGTATTTTGGGCGGTAGCCCGGAGGGTCACTGCGCCGGACTCCTCAGCAGCGAAAAGCTCGGTGCGCCGTAGCGTTTCCAAAAATTCTTCTCTCGGGAGGAAAAGGCCGATCTGGTTATCCTTGGGGATGACCCGCTCAAAATCGGGGAACTGTTCCTGAATGAGCCGGCAGGAGAAAGTTACCGGGCCAGCGCGGAAATGGATCTGGCCAGCTTCGGCGTAAAGCGCGGTGTTCTCCACCACGAGGCCGGAGAGGACGCGGTGCACGTCGGTCATGGTTCCCGCGTCCACGAGGAATGCGCCCTCGTAGTGTTCGGGGAGGCCAAGAACCGGCACGCGTTTTATGGCCAGCCGATAGCCGTTGGTGGCGGCGAATTTCGCCCCGCCCTCTTTGAGAACGATGTCCACGCCGGTGAGGGCTAGCCTTGTGGTTTCCGAGGCTTTTAGGGCGGCGAAGGCTGTCTGCGAAACGGCTTGGAGAAGCTGGGGTGTGGGAATCTCTCCAAGAGGCTCGCTCACTGGCTCGGGAAGCTGGGGATAGTCCTCGGCCGGAAGGATTGGGAGCTCGAAGGTTGCCGGGCCGCAGGTGAGCCGAACCTGGGCATCCGCGGAGCGCAACTGGACTTCGGTTACCTCAGGAAGCCGGCCGACCAGCTGGCTCAGGAGCTGGCCAGGGAGGACTGCCGTGCCCTTTTCCTCAACTTGGGCTGGGACGCGGCAGCGTATGGCCCGCTCCAAATCAGTAGCCGCGAATTCCACCTCGTTATCGATGGTGGTCAGCTTTATCCCGCCCAGGATGGGCATGGCCGTGCGGCTCGCTAGAGCATAGCTCACGGTGCGTACCCCGAACTCCAAATCCTCCCGCCGGAGCGTAACGATCATCTGGCCTCCTTATCGAGGGAATCATATCCAGGAAGGGGAAGGCGAGCGAGGATTTCCGCGGTGACTTGAGTGGGCGGAAGCGTCGCGTCGATCACGTATCCCCGCGGGACCGTGCGGATGAACTCCAAATAGGCCAGCCTAACTTGGGTGAAAAAGCTCAAACCCTCCCCTTCGAATCGGTCCCGCAACGGGGTTCTCTCCAGGGCGATTTGGGGTGGGAGATCAAGGAGGAAGACATAATCCGGTTCAAGTCCGCCGGTGGCGAGTTTATTCAGTTCGTGGATGAGCTCGCAGGGCAGGCCCCGGCCGCGGCCTTGATAAGCGAGGGAAGAGAGGGTGTAGCGGGAACATAAAACCCATTGCCCGCGGGCCAGGGCCGGTTTGATGACCTCCTCCACGTGCTCGTGCCGGTCGGCCACCATGAGGAGAAGCTCAGTAAGGGGCCGCATCCGATTCTTTGGATCCAAAAGGATCTCCCGGAGCTTTTGGCCTAATGCTGTACCGCCGGGCTCCCTGGTAGTCAAAACTGGGATTCCCCGGGCGGAAAGGGCCTGAGAAAGAAGGCGAAGCTGCGTGGATTTCCCCGAGGCATCCGGTCCCTCCAACACGATGAAAAGCGGCTTCATCGGGAACCCCACAATAGGCCAATTACCATAAGACCCACGCCCAGGACCAAAGCCGCGTCAGCCACGTTGAACACCGTCAAATTCCCAAGCGCCAAAAAATCCACCACGTATCCTAACCTTGCTCGATCGATTAGGTTTCCCAAAGTTCCTCCCAGGATGAGGGCGCTTCCCCAAGCTCGGAGGCCGGAAGGCTTGGAGAAGAGGAGGTAGGTGAAAAAGCCGAGGGCCACGATGGCGGAGACAGCCAAAAACGCCGCGGTGCCCCGGGGAAAAACGCCGAAGGCCGCTCCGGGATTGTGAACCCTCGTGAGCCTAAAAATCTCGTCCCAAATGGGCCGGGTTTCGCCAGGATCCAGGGCCCGCATGGCCCAGGCCTTGGTCCCCTGGTCCACCGCCATTACCCCAAGGCTCACCGCCCACCCGTTCCAACGGGGCATCGATGTCAGTCTATCCGAGGCCGCGGGCCGCGCAAAATTTTCGGACCTTGCTGCACGCGTTTTTCTCCTTTAGGCTTCTTACCCCATGGCCGGGCTGTACCTCGCGCTTCTGCACTTTCCCATGCGCAACCGGGAGGGCCAGGTGGTGGTGACCGCCCTTACCTCCCTCGATGTGCCGGACATTGCCCGCACCGCCCGCACCTATAACGTGAAGCGTTTTTACATCGTGCACCCTGTGGAAAGCCAACGCCGGATCGCCGCGCGGCTCCGGGATTTTTGGGTCTCCGAGGAAGAGCTTCCTACTAGGCGCGAGGCCCTGGAGCTCGTGGCCATAAAGGAGGATCTCGAGGACGTTTACCAGGAGATCGCTAAAGAAGAAGGAATGCCTCCGCTGGTATGGGGCACCACCGCCCGGGCTCACCTTCTTCCTTACCCCAAACTTTCCTGGGAGGAGGCGCGGTGGATTCTCCGGGAACGCCCCACCTTGATCCTCTTTGGAACTGGTCATGGGATGACCGACGAGGTTTTGGCCGCTTGCGATGCCCTTCTTCCGGCGGTGCGGGCGGCCGGGTACAATCACCTTTCTGTACGGGCCGCAGTGGCCATCATCCTTGATCGGTTGAAAGGAGAGGAACCATGACGGGCATGGACGATCTCATCAGGGCTGTGGAGGCCAAATTCATCCGCGACGAGATCCCGGAATTTCGGCCGGGCGACATCATCCGCCTTTACGAGCGCCACACCGAGGGCGCCCGCGAACGGCTTCAGCCCGTGGAAGGCGTGGTCCTCAAGATCTCCGGGTCCGGCGCGAACCAGACCGTGACCGTGCGGTGGGTGGCGGCGGGCGTGGGCGTGGAACGCACCATCCCCCTCCATTCCCCGAAGATCGCGCGAATCGAAGTGGTGAAGAGAAACACTGTGCGGCAAAGCCGGCCCTATTGGCTGCGCCGGGTCACGAGGATCCACAAGATTCAATGAAGAAAGGGAAAGCTCAGCCTCGGAAGAAGCCGTCCTGGCCGGTACGGGTTTGGCATTGGTACAGGGAGCGGCGCCGGACCAAAAAGCCCCCTTGGGCTGTGCGCCTTTTGCGCCGCTGGTTCCAATTTTCTCCCCGCACTGAACGAATCATCGGCTGGGTCGAAACCATCGTGGAGGTAGGGGTCCTTTTCTGGCTCATCATCACCTTCGTTACGGTGCGCATGACTGTGCCCACCGGCTCCATGATCCCGGCCATCATCCCCGGCGATTCCTTCTTTGTGGACATCATTTCCTACCACTTTCGTTCGCCGACTCCGGGGAGCATTGTGGTCTTTTGGTTTTTGGAGGAGCTGCGGATAACCGGGGTGAAGCCGGGGAGCCCGGCGGCCGAGGCCGGCCTTCAAGTTGGCGATTACATCGTCGCCCCTGGACGATGGGATATTGGTGTAGGTGGGGAACCTGTTCCTTCCCTCCTTACCCTTTCCCGGCGCATAGTCGCAGCCCAGGGAACTTCTCTGGAGTTCACGGTTCTGCGGGAGATAACTGCCCGGGAAGCCCAGGTGGTGACGGCCTGGGTCAAGGTCCCAACCGGGGCTAAGGATCTGAAAGCCCTGGGAATTGACTACAAAGCCCGGCGCTCCCGGTACGTGAAGCGCTTGGTGGCCGTGGGCGGGCAGACCGTACAAATTGGGCCGGGGGGGAAAATCCTCATCAACGGTGAACCTTCCCCGATTTTTGCCGACATGACTTATGCCCGCACTGGGATGGGCATCCGCTACGGTGTCGAGCCCACCCTTGTTCCCGAAGGGCACTTTTTCGTTTTGGGCGATAACACCCTGAACTCCTACGACTCCCGCTACTGGGGCTTTGTGCCCAAAGAGGAATTCATCGGCTGTCCATTTTTCCGGGTCTGGCCGTTTTCCCGGTTCGGCCCCATGAACGGGTATTTTTGGAGTAGCCGCTTTTAGGGAAGTTTTCCCGCAAGCTCCTCCGCTTTTATCCCCCGAAGGAAAAGGACCTTTGCCCGCGTTTTCTCGCCCCGGATGATGGAAATCTGTGACCTCGATAAGCCCAGGAATTTGGCGAGGAATTGCACGAGGGTTTCATTGGCCCGGCCTTCCCGAGCGGGAGCAGCGATTCGGATCTTCAAAGCTTCGCCGTGGAGCCCCACGATTTCCGAGCGGGCTGCGGCCGGCTGCACCCAAACCCGGAGCTCCACCCCGCCTGGGACCTCGCGGAAAGCCTTCTTCGCTAGCTCTCCCATGGCAGTGCGGAGATGCTCGGCGAAAGGATCTCTACGAGGAGGATGGCCACCCTCGGGTCTTTCTTTGGGATTTCCCGAATTTTTTCGAGCGTGTTCATGGTATCTCTCCGGGGCTTTATTCACCGGGCTTTTGGGAAGTAGTCCTCGCGGTTACGTAGGCAATGATGGAAATTTTTTCGGCCAGAATGAGATCGCGGAAGGCCCGCGTAGAGCACTCCAAGATTACCGGGGAAGCTTGGGCTTCTTCCGCTTCCCGAAAGCCGTGAAGGTGGGAAACCATGTCCCGGCCAAGCCCCTTCGAACCCCCAAACTTTATCCTGTGCTAAAAGAGAAAGCCCAAAAGCAAAAAGGCCCGATTATAGTTGCGAAAACTAGCGTTGGCTAAACTACGACAGTTTATGCTCGTTTGGTTGGAATCTTTGCCGGCTTGGCTTTTGGGGCTTATTGGGGGCGTAATCATCACCGGCCTCAATGCTTTTGGAGCGCTTTTGGTATTGGTTTGGCCGCGGCCCTCGGGCCGGGTTTTAGACGGGATGCTCGGCTTTGCCGCCGGCGTAATGCTTACCGCAAGCTTCACTAGCCTCATCCTTCCCGGAATTTCTCAGGGAGGCCTGGGGCCGGTGGTGGCGGGGATCGGCCTTGGTGCCATTTTCCTGGGCTTTTCCGATCGATTTATCCCCCATTTGCATTTTGGCCAAAGGAGAGAAGGGCCAAAAAGCACGAAGCTTCGGGCTGTTTGGCTTTTCATTTTGGCCATCACCCTCCACAACATGCCGGAGGGTCTGGCGGTAGGTGTGGGCTTGGGATCCGGGGATTTAGCCAGTGGGCTTCAGCTCATGCTGGCCATCGGGCTTCAGAACATTCCGGAGGGGTTGGCTGTGGCCGCTAGCGCCCTTGGGGCTGGGATGGGCAGCACCTTCTACGCCGGGATCGTGGGGATCCGGGCTGGGCTCGTGGAGATCCCGTTGGCGTTGCTAGGGGCTGTGGCAGTGGGGGTGGCCAGGCCCATCCTTCCCTATGCCATGGGCTTTGCTGCCGGGGCCATGCTCTATGTGATCTCTGACGAGATCATTCCCGAGACCCACCGCGAGGGACACGAGCGCCTGGCCACCCTGGGTTTCCTTTTGGGGGCGGTGGTGATGCTCGCTTTGGACGTGGCCCTCTCTTAGCGGCCGATGGCGCCGGCGCCCTCGGGCAAGTGGCGCGGGATTAGCATCCCCGGGATCTCGTCGATGTTGTGGAAGTAGTCGGAGGCCCGGATGAGCTCCACCGAGGTGGACCCCCGGCCCGGACCAAGGACGGTCACCCTCTTCCCCCGGCGGCTGAGGTAATCCACCAACGGGACGAAATCCGAGTCCCCGGTGACCAGGATGAATTCCTCCACGTAAGGGGCAAGCTCCATGGCCTCGAGAACCATCTCCGTGTCCATGTTGGCCTTGAGCCCACCATCGGGATGCTCCCGCACCGGTTTGGTGATGACCCTAAACCCCATGAAGGAAAGGGCATCGATGAGGCGCATCCTCCGTTCATCCTCCCGCCGATACGGAACAAATGCGAGGAATTTCACTTCCCGCTCATCGAGCCCAAACTGGGTCAGAATGAACTCCTTGAGGGCGTCGTAGCGCACCTCGAATCCCTGGCGCTCAAACGTTTCTTGAACGTTTTGTACGTCCACAAACACAGCCACACGCACTTTCATGTCTTATCACCGGAAAAGCTCAGAAGGGCTTTGAGGAAAGACCCTGATTTACGGCTGAGCTACTTCCGAAAGGTTATTTTAGCGGCTACCCGGGCCAGCGCAACCTGGCCAGTCTTGGCCCAAAAAAGTAAGATTTCATGCAAAAGGAGGGCCGATGATCGCGCGGATTCCCATCCGAACGACTAAGCAAGAGGAAGCTGTGGACATAACGGAGGAGGTACAAAGGGTCATCCGCGAGTCCGGGGTGCGTGAGGGGTTCGTCATCATCTATGTGCCCCATGACGCGGCGGCGGTGAGCATTCACCGCACCCTGGCCGAAGAAGAGGCGCCCAAGCTCGACGAGATGCTCGAGGCGGTGAACCCTGATCGGATCGCCCCGGAGTACACCAAGGCTGCCCTTGTTGCCCCCACAGAAGTCGGTGTGGTGGTGGATGGAAAGATGGTGCTTGGTGAGGATCAGCGCATCTACTTCTACGAGTTCGATGGCCCTAAGAACCGGATGGTTTACGTTTTCGTGGGGGATTAGGGGCTGTGCGGTACCTTTTTGTTCTCCTTTTTCTCGTTTGGCCCTGGATCGGCGCCGGCGTAGAAACCCTCGTTTTCCTGGAGGAACCATCGGCCGCGAAAGCTGTGGACATGATCCGCACCGGTGCCCTCGATCTCTATGGAGCGGGCGTCACCGAGCCAACCATTCTGCAACAGATCCAGTCCGAACCAAATCTTACCTGTTCCTCCACGTACAACGCTGTTTGGCACCTAAGTTTTAACCCGATTGGCCCGACTTTTACCGATGGCCGGTTGAATCCCTTTTTCGATCCCCGGGCAAGAGAGGCCATCAATTGGCTGGTGGATAGGGATTACATCGTTCAGGAAATTTTAGGTGGAGCGGGTTTTCCCCAAGTTCTGCCTCTGCGCCCATTGTTTCCGGACTATGCCCGCCTTGCTCAATATGCCCGGCCCTTGGAATTGCGCTATCAATACGATCCGGAACGGGCCCGCAACGTCCTCTCTGAGGTCCTGTTTTCCCTGGGCGCAGAATTTGTTGACGGTAAATGGACTTACCAAGGAAAACCTATCGAGCTCCGCATTTTAATCCGCACAGATTCCCGCCGCCCCCTTGGCGATTATCTTGCTGGTCTTCTGGAAGGTCTGGGCTTTACGGTCACCCGGATCTACGCGAGCTACGCCGAGGCGCTGCGGATCCTTTCTTCTCCCCCTGAGGAAGGGCTTTGGCACATCTACACCAATAGCCTCGTTGTTTCCCTAATCGAGCGGGACGAGGCCAGCACCTTCCAGCTCAACTACACCCCTGCTTTTCCGTATCCGCCGTGGGAGTACCTCCGGCCTAATCCAGAACTAGCGGATCTTGCGGATCGTTTGGCCCATGGGCTTTATTCTTCCCTAGAAGAACGTGAGGCTTTGATGGCCCGGGCTTTGGAGCTAGCGATGAAGGATTCTTCCCAGGTGTGGTTAGCTGTGCGGGCTGCGTGTTATCCGCACGCCTCTGATTTGAATTTCGCCGTGGATCTTGCCGCCGGGCTCGCCACAGGTATTTGGGCCCATACCCTTTCCTCCCCGAAGGAGACGATACGGATCGCTGTCCCTGCCCTGCTTGCCGCCCCGCTCAATCCCGTGGCTGGCTCTTTCACCGTTTACGATCAAATGATCATCCGGGCCACTGCTGATCCCGCCCTTATTCCTCATCCCTATAGCGGCCTCTATCTGCCAGTGGACCTCGTCCGTGCGGAAGTGGAGGCGGAGGAAGGATCGCCCATTCAAAAGAGTTTAGATTGGGTAGAGCTTCGATTCGTGCCAGAAATAACTGTTCCCAAAGAGGCTTGGCTTGATTGGGATGCCAAGGCCATGCGGTTTCTTACGGTGGGCGAGGTTAAGCCCCAGGGGCTTAAGGCCAAAGCCAGGGTAATTTTGCATTTCCGTCCAGATCTTTGGGAAAAGACGTGGCACGATGGCAGCCCCTTTTCCCTCGGCGATTTTCTAGTTCGCCTGATTTTGCTTTTTGACCGGGCCAAGCCGGAAAGCTCAGTCTACGACGAGAGCGCGGTCCCTGCGCTGAACGACTTACAGGCCCACTTTAAAGGGATTTTGATCCGTGGCGTTGATCCATTGGTTGTGGAAGTCTATACGGATCTCAGGCTTTTGGACGCGGAATGGCTTGTGGCCAAGGCCGCGGAGTTGATCTATCCCTTCTACGAACAAGGGCCTGGTCCATGGCATGTTTTGGCGGTGCTCCTTTGGGCCGAGGCTCACGGGGAGATCGCTTTGTCCCAGGCCAAGGCCAAAAGCCACAATGTCGAATGGGCTGGCCTTCTTTCCGGGCCGAGCCTAGGAATCCTCGCCGAGGCTTTGCAAAAGGTTAAAAACGCTGGTTTTCTTCCCTACGCAGATTTCTTGGGGAACTCCATTTCCGCGGATGAGCGAGATACTCGGTACGAGAACCTGTCCCAGTTCTATAAAAAGTGGGGACATTTTTGGGTTGGGAATGGGCCATTCTATTTGGAGCTAGTGAAGCCTGTGGAGAAGGTTTTGGTTCTTCGCCGCTGGCCAGGGTATAAGGAGCCGGAAGCGAACTTGGCGGATTTAGCAAAAATTCCTCTTCCGGAGGTGGAGGTCGAGGGTCCTCAATTGCTTGACCCTGGGCAATCCGCGATCTTCACCGTTACTGTGGGCTTTGATCACGAGATCGTCAGTCCTGACCAGGTCCTTTTTGTGAAGTATTTCCTTTTCGATTCCTTGGAGAACCTCGTGAGCTGGGGGGTAGCTTTGCCAAGTGGCGAAGGATTTAGGTTGGAGCTTCAGCCGGAGATTTTGGGAAAGCTTAGGTCTGGTCCAGCTCGGCTGGAGGTAGTGGCCTCCTTGGTCAACGTGGCGATCCCCGCGTGGAGGAGGCTAGCCTTGGTTGTGCTCGGCCCCGGCGGTTGACCGGGTTATTCGGTTTCCGGTAGGATTAAGTGTGTTCCCCGGTAGCTCAGTTGGCAGAGCGGCCGGCTGTTAACCGGCGGGTCGGAGGTTCGAGTCCTCCCCGGGGAGCCAGGGTCCGTAGCTCAGGTGGTTAGAGCGCACGCCTGATAAGCGTGAGGTCCCTGGTTCGACTCCAGGCGGGCCCATTTTTCACCTTCTGATCTCAAGCTCCCTCAAGTCCTGAAGCAGGGCATCAGCATGAGGAGAGAGCTCTTCGGGCGCACCTAGCCCGGTGAGCACCCCCAGGGCGGCCCGGCAACCGGCAGCCCGACCAGCCTGAAGATCCATGGGAGTGTCCCCCACCATTACCCCTTCTTTTGGGGAAAGGCCAAGGAGGCCGCAGGCGGTGATAACAGGATCCGGGGCAGGTTTTTTCACAGGACAAAGATCTAGCCCAACCACCACATCCACCAGCTCTTCCCATCCCAAGGCCCGAAGATGAAGCCAGGCCGCGGAGGCCAGATCGTGAGTAACCACCCCTACCTTCCCTCCAGCCCGCTTGATCCCCAAAAGGACTTCCTCCGCCCCCGGCGTGGGCCGGAGATGGTTTTCAAAGGGGAAAGCCGCGTCCACCTCGGCAAAAACCTTTTGCACTTTTGGGAAAACCTCAGCGAGGGGGAGCCTAAGAAGCTCGGAAAGAAACCGTGCTGTGGCCTCCTCGGCCTCCAGGCGAGGAAGAGGAATTATCCCCCAACCTCCCCCCCCCCCCCCCCC
>Ga0080004_1129936_pt1 | contig 13074 bp, 17 predicted proteins | sample WasSprMetagenome_FD_69207 | JGI IMG/M metagenome (GOLD analysis project Ga0080004, IMG submission 69207) | Sulfidic aquatic microbial communities from Washburn Spring, Yellowstone National Park, USA - WS (SPADES assembly) (version 2) | ecosystem: Environmental > Aquatic > Thermal springs > Hot... | reverse complement strand
GCTCCGGTGAATTCTCGTCCACTTTCAAGAGCTTCACCGCTTCCTGGCGGGAAATCTCCTCACCAGCTAGAGCTTTGTCCAAGATTTCCTCAATCTCAGGCGCTATCTTCATATTAGTGATTCACCTCCTTAAGATTTTTTGGTAGCGTTTTCTTTATTGCGGATAGGTCAGAGATCCCCACAGGTTCGCCCGCCGTCTTTGGATACATGACACCGCTCTCTTCTTCACCACCCGTATCCACATCGCCCCTCGGCATTTATTTTGGAAGTTACGAAGTTCACTGCGTATTCCCTTCCACAGCGTCATGATAACACGCAAGCGAAAGCCTGTCAAGGAAGTGATCGCCTATGAACACAATGAAGTGCATGACCTTGACGACATCCACGATGCCAATGATTGCCACGCCCAGCAACAGCCCAATTCCCAACACCATACTCCACAACCCTCACCCTCTCATCTTCACCGAACGCCTTTACAGCACAACCACAAAAAGTCAGTGGCACACACGACAGAACTATCGCCCACACAACTTCGCATTCTGCACTTTGCACTTTCGCACCACCTCAATGCCTACTATCACCGAACCTCTGCAGTGACGCCGAGAATTTGAACTCCTGAAACCAAACCGAGTGGGCTTGAGACGAAACGGGCGCCATCAATAATTGTATCGCAACTCTTGAACGAACTGATTGATGGCTGATTGATCTACATAGAAGTTTCCACAGCTCCATGTCATGCTGTATTAACAGATTACCTTATTTCTGTCTTAACAGCTTAACACCTATCCACCGTTCCTTAAGGCTCGAAGTCTTTGACCCGAAACCTTGCTTTTGACTCCATGCCCGCTTTTATCTGTTGAGCCTGTGAATGGTTATGAAGCCCTTCTGTGTCGCTAACCTCAAAATGTCAGATCTCAGAAGCATTGAGGAATCAAGGGGAGGTGCCCCTGAAGATAGCAGGTTGCTCTTTGAGGAAGCAACGAAGCAATGTAGAGTCCTTTTTTGTGGCTATCGCAAGATTAGCTTAGGAGTGTGCTATCAAAGCCCCACCATGTTTTTGTCTTAGCGCTATGATTGTAACTGGAAATTAGAATTCAGCAAGCTGGAGGTGATCTTGGAGCGGCGTTTCTTGGGTTACCTGTATCGGACGCACCGAAGACTGCCCGACGATGTCCGCCGTTACATCCGAAAATCCCTTGTGAGGCAGACTTCCTCTATGAGCCAAATATCTGCGTTTTCTGCGACGGTGCCGTCCATGACCTACCAGAGCAGCGGGCAAAAGATAGGGAGATCCGCACCCGATTGAAAGAGAGGGGCTATCGCGTCATCGTCATTCGATATGACCGCGATCTTGAAGAACGAATAGACGACCACAAGGATATGTTTGGCGTTTCAAAGTGAGCGGCAAAATGATAATGCCCTAAAGAGGTGACAGATTATGGAATCAATCAAGGAATTTGCCGCAAAGATTCTTCCTGTGCTGTTGCCCTACGGCGTAAAGCGTGTGGCGATCTTTGGTTCTTTCGCCCGAGGCGGGTCAAGAGAGCGACATAGGCATCTTGGTGGAGTTCCACGAGCCGAGGAAAAGACCTCTTGGGCTTTTGGCTTGGATCCGTTTAGAGCGCGAACTTTCCCAGAGGTTAGGTCGGAAAGTTGACTTGGTTTCCTTTGCCGGTCTGCGACCGAGACTGAGGGAAGAAATTGAGAAGGAGATGGTAATCATCTATGAAGCGGCGGAGTGACAAACTCCTCTCATTTGGGACACCGCGCAAGTTGATTTGCCGAAGTTGAAGTTATGGTTGCGGGGAATTTTGGAGAGGGGTGAAGGGTGATGTCTCAATTTCAACCTGGAGCGCTGGTTTGTGTGAGGGAATTTGGGTTGTGCTCCCCTCAGATAACGAAGACCTTTTGCGCCCGTTGAGTGGCACAGATGACGAGATTGGTGGAATCTATCTGCCGTTGAAAGGAAAAGAACTGCAAGAAGCAAGGTTCACAGAGATAGACCCTAAGGCAACTGCAAGTTTTGCCAAATTTGGTTGTTCATGCCGATGATGTCGGTATCGGAAAGACTATTGAAGCGGCGTTGATTGCCGTGAGATACTGGACAGAGGCGAAATTAAGCGCATTTGTGCCCTCTCTACCAAAGCAGTGCGTTGATCCACTCTTTAAGCCTTTCTTTGCGCTGTTGATAATTAGGGAGGATTTTTGAGAGGAGAACCCAAAATGCTTTCCCGTGTCTTGCATGCTTGAGGTGAACCAATTCATGCACAACGATGTAGTCAATCAACTCCTCAGGCAACTGAACCAATCTCCAATTGAACCTCAAAATCCCCCTATCAGACTTGCAAAGCCCCCATTTTCTCTTCCAGTCCCTTAACTCAATCTCTGTTGGTTTCGCTCCCACCAACCTGCTGAACTTTTTCACCTTCTTGGTCAATACCCTCTGAGCAAGACTTGAAAGCCAAGAAACCAAAACAGCCCTTACAGCCTCACGCTCCACCCTCTCCACCTGCACTACCAATTTCCCATCCTTCATCCTTACGCCCTCCTTGCCTTCCTTGACCTGTAAGGTCATTGGCTTTCCAAGAACCCAGACAGTCTCACCGCTTAAAAATTGGGTGGGCATCGGACGGCTGTCTATGCGCCTTCTCATCTCCTTCAACTTGCTCTCAATCCACTGTGCCCTCCTCTGAAGCACTTCTCTAATCTTGCTTTCGTCAAGGTTCTTTGGCGCTGTCACTCTCACCTTCCCGTCCCAACTAACGGTGATGTTTATTCCCTTGACGCTTTTCCATTGTATCTCCACTGGAATTTTCCCATTCAGAACCCAGACCATTTTCAATCCCACCTGCGGTAGTGTTGTTCAGCAAGACTGAGCAATTCGCTCTGCCACTTCTCCGCCCTTTCCCTTTCAATCCCATTCCTTCTCAAAACCCTGTAGATAGCCGTTCTCATTCTCTGCCTTGCCCCTTCTATCATCCACCAATCTCTCTGCCAAACTTCCCCTATTGCCTGCTCTAAATCCGAGACCATTTTCCTCGCTTCCTCTTCCCTCAGACCTTGAGACCTGAGGAAGCGGAAGAAAGGTAACTGCTTCCTTGTCAAGCCTAATCTCTCCGCTTCCCTCTCCTGCTGCAAAATTCGTTCTCTCAATTTCATCAACTCAGCCACGAACTCCTTTGTTTCTTCCCTGCGCTCTTTAAATTCCTCGATAATTGCCTCCAACTGCTCCCGAAGCGATTGGTAGAACTGTGGGTCTTCGTGGATGTGCTCGGAAATGTAAGCACTTAAGGCGCTGATAATCGCCCTCGCTTTTCCTTTCTCCGTCCTCTCAACCCTTAACTGGTTCAGGAACTCCTCGTCTGTCACTTTCACTGGCTCAAGAACTGTAATTCCGATGACACGGACAGCCTCGTTAAGCAACTTCACTAACTTGGGTAGGTAATCCCTTTGCTTCAGTCTTGAGTCACGATAACGAAGTAGTGCAAGGTAGCAAATTTGGGTTAACCGCTTGAAAATGTCCACATGGTCCAATGCTTTAGGGTCAGGCAAAATTTGATTGAGCAGCCTACCAAAATTCCTCACCAAAAGGGCGAACTGTTTCCTCTTATCCTCATCCTCCAAAGCATCAAGGCATTGCTCCATATCCTCCCATTCCCATCTTTCCTTTTCCAAGTCAAAGCCCAAAATTTGATCAATCTGCTCCCTCACTTGTTCAATCTGCTCAAAGAGACCTTCAGGCTTTTCGTAGATGCCTTCCACATCCGTCCTTTCATACTTTTCCAGTGCATCTTCCAGTTCCCTTGCAATCCCAAAGTAATCCACGATGAGACCATAGTCTTTCTCAACCTCCAACTCCATTCCGTCAACGGTGCGCCTTAGTTTGCATGGGCGATTGACCCTCGCTATTGCTTGCAAGAGGGTGTGCTCTCTTAGCCTCTTGTCAAAATACATCACTTGCAGGATTGGAGCATCAAACCCAGTAAGCAACTTGTCTGAAACAAACAGGATTTTAAGGGGGTTGTCAGGGTCACGGAACTGGCTGATTAACTGCTGCTCTTCTTCAGTGGTTCTCTGATATGGTCTTGCCCAGTTCTCATTTTGCTGCACAGTGATGACCACATCGGTTTTAATGTCACTGCGCCCTTTGCTCTCCAAAATTTTGTCCACCAACTCCTTGTATTCCGCAGCCATCTTCCGCCTGCAACCATAGCCTTAAAACCTCGTGGCTCAACTTCACTCAGAAAATGTTCCACGATGTCCTTAGCAATCTTTTGCATCCTCTCACCAACTTGAGCAACTTGGGTAGGGGTCAACTTTAAGCGCCTGAGTTTTTCCCTTAAATCTCGTTCTTCCTCTTCCTCACCAAAATCCCTGAAATATGCAGCCAACAGTTCATCTATGTCCACTTCACCACTCAGGTGTAACTCAGGGAGTCTTGGCTGGTAAAGGATTGGGACTGTGACCTTATCCTTAAGGGCATCCATTATGGTGTAACGGTCAACATAAGAGCCAAAGACTTGTGGAGTGTTCTTGTCCTCTCTCTCCAAAGGTGTTCCCGTGAAAGCGAAGAAGGTAGCCTTAGGCAAAAGGCTTCTCATTCTCGCTGCCAAGACAGCATATTGTCCCCTGTGAGCCTCATCTGCAATGACAAAGATGTTCTCCTCTTCAGTTAGGTGCTCAGTTTCCGTCGTCTCCTGAAGCAACTTGCTTCCAATTTTCTGAAGGGTCACGATGAGGGTTTTACCTACTGGCTGCCTTAACTCTCCCCTCAACTGGGCAATCCTTTCAACATGGATTGGACTGGGGTAGCCATGACGGCGGAAGTTGTCAGCCATTTGCTTATCCAATTCCCTTCTGTCAGTCAGAACAATGATGCAAGGGTTTTGGAACTCGCGCCTCAGTTTCAAAGCCAGCCAAAGCATGGTGAGGGTTTTACCTGAGCCTTGCCAATGCCAAACAGTTCCACCTCTACCGTCTTTCCTCTCATTGCGGACTTCCCATGCAGACTTGACAGCGTTGTTCACCGCTCGCCACTGGGGATGCCTCGCAATCTTTTTACCCTCCCTTTCGCCTCATCTGCGAAGGCGACGAAACTCCTTAAAAAATCCAGTAGGTTTTCCTTTGGAAAAATGCAAGAGATGAAGACATCTTGAGATGCTGAGGACTTCACACCCAACTCCCTTGCCTTCTCTTCATCCCTCCAGAACATGAAATCACCACCAACAGGCGCATAAGTGCATTGTTCCCTTATAGTGGCGACAACAAAAAGGTTTGGGTAGAAAAGTTGAGGAACATCCCTTTGGTAGCGCTCCAGTTGTCTCTGTGCTTCCTCCAACGGGTCTTTCCCAGTCATTGTTGGGTCTTTCGCTTCCACAACTACAAGGGGGGATGCCATTGACGAAGACAAGGATGTCAGGTTCAATGCTTCTCTCATGCCCCTGCACCTTGAAGGAGGTGCGCTTAGGTAGGCTATCAGTGACAAGGAATTGGTTGTTTTCGGGGTCATCAAAGTCAATGAGTTTGACGGTGTAGAATCGGAGACCTTCACCCAAATCCAGTTGCACATTCACACCTTTGACCAAAGCCTCATGGACTAACTCATTGCATGCAACAAGGCTTGGCATGGCAGGAGTTTCTATGGTTCGGACAACTTCCCTCAGCACCGCATCAAGATGTTGCTCTGGAAGCCAATCGTTCAATTTCTTTATTGCTTCCTTCAATCTTGGGATTAGGAGCACGGAGCGAGGGATTTCTCTCTCTTTTTCTAAGTCCTTTGGGTCGCAGTATTCGTAGCCCAGTTCTACAAGTTGGTCAATGAAAGGCTTTTGCACCCACTCATATTCCCTTTCCTCAAAAGGCATCAGGAAGCACCCCCTTAAGGATTTCATCAACCTCTGGGGATAGCCTAATTTTGCCTGTGAGGAGGTTGTCCAGAAGCCACCGCTTGCACTTCTCCAAAACCCCTAAGTATCTTCTCTCGTTTTCAATGGCTGCATCAATGGTGCAAAGCATTTCAATAATTTGTTTTTGCTCTTCAAGGGGAGGGGGAGTAGTAAGCGTTGGAGTTTTTCCTTGTTTAAAGTGCTACCTTTTACTGCTTGGTCTATCAAATTCTGCTGCTCAGCCCATATAGGAAGTAGGTGGAGAGCATAGAAAAGAAAATCCCTATTGAAGCGGCAGTTAAGCTTAGGAAGGAAAGCAGCAATTGCTTCATTGAAATACAGTGGACGCCCCGCAATAGCCACCCGTCCAATGGTTAATTTGAAACTTACTAAGACAGTGCCTTCAGGCACTTTTCGCATATGGTAAGCCCTAACACCTTCATCACTTATTCTCTCCTTTGTGGTAGTCACAAATCTCTCTTTCAAATCTTCAATAGTTGCCCAAAAGTTGTCAGTTTCATTGTTTCTGTCCCAGTATCTTAATTGGTTGCGTCTGGGAGTCCTACCTATGGTGATTTCAAAGTCTTCCTCTGCTCTCACCACCTCCCACTCCTCAGGCAATTCCCCTATCTCCGTCTGCTTAAAGCGAGTTGGTTCTTTGCTCATTTCATCTCACCCTCCAAAACCTCAAACATTTTCTGCAAAGCATCTTCCAAAGAACTGCGCTCGCTTCTCACACCCTCCAATTCACCCTGCAACTCTGTCCAGTCCACTGCGAAAGAGAACCCCATGAGGCATCAGCACTACTGCCCTTCCTCCCTCGCTCAGACTGGCGATTATGTGCTGAATAAATGCCCAATCTCCGTTGCTATTTGGGGGCACACCGTAAGTAAACCTGCCATAAGGGTCATTCGTGGCAAAATCAGCGCCCCAGTGTTTACGGCTGAACTCTGGATGGCAAACGACCCTCTCAAACTTCTTCACCTTTCCGTCCTCAACAAATGCAGGTGCTCTTAAGGTATCCCCTTGTTCCAAACGAGCGTCTATCCCATGCAAGAACAGGTTTATCCTTGCGAGCCTGTAATTGTCAAGGTCTAATTCTTGACCGTAAAGTGTAACCTTCCCGTCAGCCTTTTGCGCCACAGCAATGAGGGTGCTTGCTGTCCCCGCTGCAGGGTCATAAACACATTCCCCATGCTTTGCCTCTACCAACTCTGCTATTAACCTGTTCAAATCTGGTGGTGTAAGGCGCTTGCTTGCCTTTTGTCCTTCATGTTCTTCTGCCACATAAGAGATGAACTCAATAAATGCCTCTCCAACAGTGGCTGCGCCTTCCTCTAAGCCACTATCCCCTAACTGAATCCTACTGAAATGCTGCCAAAGTTGATAGAGAACATTCTCAGGCAATTCACTTCGGTTGTTGAAATCAACCCAACTCAAAAGTCCCCTAAGGTGAGGGTTACTGTCTTCCAGCAACCTCACAGCATCATTAAGTGCCTGACCAAGATTCTCCGTTACCCTCTGTAAAGTTGTCCACCTTGCTCCCTCTGGCACATAGGTCTCAAAGAGATTGGGGTCATCTTCACCTTCTTCTGCCAACTCTTCCGCAAACTTGTCTGAGAGCCTCTTAAGCACTAACAGAGCGACAATGAATTTCTTGTGCTGTGCTGGGTTGAATGTGGGGAAGTATCCGATTGCATCCTTCAATTTCTCCGCCAATTGCTGGTTGGTCATCTTCTCCATCACTGCCCACCTTCCTTTTCCAGCAGAATTTCCATCACCTTCTCCAAGTGGGCGGTCAAGTTTGCCCTCTTTTGCTCCACTGCCTTTAACTCATTCCAAATCTCCCTTAAGTCACCGTCCTCTTCCTCTACGGGAGGCAGGACATACCTGCTGATGTTCAAGTTGTATCCGTTGCGCCTAATCTCTTCAATGGATGCAACCCTTGAGTAACCAGGTTGGTTTCTGAAGGCTTTAAATGCTTCTACAACCCTGTTGATATCTTCCTCCCTCAGCACATTTTGGTTGCGCCTCTCCTCGTAACCCTTGCTGGCATCAATAAAGAGCACCTTACTCTTCCTCTCCTCAGGCTTTGCCTTGTTAATGACCAAAATGGCTGCTGGAATGCCAGTGTTGTAAAAGAGTTTGTCAGGGAGACCAATGACCGCCTCAAGCAAATCATCCTCCACAATCCCCTTCCTTATCTGAGCCTCACTGTTGCTGCGGAAAAGGATTCCGTGAGGAGTGACAACTGCCATCTTCCCCGTTGGCTTCAGGATGGCAATCATGTGTTGAATGAAAGCAAAATCCCCAAAGGACTTTGGTGGGATGCCGTAGCGGAAGCGCCTGTAAGGGTCATGGACAGCAAAATCGTCACCCCACTCTTTCAAGCTGAAAGGTGGATTAGCAATAACCAAGTCGTAGGTTGTGAGTTTCCCGTTCTCAACTAACTTCGGCTCTCTGATGGTGTCACCAAGTTCAATGCGGGCATGGTGAAGTCCGTGAAGGAGCATGTTCATCTTGCACATTGCCCATACATCTGGGTTTTTCTCCTGTCCATGCAAAATCAATTTCCGAGGGTCACCACCATTGCGCTGGACAAAAAGTGCACACTCAAGAAGCATCCCGCCAGTCCCACAGGTTGGGTCACATATACTCATCCCCTCCTTTGGTTCCAGAATGCGCACCATTAACCTGACAACCTCTCTCGGCGTGTAAAACTCTCCTCCTCTCCTCCCTTCATGCTCGGCAAACTGCTTGAGCAAATACTCGTATGCCCTACCCAGCAAATCTGGTTCGGCGAAATCTTCATCCCTGAGGGAAATGGTGGAGAAGTGGTCAACAAGCCTTCGAAGGACATTTATGGGCAATCGGTGGTGATCAGCAAAGTTTGTCCTCGCCAAAATTCCCCGCAATGAAGGGTTTGCTGCCTCTAATACCTTAAGCGCCCTGTTTATTGTTTCTCCTAAATCATTAGTGCACTTGTCTATCACCTTCCAATGTGCTTCTTCAGGGACCTCAAATTGGTGCGGTAGCCCTTTATCTCTCTCTTCATCATATCTGTCAGAAATGCGTTTAAGGAAGAGCAAGGGAAGGATATAGCGCTTGTAGTCTGCAGCGGGGACACTACCACGAAGGATGTCTGCAGCCTTCCATAAACGGCTTTCAAGTTGGGGAAGGGTTAGATGAGGGAGCCTGAAAAGTGGTTCCATCACTCTATCTTCTTGACGATTTTGTGGACAAACTTCGTTCTCGGCTGTATAGGCCATACCTCTTCTTTTTCTCAGCATTTCATCCTCCCCTCTCGTGTTGGATTCCTGTTCCCCTTTCAGCAGCGACTCTTGGCACAACTGCCTTCCTAACCAACTTCCACGAGACTAACACACGGACACACATAACGACCTCGCTTCAAAAACGCAAAGTAGCACCCTACTTAATGTTAAATGCTTAGTGAAGCACACCCACGCTGGCAGTTTATAGAATCTGATCATCCCCTTGGAACTTGAGTGAGCGAAAGTAACTTCTCATAGCTGCACGCCTCAGCAGAAGTTTCCACAGCTTCATGTCATGATGTGTTAACAGATTGCCTTATTTCTGTCTTAACAGCTTAACACCTATCCATCATCCCTAAGTTTTCGTTGTCTCACTTCAGCAGCGACTTGAAATGGGTCACGGTCCTGGTTAGGCAGTGGACGACCGTAAAGGAGCAAAACAAAGAGGGATGCGCTCTCCCTTTCCGCCTCTGCCTTCGCCTCCTCAACCGCCTTCTTAAGCAGGTCTGCGGTAGTCCCTGCAGTCAGAACGAGCGCCCATTCAGCCATCACCTTTTATTTCCACCTTCTTGAAATTTGATCGCAACCTTCTAAGTCAAGTTCGTGCTGATGCTTCTAAACCAATCCAGCAACACCTGACAACCTTGACAGCCCTCTTTGCCCGTTGGTGGTGTTCCCGATGAGAGGATGGAGAAGACCCTTTGGCACAATTCTTCAACCCAGTCGGTAGGATGAAGGTCAATGGGAACGACAGTGCATCGGAAACCAAGTATCATTTGCCCTTTTGTCCGCTGCAACAAATCAAGGTCATTAATGGCTTTGTGTTCAGGCTCAAAGTAAATGAGCGCCAACCCAACAACAGCTTTCTTTTGCAACTGCTGTGCCAAATAGGAGTAAGCGTTCAATTGGGCTTGATAGAGGGGAAGAAGCCGTTCTTGTGTTTGGGTTACTGAAGCCATCTTGTAATCAGCAATAAACCATTGCCCGTCAGGAAACTCCCAAATAGCATCGGCTTCGCCAGCAAGAACGCAACGGGCTTCAAAGAGGGAAAACTGCCACCTACCAGGGTTGACGAAACGGACGGAGTGAAAGTCCAAATTTGGAAAGGAGTTCTTTAACGCATCAATTAGCCATGACGGAAGCGAACCAGTTTGCTGAAGGTGAGTGTTGACAACCCGCTTGATGTAAGCGTCGGCTTGACTGACGATGCCAGGCATGGGAGAAGCGAAGGGATGATTTTGACCGAGGGGAAACTTTCTCGTGAACCAAAAGCACCGCTCGCAAAAATTGTCAAGCAAAACCTGACCCAAGTCCCTTGCATTGATGTTGATATTTTCTGGCATCTCGTCCTCACCTCACAACAGCAAGAGTTTCATGCCGTTTCCGCTCGCCCCAAAAAGCCCGCTGCCGAAACTTGCCTAAATCGTGAAACAAACCCTCAAGGGCGACAACCTCGCCCTCTGACATCAACTTCACCCCTGACTTGAAAAATCTTCATCAGCAATTTTAGCGCTCATAGATAGCAAAGGCAAAAGGGAAGCGTTTTCACCCCCTCAAAGTCGGGTCGTAATTTTTGTTTGTCGCTGTCAATAGTTGCGGTTTGGAAAGGACTCCCCTTCCCACTTACATTAAGCGCAACTCCACAACTATAGGTGCAACTATGAACTCCCTTGCCGTGCTGACTTTTGAGTCGCCTTCAAGCCTTGAAGAAGTTTTCACATCTCCACATCATGCCATCTTAAAAGATTGCCTTATTTCTGTTCAAACAGCTTGCCGTCTACCGGCAAACTTCTTCTTGGCTTCATCGTTGTTGTGGATCGGTGACAAAGAAACCTGCATTGCTGATGGCTTGCGAGTTGCTTCTGCCAAACCTGCGCAGGGTGACGGTTTTGCGTTCAACGGGTAAAGGCAACCTCAATGTAAGTGGCAAAGCCTCTTAGGCTCACCAAAAGCCATCCGACCAAAATCGCTCGCTTCATACTCTCCCCCTTGATCAACCTGTGCCCCCATTTTAGCACAGGTCTGCTTTGTTGAATAAATTCCCTACAGCTTGTTACATACACTCATCGCTGAACCACTTTCCTTCCCCAGCCCCAACGATTTATCCGCTACCCCTCTAAAATCATTTTCAACCTCTCTTAACTGGTCAAGTGGGACTTCCAGTTCCCATTTTCCTTTCCGCTGAGTTGAATTTCCAGTTTCTATGGGTCTTTCCTCCTCTCTCATTGTCGGTCCTCTACCGCTATTGCAGCCCCTTGGACCCCAGTTGTTAAACATAGCAGTTTCTCTCCAACCCCTGCTATTTTGAGAATTTAATCTCCACAAGCAAGGATCGCCCTGGGGCTACCTTTAATTCTTTCCTAAAATCTGGATACCAAGTCAAGCCCTTCGCTTTTTGGACTATTGCTCTCTTCGCTTTATCTGCGGGGTTATGAACCTCAAGTGTTATGGATTTATCTTTTATCGTCTTCACACTTAAAGCGATTTCTGGGTCATTGCAGACCGCTAAATGACCAATGTAAAAGGTGCCGCTTTCGGGCTCGTCTTGGCTCAATTGGAAGTAGCACTTACCGTCTTTCGTTCCTATTACCTTCGGATTTCCTTTGCCCTTTCCCCAAACTATCGTGTCCCAATGGTCGTTGAGACCTTCAATGATTATCGGCAATCCCGCAGGCAATCCTTTATCCGAGAAATCAAAAACCACCCCTCCATCCATCGCCTCTAACTGCAATGGGTAAAGCGATTCCTTCTTGCTTCCTTTCCTGACATTGAATTCAAACTTCTTCTCCCCTTCCATAAATCCGTAAGCTTTCCCAAATTCCCTTGCGCACTCTACCGAGTCCTTATCTATCGGAAGCCTGACCACGAGGATATGCTCCCTTACTATGGAATTTGCGGGCAAGCTCCCCTCCATCTTACGACCAATTCGTTCGTGCTTCTTGTAGATTAAGTCGTTCTTAAGGGGGAAAACTGTCACTCCACCAGCAAGACCGGGGAGGAAAACAAGCGCTCCTCCTTTAGGAATCGTCAATTCGCCCATATCCTTAATCTCCCCTTCTTTCTCCACCTCTCCTCGCTTGTTAAGCAAAGCATAATGGGTATATCCGCCTGAAAAGCCTATACTTAGCCAGCCAAGATTTGGAACCGGATCCGGCTTAAATATTATCCTCTGCTTAGTTTGGAGGGAGCTATCAAATATCAATCCATCGTATCCATAAATGCGAGGTGTGAAGTGATAAGCCCTAACGCAACCACTAAATAACCGCATAGGAGTTGCCCAGGAACCCCAAAGAAGGCGAGTGTAGTAAATCATATCCTGAACTGCAAGGTAGGGATTTGCGAAGTGGATATCAACTTGAGCTATTCCCCCTTCATCTCCCTCTGTTGTTGATAGGAAAGGAGAAGCTCCAATATTTACATTGCTCATTCCCCAATCAAACCCCGGCGGACTAAGCTCCTCCCAGGGAACAGCTATGCCCAATCCCAATCCATCCCATCCAGTGACGGAATTGAAGGGCGTGACACCTCCACCGACAAGCTTTCTCGTTTTGGGGTCGTAAAGCGACAACCCCTCCATGCTATTCTGCATATCCGTGCACATCACCAGGTTATGCCGAACGCTGCTTGTCCAGAGGGTAGGGGAAACAAGGACATTGCCCTTAGCATCCTTTGCAACCAAAACGAAGAATCGCTGTTGGTCATGCCAACCCTCCATTACCTCCTTGAATTCCTTTCCCTTGGGTAAGAAGCGCCTCCACAGGCGTTTCCCATCGTATATGCTTATTTCCTCAAGGGAAATTTCGCTTGTTATGTGGATATGGAGGGCAAAACGAGGCGATCTCTCATCGTTGCCGTTTTCTATCCACCATTCCCTCAATATCGGACCGGAGCTTACAAATGCCATTTGGGGGTTAGCA
>Ga0080004_1121140_pt1 | contig 13074 bp, 7 predicted proteins | sample WasSprMetagenome_FD_69207 | JGI IMG/M metagenome (GOLD analysis project Ga0080004, IMG submission 69207) | Sulfidic aquatic microbial communities from Washburn Spring, Yellowstone National Park, USA - WS (SPADES assembly) (version 2) | ecosystem: Environmental > Aquatic > Thermal springs > Hot... | reverse complement strand
GAGTAGAAACTCCCTTCCCCACTACCACCATTGCCAGAATGCGACTATCGTAGAAGCAATCAAGAGATAGTAGAAACGCACCCGCAGAACCTTCGGCTCAGCCGTCCCCACCACCCTTCACGCGAAGCAATCAAGAGATAGTAGAAACAGATCCAGCAGCTGCTGGGGCAGCCTGACCGTCACGACCACCAGAAGCAATCAAGAGATAGTAGAAACTGACGGCGACGCCCGGCTGTCTCCTCGCGACCTCGGTCGAAGCAATCAAGAGATAGTAGAAACACTGGGCGCCGGGCCTGCAGTATCATGCGGATCTGCGCGGGCGAAGCAATCAAGAGATAGTAGAAACTGACCGACCATGCCCGACGAGCTGACGGTCGCGCTGATGGGAAGCAATCAAGAGATAGTAGAAACCTTACATAATCAAGGATTTCGTTGCACACTTTAGCCGAAGCAATCAAGAGATAGTAGAAACCGATGACGTTGCCCACCGCGCACTGGTCCCCCGTCAGGGTTATGAAGCAATCAAGAGATAGTAGAAACCTAGCAGGCTTGCCGGCCCTCTCGCCCAGCCTCCCGAGGAAGCAATCAAGAGATAGTAGAAACTGGAACATCCCCCTCTTTACAAGTTCATCTACGCTTCGGAGAAGCAATCAAGAGATAGTAGAAACACCGCTTCGCTTATCCTGCTCCCGTTCCTCAACTGTATCAAGGAAGCAATCAAGAGATAGTAGAAACGGCGAACGTGGCTTTCACCAAGTGCCGCCTACCATACTTCTTTTGAAGCAATCAAGAGATAGTAGAAACGTTTTTTAGCGCACGCACCTCGTGGAGCCACGCTGCCGCGACCTTCGCGAAGCAATCAAGAGATAGTAGAAACGAAATACGCCTGGGGCGATAGCATGGTGCGCGTAACACGAAGCAATCAAGAGATAGTAGAAACCGTTCGCGCCGGTCTCGAGGGCGTACCGCATGGAGCTCGTCGGAAGCAATCAAGAGATAGTAGAAACGCCGAAGGTAGGGCGCGCGCCGCCCTCCAGCGCCCAGCTGAAGCAATCAAGAGATAGTAGAAACTCTGCACGCCCGTCTCCCAGCGGTTGGTCTGCACCACTCTCGAAGCAATCAAGAGATAGTAGAAACAGCACCCCTGCAGATGGCGGGCGAGCGCGGGCGGCGAGGAGAAGCAATCAAGAGATAGTAGAAACCGTAGACGAGCGCCGCGATGAAGGAGGCTGGGAGGGAGAAGCAATCAAGAGATAGTAGAAACTAAGGTCATTGATCACTTGCTCCAATTCTTTTACATCTCCCCAGAAGCAATCAAGAGATAGTAGAAACTGGAATTGTTGTGAGAGCATAGCCCGAATTATTCATTACGAAGCAATCAAGAGATAGTAGAAACGACCCAGCGGCCCGAAGTACGCCCAGCCTCCCTCTACCGAAGCAATCAAGAGATAGTAGAAACTTCCCGACCACCGTGAGGACTGGCGTCTCGATGACCCACTCGTGAAGCAATCAAGAGATAGTAGAAACCGTCTTCCACTCGGCCGTGCCCGCGACGAAGCCCGGGCTGCTGGCGGCCCTGAAGCAATCAAGAGATAGTAGAAACGTAGAGGTACTGTGCGCTCCTGAGGAGGGAGAAGTCGAAGCAATCAAGAGATAGTAGAAACTTCCAGTCGCTCGCCGCCCGGCGGGCGGGCGCGCCCGTGAAGCAATCAAGAGATAGTAGAAACCACTTTTCCCTCTACGTCCTTCCACAGCCCCTCCTTCCAGATGTGAAGCAATCAAGAGATAGTAGAAACAAGGGCGCCTTCGCGGAGGCCCTGACGAGCCTAGCCCAGAAGCAATCAAGAGATAGTAGAAAGATCTCGTGGGGCGTCAGGTTCACCAGCTTCACGGGCGCGGGCTGTATCGAAGCAATCAAGAGATAGTAAAAAGGTACGGTCCGTCGACTTCCTTCTCCTCGATGTCCAGAACCAGAACCCAGAAGCAATTAAGAGATAGTAGAAAGGACAATGCTCGCAATGAGCTTACGGGGGGCACACGTGCGCAGCAATCAAGAGAAGATGGGTAGAAAGTTTAGTACGCTTTCGGCGGCCCAACGTGGCTAGCGAGAAAGCAGCAGTCACTAGTAGAAAGCAGAGTCTTGGCGAGCGGGTGGAGGTCGGCAGCATCGTATCTTTGCAGCAACGCGCGTGGCGTGGGGCGCGTCCCAGGTGCTCTACGTGATAATAAAGCAGTCAAAAATAATAGAAAAATTCATCCTCAGCCATCATTACGTTTCATGGTGTTTGCTTAACCTGAGAGTCCGCGACAAGCTTAAATATAAGAAGAGAAACAAAACCCCAATGGGGGCCGGGGCGGTCTTCACGCTTAAGGCTCCCTCGCCGTACGCATCGGCTGACGTAATAATCATCGAATCCGTCACCCACCTTCATGTAGGTTCGGGGAAGGTCTCCGGCGAAGTCGATCTCCCGGTGCAAAGGGACGAGTACGGTTACCCTTGCATATACAGCAGCAGCCTGAAGGGCGCACTAAAGAGCGCCCTCTCGTACGCAGCGGCGAAGGCGCTGAAGGACAAGAGCCAGGAGAGGTGGAGGATCCTGGTCCAAGCGCTCATGGGCCCGGATCCCGAGCCGGAGGAGTCGTTCGAGTCGAGCATCGCCCTGCTCGACGCCCGCCTGCTGGCGATGCCGGTCAGGAGCCTTAAGGGCGTGTACGCGTACGTCACCACACCAACGTTGCTCAGGAGGTTCTCGGAGTACCTGGACCTGGCGATAAACGTAAGAAATCTCCAGGCCGGGCAGGGGGGTGAGCAGCGAGAGACGGGCGAGGAGGAAGCGAAGGAGGGCTGCTTGCTTGAGGGAATCAAAAAATCTGTAGACGATATTCTCGGGAAGGAACCCAGTGAGTCATCGTTCATCTGCCTTGAGAGTGAGCAGGGGTTGTGCAAAAAGGTGCAAATAGAGGTGGAGGGACTTAAAGGTCACGTGGTTCTAGCGGAAGACTTCGTGCTGAGCCCTGAGCAGGGAGGCGGCTCTCAGCAGTGCGAGCTCCTTAAAACGCTTGGGATCACCGAGAGACCCCTCTTAATCCTCGAAGACACGGTAGGCGAGGAAGTCATTAACAGGAGCCTGCTTGCGCTCGCTCACGTAAGGCTCAAGCGGGAGACAAAGACCGTCGACGAAGGACCCTGGACAACCGAGTACGTTCCAGCAAAAGCGAAGTTCTTCACGCTAGCACTCTACAAGAGACCCTACCTCACCCAGAAAGCGCTCAACAGCTTGCTAGGAGATCGAGCTAAAGAGGGCTCCGAGGAGAAAAACTACCTCAATGCTCTAAAAGAGCTGGGATTCGACGAGAAATATCTCAACGATGGAAACTACGCTGAAGCGTGCAGGGAGAAGTTTAGGAATCTAATCAAGATGCTAAATAACTACATCATCGTGGGAGGACGGGAAACCGTCGGCAAGGGCATCATCAAGGTTAAGTTCCTGGACGGTGAGCGCCCGTGAGCGCGCAGAGGCTCAACCCAGTAGAACTCGCAATAGAAATATTCACCAAAATCAGGGAGGAGGTCGGGGAAGACAGAGTACTGGGCTCCAAGCTCAGGCACCGCGCGCGGGAAGGCCCGGAGCTCATCAGAAGCATGGGCCTAATCCCCACCCTCTCCTTCTACTACGCCAAGGCTCGAAATGCACTACTGGGAGAAGGTCGTAGCGAGGAAAGGGCGTATGCATTATATCTTAAGGCTATAATGTCGTATCTCGAGAAGATAGGGCTTGTTAAAGATGTGAGCCATATTTTCAGCTCGCAAAGCCGGCCATCTGATAAGGAAGTCCATAGAAAACTTATAAGTGTTTTAGATGAGCTTTCTGGAAAATCGCTCATCGCCGCTCGGCTGCTAAACCCGTTCTTAATCGAGTTCAAGAGGTTGTGCGAGGCGGTCTGGGAAAGAGAGAGGTGACACCATGAGCAAGCTCACGGAATTACAAGGAAGACTTCTGGAAAGCCAAAACCTAGTGCTCAGAGTGAAAGCCACGCTACTTTGCCCGCACGTGGGTGGATACTCAACATTACCCTTCGATCCAACTACGAATATCCTAGAGCCGCCGAGACCGACCGAGCTTAAAGCGCTTTGGCGCTGGTGGGCCCGCGTACTGCTTTCAGCGGCATGTAGAGGAGAGAAGAACTACGAAATGCTTGATAAGAAGGTTGGTGAAATCCTCGGTAGAACGGGAGAAAAAGCTTCGAGCTCGCTTTTAACGCTAAGAATTTCCATAAGTAACTTAAACGATGCAGAAAATCTGGTGAAAAAATCATATTATGAGCATTTGCAAAGCTATGAAATCATAGCAGATAGCTTAAGGAAACTACTTAAAGACTATATTAAAACTAACTCAAAAACAAAGTCATTACCTTTCTTGGATGTTAAATTTAGAAGTTTCGGATCCATAGATATAATATTCAAAGGTAATTGTAGAGACATATATAATATGTTTAGAAATTCTAATTTAAAAATTAAACATAAGAATAATATGTGCATCTTAAGTTTACATTCCTCAAATATTTATAAACTAGAACAAATAGCCAATAAAATAGGTAAAAACTATAAATATCTTTTTGAAAAATTAGAAAAGTATTTTAGTTATGGAACCGTTACAAGAATATTTATGATTTCTCAGCCCAGAAAAGGAGAAGATAAAAATCAAGCAGCTTTTAAGCGTAAACTAGCGGCAATAGCAGCTGCATATGATATGTGCAAGCAGATTAAACTAAACTTAACTATAGATGTCCTTAAATCATTCGATCATAGAACTCCTTTAAATAACTTAAAATTTGCATTACATAGTTTTCTTATATCATTGGTTTTTGGTTCTATAGGTTATGCTTCTCGTAGGGGCTTCGGATCTTTAGTGATTGAGGAGATAAATGAAGGACCCATACTAAATACGCTATCTATAGATATTAAAGGTTTTGTTAATAAAATAATGAATCTTAAAAATGAGACGTCACCTGAGAAAATTGAGAAAACACTTTGGGAATTGCTTCAGGAAGCTTATCAGAGCGCAAGAGAATATGCCGATAGCTGCAGCGAAAGGGAAGATCCAGGTATTCCGGTAGTCCCCACAGCCCCGTTGGAAGGGTATTTCAGGATAAAAGTTTTCAAAAGCAAAGATGTTTACCACGCTCTCTGCTGTATTTCTAAGGCTACCTTGAAGGAGGAGTGGAGAGCGCTTGCCCAAGGTAAAGCTAGAAGAGTGTTACATACATGGATACTGGGCTTACCTCGGGCTGTAGGAGATTGTGGATACTTTTTAGATAAACACGGGAAAGAGCCTGGACGTAGACCTTCTGCTATACATTTTAAACTTTTTGAAAACAAATATGGAACATTTATAATAGTTTATGGCTTCCTAAGTAAAGATTGGCCGATAGATTCGTCGCGCACTATTTATCACATTAGAAGAATAGGTAAAAAGGAGAAGGTTTCAGAATCAGTAAAAGAAATAGAGGTAGCTAAACCTAATAAAGAAGAAATAGAAGTTGAACCTTCAGAAAAGCTATTATATGAAGTTTTTGATACAGCATTCATGTTCATATCTAATATAATTAACCAATGCAAATGTGGTGAGGATAGTCATGCTGATAAATAAATTATATAGTTTAACAGAAAATTATCTTAAAAACCTCAAAGAGATGGCTGCTGAAGTAAGTATCCCTTCACTAATAGCTTTCTCAGCACTTCGACTGTTATACAGTAATGTTGCTAGGCTTAGAGATTACGAGTTGGGCGAAGTTAAGAAAGAGGTTGCTGCTGAGCTCGCTGGATTTCTAGCAGATCTGAGCTATGTTAAAAGCTATACCGAAGAGGTAGGTAATGCTCTTAGGAGCAACGGGTATGGCGTCAAGGTGTGCGAGGTGAGGTCTGAGTGGAGGAGCATCGTGGGCTCGAGTGAGCCCGAGCTGCACATACCCTTCGAGGTGGGGCTCTTCTGGGACCCGGTCTTCAACGTCCCCTTCATCCCTGGTACGAGCATTAAGGGCGCTGTGCGCGGCGCGTTAGAGGAGCTGCTGGCTAGGGATCTAATGTCCAGCAACATTCCAGAGGGGGAGATTCGGAGGCGGATTGAAGAGGAGGCGGAGAGGGTTTTCGGGGCTGGAGGTGTGAGCGCTGGGCTTATCGGGTTCACGGACGCTTACCCGGTGTCGGCGGAGGAGCGCCTCCTGGAGCCTGACGTTGTCACGCCGCACTACCCTGGCAAGCGTAACGAGCTGGAGGCTGAGCCGACGCCGAACGTTTTCGTGACGATCGCGAGGGGCGTGACCTTCAGGTTCTACGTCTTCTACGTGCCGCGCGGCGGCATACCCGGCAGGCGGGAAGGCGGCTTGAGGTTCGCGGAGAAGCTTGACCAGAGCAGCGGGCGGAGCGACCTTCTCCTGGGGAACCTCGCCGACCAATGGGTGGACGGCTTGGGCTTGAACGTCGTGCCGTTGGTGGATCGAGCCATCCTCTACGCGTTCGCGAAGGGGGTTGGCGCGAAGACCTCCGTGGGCTACTCCCGGTTCGCGGTGGTCAGGTATGAGGAGTACCGAGGCTCCTAGCGGCGGGGCGGGCGCTCGCGTGGAGCTGTTAAAGGCCAAGATAGCGGCGCTGCTGCATGACCCGCCGCACAAGCCGTGGCTCGAGAATCACGAGGAGGTGGCCAAGAGGTGGATCCAGCAGTTAACCGGCGAGGGGGGCATCCCGGAGGTCGTTCGGCGCGCTGACCGCCTGGCGTCGAGCGTTGACAGGTACCTCCTATCTCTCTTGATGGGTGAGAAGTACCTGCGCGGCTTCCTGAGGTGCGAGAGGGTCGTGCTGAAGAACACGGTGAACCCCCTCTTCGAGAAGGAGATAGAGCAGGTGAAAGAGGAGGACGCTGAAAGCTTCTTCAAGGAGCTGCACGAGATCCTGAAGGGGCTTGACGCGAAGTGGAAGTACTTCGCCCTGTACGCTTTGTACGAGCTGCTCTGGATCAGCAGAGGTCTCTCCGTGGGCCCGGCGGACACCAGGGTTCCAACGCACACAACCTTCGACCACGACTACGCCACCGCCGCGGCTGTCAACTGGGTAGCCGGCGAGGGGGTCGACGGCTGCCTCCTCGGCATCGAAGTGGCCGGCGTGCAGGGGTTCATCGGTTCCAGCAGGAAGCTGAGGGACCTGTGGGTGTCGAGCTACCTAGTCTCGCTCTTCGTCTGGTACGCGCTCCTGCCATTCATCGAGAAGTGGGGGCCCGACGTCGTGGTCATCCCCTCGCTGAGGATGAACCCCTTCTTCCTCCACTGGCTCGCCGAAAAGCTCAGCGGCCGGGCTAGGGACGAGCTCGAGAGGCTCGTTAAGGAGTACGTCTTCCCAAGCGAAGAGCTCAGGAAACAGTACGAGTTGCTCAAGATGCCGCCCTATGCGGCGTTCCCGGAGAGAGCTGTCCTGGCTCTCCCACCTCAAGCCGTGCAGAGCGAGGAGGAGGTCAGGAGGCACGTGATGGAGAGAGTGGACGAGGCTTGGAGGACGCTATGGGAGAAAGCGTGCCAACTCGCGCGGGAGCGGGCGCGCGATGACCTCACGTGGAGGTTCATTTCCAAGGCGTTCGACTACTACAGCGAGAGGTTTGGGGACGCGGGGTTCGATTCCATCGCCCCCCTCGCCTTGCGCGTACACGTTGAGAAGGTTGACGGCGGGAAGGAGCAGTGGAGGATCTACGACGACGTTTACAGGCGCTTAGCGAAACGTTTCAGCGAGGCGAAACGGGTCAGGGTGGACGCGCAGGCTCGGTTGAAGCTGTACGAGCTGACCAAGCAGGCCTTCGCGAAGGGTTTGGGGTACCCTAGGCCCTCCGCTAGGGGCTTCGAGTACTGCACGTCGTGCGGGGCCCTGCCAGCGCTGGTGGTCCTGCCGCCGGGCGAGGGGCCCGACGAGTTCGGCTACTTCATCTACAAGGTCGTGGAGAGGGGGGCCAGCCCGGAGGAGGCCAGGGAGGCTTGGCGGAGAGGCGAGGCGAGCGAGCTTGAGGAGTTCAAGAAGTGGTACGAGGAAAAGCAAGCCGAGCTTGATCGCCTGAAGATCGTGTTCACCCCAGGTGAGAGGCTGTGCCCCTGGTGCTTTCTCAAGCGCGTGATCAGCCTGGAGCCCCAGCTGCTGCGCCTGCTCCTGGAAGGGAGAGAGGGGCAGAAGGCCGACGATCTCGTCGCAGAAGTAGCTAAGCAGCCCTCCAGCTTCAAGATGCCGTCAACCGCGGACGTTGCGATTTACAAGCTGTTGGAGGAGCTGGCGAGAGCCGTTGAGAGCGGGGAGGTCGGCGAGGACCGGCGGCTGCTTGAGGAAGTTCTGAAGAAGACGGTGTCGAGGGTGAAATGGGAGGAGATCTCCAAGGGAGTATCGGTGGTATGGCCCGCCCAGAAGAAGCTGGACGAAAGGGCGGAGCGGCTGAAAACGCCAGAGGACATCATCCTGCTCAAGCTCATCATCAGGTGGGACCCTGAATCCCTGTTTTTCAGCACCAATCCGGAGGTGAGAGATCGCTGGGGGGAGGTTCTTAGAAAGATGGGGTTGGTGAAGTGGCTTTGGAGCTACTACGCTCTTATCCTCGCGGACGGGGACAGCATAGGCGACCTGCTGGACGGGAGGGTTTCCGCCTTCTTCGGGGTAAGCTGGGGTTCGGAAGCGGAAGGGATTAGCAAGAAAGCAATAACTGATTTGAAGAAGGAGCTTATCAGGAGGTCTGCTGCTTGCGAGTTTGAAAAAGTGTTGGAGGCGGCGATTGGAGCGTTAGAGGGTTATGCTGAAGAAGACAAATGGATCGGCGAATGGGCTAAATCGTTGGCAAGCAAGTACAATATAAATGAGGCCGATGCCAGCAGCAGGCTGAAGGCTTTCTTAGATGGATTGAAGAATATTATCGAAGAGGAGGATAGGATCCCGGTATCTTTCGCATACCACGCGGCGGTCAGCGCAGCTTTAACTAGAGCGGGGCTGCTCGATGCGGCCACGATAGCTGAGCTCGACGGGTTTACCGTGTACTCCGGTGGTGACGACCTCATGGCGGTTGTTCCCGTGCACAAGGCGGTCAAGGTGGTGAGCGAGACGAGGGTCCACTTCGCTGGCACGTGCAAGAGCAAGCACCAGTGGGGCGGGAAAGTAAAGGTGGAGGGCGGCTTCGTTACCGTAAACTGCGCGGCCCTGCCGGCTCTGCCCGGCGTTGGGCGCAGCTACGCCATCAACGTAGCTCACTACGTCTACCCGCTGCAGCTCGCGCTCGACGACGCGAGGCAGGCGCTGGATGAGGCAAAGAGCGAGATCTACGCGCGCTACGTTGAGGAAAAGGGGGAGCGCGTGCTGTACAAGGATGTAGCTGTTTTCGTCTACACTCCGCGCGGCAGGGGGGATAGCACGGTGGTGCCTTGCACCTTAGCGAGGGTAACGTGGGAAACTGCTCAAGACCCCTTGGAGCTCTACCTGAAGAGGGTGGCGGAGCCTCTAGAGCGCGTCGACCGCCTGCTTGAGCGGCTGAAGCCTCTAAGCCCCGACCCCGAGTTTTCCGTCAGCTTGCTTTACGACGTAGAGAGGTACTCGGAGCCGCTTAACAGCATCACAGAGAGAGAACTTTCACGGCAACTGGCGGAGTACATACTGCGAAGGAACATTAGTGCTAGGTTCACGAGCAAAGCCCGAAATATAATCAATGAGGTTTTCGGCATGCTCATGGAGCCGTTAAGCTTAGCCACGGTGCGCACACGAGGAGACAAGGAAGAGAAAGCCTTCGTTAACATAGTCAGGGCGGTAAGGCTCGTGAGAGGGGGGATGCGGGCATGGAGGTGAGAGTGAAGGTAAAGCCTCTCGAACCCTTGATGCTGAGAGGGCCTGGCGAGTTCGACCCGTCCGCGAGAGGGGTTGCCGCGTCAGCGTGGTCACTCGGTTGGCCCTCGCCGAGCACGTTCACCGGCACATTAATCTCGGAGCTGCTATCCGAGAAGGCAGTAAGTCCGCCTGCGCACAGCTGGGATGATTTCATCGACAAGTACACCGTTCTACTTCATAAAGCAGGAGTCGAGTGGGTTCGGGGTCCATACCTGTGGGATGAGACAAGTGTTTATGTGCCTTTAACTTTAGATGGAAAAACTTTTCATGTAATCGATTTAAATGATTTAGAGTATTATTTATCCAATTATTTAAGAAAGTCGTATGAAAGCTTCAGAAGAGCTGTTGAAGAGAGAATACGCGAGATCTCTCGCCGTCAAGCACGTGTTGCGCGTGCTGAAAGAACCGGAGTCGCTCTAAGGGTTAGAAGCGATGGCGTCAAGGTGGTTAAGGAGGGTTTCCTGTACACCGAGACTTTTACTGCGCTCCACTCGGATGCATGCTATGTCTTTGAGGTTAAATTCTCGCGGGATGTTGAGAATCTGAGAGGGAGGGCGGTGAAGTTTGGGGGTGAGGGTAGGATCGCGAAGTTGCTCGTTGACGAAGATGATCGTCTCACTGAAGAGTTGAAGAAGTTTTCGGAAGGTTATGCTGTTCTGCTCTCACCTTTCCTCATGGTGGAGCCTCCATCCACGTGCGTCAACGCCAGCGGAAGGGTTCAAATTCGCTATAAGGGGGTTGAACTGGAGGTTGTTATAGGGCGTATTGGCGTGAAGGGACTTGGCTTTGCAGTAAGGGAGAACAGGAGGAAGCCCTTGCTCGCCGCGATAATGGAGGGAACTATCGTGCGCGTGCAGAGTTGTCGGAGCGCGCACGAGCTGGGGCTCTACGGGTGCATTAGCGGGTTAAGCCGCGAGGAAGAGCTACTTGCGAAAATGGGTTTCGGCAGTTTCTACCCACTGAGGCGGTTTGAATGAGCGTTAGGGGATGTGATTTCGAGTGCGATAGGTTCCTCATATTTTCCACATGGGGTGACCCCCGCGAATGGTATGATGTTGAATATGTTATAAAATGCATCGAAGATCGTAGCAGGAGAACTATAACCGTGTACCGCGGAGGCATTACGACGGCTGCTACAACTAAGGCTCTATCACAAATGCTAGAAACTTTAGGAAAACATGTGACGGTAACAATTTTTATTCAGGATACGCTCCTGTTAAATATAATAAAAGAGCAAGACCAAGAATCACAAAAAATTATTCGTTCATTATGGTCAAGTGAAGAAAAAGCGATTACTAAAAGAAGAAGTGAATTAAGAGGATATATTTTTAAATATATAGGGAAGATTAATTCATACGATGTAGTTGTACTTCCTGGGATTGCATCGTTTAGAAGTGGAGGATACCTTTACATCTGGAGGGGGGATGAATGCTATGAGTACATCAGAGGGGGGATGCTCACCCACGCGTTGAAGAAACTCGCTCAAGCTCCAGAGGAAACGATCGGTGTGATTATAGATACGTCCCATGGCGTTAACTACTTTGCTATCGCGTTGAAGGATGTGATCCCTCTCGCCTGCGCGTTATATGTTGTTAAGAGAGCACTTTCCAACGCTGAGAGAACCCAGCTCCACCTGTACCACTACAATGTACAACCCATAATAGCTTCGATGCAGAAGAAGGGAATATCAACAGCTCTCGAAATAATTTCTTTTAGTGAAATAGGATTTCAAAGAGCAAAGCAAGAGAGTTTTGGACCCTATTTTGAAATAATTAGAGAGCACATCGAAAGTATATTTTCTAGAAGAGCATTTGAAAACGTTATAGATTGCCTTAAAGGAAGAGTGCCTTGGTTAGATGAAAGCCAGCAAAACTCTTGGGAGGTAATTGCTGCATCAACGCTGTTGTTTGTGAGGGGGATACTCCCGTGGGCTTTACGAATAGCAAAAGACCTAAGATTTAGGTTTGATGATATTCTTAATAAATTCGATGAAAAGCTAAATGAAGTCGAAATAAAATTTGAAACATCTAAAAGCAGATCGGAGATAGGAGTTGAACGCATTGCCACATATAACTGGAGGAGCGTGGGCGCCCCCAACGCGGAAGCCGTGACTTTAGCGCTTCTGGCTGCCATCTTGAAAGAGGGGGCTGACAGCGCTCTTTCGCAGTGTCCTGAGGGCGAAGCTAAGGAGGTCGACGAAGTAGAAGAGGTCATTGGAAAGTGCAAAGTTCAAAATGAAGACGCAAGAGAGAAAGCGTTACAGTTGTTAGATAAGCTGAAGGGGGGGTGCGTACGCGTGCCGGCATCTAGGCTGAGCGAGCTCGCCGGAATCATTTACCCGAAGCCTTTCAGCGTGATCGTCCAGACGGAGATCGACGAGCAGTTCAAGAAATACTTTGAAGTTCCATGCAAAGAATCGTGTTGCAACGAGAACGTTAAAATACTTCCCGAAAATGATATAGTGGTTAAATCAGGGGACTTTGAAGTGTACCTGCCGTACCACATGGATAAACCGGCACAAGAGAGGCATTTCTACGCTCACGCTGGCCTGGTAAGGGGGACGATATTTGCGGTCGTCCGCCGCCGCAACGAGTACGTTTTGCTCCTCGGCCCCTACGAACCAGTTTTACGCGCGCTCAGGGAGTGGCACGGTAAGTAGGCTGCTACCGGCGGAAAAGCGCTCGGCCGCCGTACGCAAGCTTTACGCGAAGCTCTAAAAGCGCATCTGACACCTTTCTCTCTGGGTCGAGTTTCCACTCTCGTACAAGCGCCCCCCGCAGCGCCAGTTTCAGCGAATAGCTCGCGGAGCGGTCCCCTGCTTGGTGGCCTGTTTCGTGTAGTTTAGCGCGCGCTCGCCGAGCGCTGGGTGCGCGTCCTCGGGGACTTCGGAGAGAGCGCTGCTGCGCACGTAGCCGGATTTGTAGTACTCCAGATCCCCGGAAACCGCGCACCCCCTCGCGCCGCCGCTCACGCTCAAGTACTCGAAGGCCGGTCTGGAGCCGTCGTGGTAGAGCAGCCGCTTGCCCTCCAGCCAAGCCTCCTCCTCGTAGCTCCTAGCGGCGAGCCTCACGGCGAAGCCAGCGCGCCCGCCTCCGGCGAGATCCGCCTCGACACCCACCTCCGCCCGGCCAGCCCTATCGAAGCGGAACACTAGGTGCCACGCCTCCTCATAGCCCTCGAGC
>Ga0080004_1125998_pt1 | contig 13075 bp, 8 predicted proteins | sample WasSprMetagenome_FD_69207 | JGI IMG/M metagenome (GOLD analysis project Ga0080004, IMG submission 69207) | Sulfidic aquatic microbial communities from Washburn Spring, Yellowstone National Park, USA - WS (SPADES assembly) (version 2) | ecosystem: Environmental > Aquatic > Thermal springs > Hot... | reverse complement strand
CCCTAGCGTTCACTGGGATAATTGTGAGTGTAAACCCCTTCGGTAGCCTGGAGAAGAGGGGTCTACGGGTGAAGGGTATACTTGCCGCTGTTGCAACATCAATACTCTGGGGTGCTGGAACATCTCTTGTAAAGCCAGCTCTTAAATACTACAACTTTGCATCTCTAACAGCGACTAGAATGCTTGTTGTAAGCCTCTTATTAACACCAATTGGCGTCACATTTGAGAAGCCAAGAGACACTTGACTTAACATGGTAAAAGCCTCGATCTTGGTGGGCTCGTTCTCACTAGGCCTGAGGTTGCTTCATAGTTGATGACTAGGAGTTAGATTTAATAAGCTCTGATCCTGTCTATTATTCCGGTGTCAGCTATTTCAGGGCCTTCGGAGAGGTTGTTGAGGCCTAGAGAGGTCTGCCGGAGGCTCGGTATTAGCTACTCCATCCTATCTAGGTGGGTTAGAGAGGGCAGGATTAGGGCTATCAGGACTGCTGGTGGTGTGTTTAGGGTTCCCGAGAGCGAGGTCAGGAGGATTGCTGAGGGTCTTCCAATAAGCAAGGAGGTTAGAGCAGTCGTATATGCCAGCGTAAGCTCAGCCGATCAAAAAAGCGACTTAGAGAGGCAGGCAGAATACTTGATACAGTATTGCTCATCTAAGGGATATAGAGCTGTTGATGTCTTGAGCGATGCTGCAAGTGGTTTGAAGACCGATAGAAAGAGGTTACTGAAGCTCTTCGACTACGTTATCAATAGGCAGGTAGATGTAGTTGTAGTAACATATAGGAATAGATTAACGAGGTTTGGCTTCGAATACCTGGAGCGCTTCTTCAAGCAATATGGCGTTAGAGTCGAGGTTGTCTTTGGAGAGGAGCCTAAAGATGCTTACCAAGAGCTCGTAGAGGACTTAATAGAGATCGTGACTTCCTTCGCTGGGGAGCTCTATGGGATGAGGAGCCACAGGAAAAGGAAACTTGTTGAGGGCTTCAAGAAGCTACTAGAAGAGGTTGGGAAGAGTGAGTGAACTCATTAGAACAGTTGTTGTGCCGAGTGTTAGGCTTACTGAGAAGAAGCTTAGAGTTTTTAAAGAGCTTGAGGGGCTCTATAGGCAGGTTCTCATAGAGCTTGTGGATTATGGATTTAGAAACAATATTGATTCTTTCACTAGGTTGAAGAGGGACAAGTATTGCGAGCTACGTAGAAAATTCCCACATCTACCAAGCCACTACGTTCACACTGCGTGCCAGGACGCTTCTACTAGGATTAAGAGCTTCAATAAGCTCAAAAGGAGGGGTTTAGCAAAGTCTGAGAGACCTGAGGTTAGTAGGGTTAGTACTTGGCTAGATGATCACCTGTGGAGGCGTATAGGGCATACCACAATCCTCATCTACACCCACAAGGGCTGGATACCAGTAGAGCTGATCCCTCACAAGCTCTATTGGAGGTACGTTAATAGTGGCTGGGCTTTGAGGACGCAGCCAAAGATAAGGATTGACTATAGACGTAGGAGGCTGCTAGTGTACTTCGTGTTTGCCAAGACCGTTGATGTTGATGAAAATAGTGTTAAACATGTTATTTCCGTCGATATTAATGAGGATAACGTGGCTGTTAAGGTTCTCGATAAAGTGTATATTCTTGAAACAGGAGTTAAGAGGATTACCATCGGCTATGCTAGATACAGAGAGGTCGTGCAGAGTGTTAAGGGCAATAGATATGCTGGTAGAGCCATTCACGGCAGGGAGCGCAAGAGGAAGAAGGATATTAGGTTGAAGATCGCAAACATCATCGCTAATAAGGCTGAGAGCCTCAACGCCGTAGTTATATTAGAGAAACTCCCTAAGCAATGCCCAAGAAATATGATTAAAGATGTTAAAGACTCAACGCTAAAACATAGAATATACCAAGCAGGGTTTAGAGGTATAGCTAGGGTTATCAAGGAGAAGTGTTTTGAGAGGGGAGTCCCTGTAGTTGAGATAGACCCGAGAAACACATCCTCTACGTGCCCACTCTGTGGCTCTAAGCTGATGAGGGGCGATGCCCCGAGGCAACTCAAATGCCCTAGATGCGGGTTTAAAGCCGGGAGAGACGTGATTGCAACATTAAACCTTGAGAAAAAACACCTAACTCCCAAGGGGTGCGTGCCGTTCACCCCGATGCCCTGTGACCTCACTCTCGAGGTAGCAGTGCTACTAGTGAAAGAGTGGGTGAGGAGGAAGTCCCTAGATGCGATGAATGAAGATAAACTAATGTAAATGAGCATCTAGGGACAAACGGACACTACTCCTCACATATTCGATAGGAACTATTGGCGTTGCATACACAGTGTTAGTAGAATCCCTAACACCCATACTCTCTCAAATAACAACTAGGACAATATCTAGGGAGAAGTTAGCAGCCAACACGATCACCGGGGCAATCTTAGTCGGCACAGGCATAGTAATATCCAACCTTAAAATCTAAAACCACTAGAATCAACTAGCATTCCTTTATAGCTGAAGCCTCGCTTTTTAAGTGAAAGGAGGTTGGAAGAAGCTGTTGAATTCATTTAAAGCTTATAAACTCGAGCTTAGTTTATAGAATGCGAGGTGAAGTATGTGAATTTAAAGATTTTCTCGATATTACTACTCACCGCACTATCTCTATCAATCCTACTAACGCCAGCACTTGCCCAGACGGGTGGATTAGCTAAGCGGGTTGTTGTATTAAGTATAGACGCGTTGAAGGCGGATATGTTGTGGAGTATATTGTTGAACCAGAGCCAACTAGCGATAGATCTACCTGGATTCAAGTATATATTTCAAAATGGCTTTTTAGCGCAGGGTATGATTGTTAGTTTTCCATCATCCACAGCTGTAAGTCACGCTGTAATATCAACTGGTGCTCCACCAGGTATTACCGGGATTACTGGGAACGCTATACACCTCCCTGGAACTCCACTAACTTCCACTATAACAGGGTTCAATGGATCCATGCTGCTAGCTGAGCCACTATGGGTGACAGTAGATAGACAGGGGCTTAAGGCTATAGTAGCTAGTTTCCCCCAGAGCGACCCATGGGCTTGGGAGGGGAAGTTAAAGCAATCAGTAGTTTTCAACCCCTATGATTCATCAATGGGTTCACCAACATACTCAACACTCTACACGAGCAATAAGAGTATTCCTAGAGCCTACTATCTAAATATAACACCTGCTAGTGGTTGGACTGGGAGCCTACCCGGCTACACATTCTACAATACTTGGGAGGCGCCATTTAATTTCGGAGATGAAGTATGGTACTTCTTCATCGCAGATACAAATAGTGATTCCAGCCCAGACATCGTGGCCATTGTCCCCAGGGAAAAGAACCTCTCAAATGCACTAGCTGTTCTCAAGGAGGGCGAGTGGAGTAAGCCTTTAAACACTACTTTAACTTATAAGGGAGTCAATTACATTATTGCACCACTCTTCAAGGCGTTGAATCTATCTCTCTCAAACTTCAAGGTATATAGGTCTCTGACAAGGCCCTTTGAAGCATCTCCATTATGGTTTAGTGATAGAAACTTAGCTTGGAGAGTGTGGAATGAAGTAGTAGTTAAAACAGGCTTCATAACAGACGGTGACTACTATGGCTTAACAAACAAGTGGTTTGATGAAGATACATACATGGAGACTGTTCACTACACAAACATGTTCTTCATGGAGTTCACTAGGTGGCTTATTAGGAACACAGACTGGAACCTCTTAATGACCTACACGTCCATAGTAGACAACGTATACCACCAATTTCTTGGATTAATAGACCCTAGAATGCCCTACTATAATCCATCGACAGCACCAAAGTACATGGCTTACATCAAGGAGGCAATTAAGTGGGCCGATGAATTCGTTCAAATGCTGATCTCCGAGGTTGACCTTAGTAATACAGCGATAATAGTTGTTTCAGACCATGGCCAATGGCCCGTTGCTAAACTAATCTACGTAAACAACATACTAGAGCAAGCGGGGTTCCTCAAGAGGAGTGGAGGCCAAATACTACTCAATGAAACAATAGCTTGGTATAATGGATACAACCAAGTATTCATTAATCTCAAGGATAGAGAGCAAGGAGGCATAGTAGATCCTTCTCAGTACGATAGCGTTGTCAACCAAGTAATGGCAGTCCTCTCAAGCGTTAGGGACCCAGACACTGGAGAGCCAGTATTCAGCGTCGTCATGAAGAAGAGCGAGGCCAAAGCACTTGGATTATTCGGCGACAGAGTCGGGGATATTATAATTAGTACGAAGCCCGGCTACGCACCCTATGGAGGCTTCTCCCCCACAGGCAATCCATTCGTAAACGCCACACCGTTATCAACCATAACAGGCAACCACCAGGATCTCCCATACTACCCAGAACTATGGGCTGTTTTCGGAGCGGTTGGAGCGGGGATAGGCCATGGTGTGCTAGGTTTAATTCAATCAACAAGCATTGCACCCACAGTAACAGCTCTACTAGGTATAGATCCACCGCTCAACTCCATTGGCACTCCACTGCCAATACTTAAACCCATAACAATAACCCACACGCAAGTCAGCGTAGTAACAGCCACAGAGAGAGTAGAGATAACACTAGAGAGGGCAACAACTCAAACACTCACCACAACGCAAACAACAACTCAAACAACTACAACCACACTCCAGGCAACTACCACTCTAACTACAACACAACCAGTAACAACCACAGTATATGAAACCACATCATTAGCACTAACATCACTCGCAGCATTGATCCTAGCTATCGCCATATTAGTTCTAATATTTAGGAAGAAATAATACCAAGCAAGACACAACTCTTTTTCCCCTCAAACTCTTTTACCTAAGCTCCTACACATGTGCACTCAGCACCTCTCACCCAAATTCATTAATCCCTCATATATGGGCACTTCACTCCACTAAAACACTCTAATCCTATAAATCCACGCATATCCCGTAAAACACCGCTATAGTGATCTCTACCGCTCTAACAATATAGCTTTACTGAACTCCATTATTCTCTCGCAATAAGAGGGTTTATAGTTGCCCTGCAATGAATATAGTAAAATGGTGATTTTACATGCCCACCATGTTTTACGGCGTTATTACACCTTTCATTACTCCCTTTAATGAGGATTATTCAATAGATATTAACGGAGTTAAGTGGCTTGCAAAATACCAGGCTGAGAGAGGGGTTCAGCTCTCATATGAGTTCATATTGCTTTATGGTCATCGCCTCATCTCTATTCCCCCGCATCCCACTCGTGTTTTCATTGGGCTTGGGGGTGTTCGGGGCTACCCCGGGAACCCCACATCTTGAGTACTTAGACATGTACTTCCTGTAGATGTTTAATGTTGCAGTAACATCTCTATCGCCTATGAAACCACACTTTTTACATTTCAATACCCTATGTTTGTATTCAACTAGTTTTCCACTACATCTAGGGCACTTCGATGAAGTGCCCCTGGGATTAATTTTAACTACTTCGAGATTCCTCTCTCTAGCCTCGTACTCAATGCAGAACTGTATCCTACGGTAAAACCACAGTCCGAGTCTCTTATTGAACTCCCTACTCTTCTTATTGTTTTCTTTCAGTTTCTCCAGATCTTCGAGGACTACTACTGGTTGGTATTTGAGTGCTAACCCTACTACCGAGTCCCCTATCTTATGGGAGTAATCCCACGAGATATTCCTAATTCTCTCACCATGCCTCTCAATGGCCTTCTTAACACCCTTAATGAATCTCCATGACTTTGGATACCTCCTCTGAATTCTCTCAATCCAGATTCTGTGAGTCAAGATCTTCCTGTGCGGTGTTTTAAACCTCTTCAACCTGATTAGTCTACCATTTAGAGTGAGTACTGCTATTGTTACATTGTCGAAGTTTAAGTCAATAGCCATAACAGTTCTAGGCTTCACGGGTTTAATAGCTCTCCTAAAGTATACTGAGACCCAGAATTCTCCATCCTCGTACTTCACAACTAGCTCGTAGTTGCTCCAGCCTTTAAACTTCTCGATTCTCTTCCTCGATGTTATCAACCTTAATTTAACTTCGTAGTCGCTGTGCAACTTCAGTGTTAAAACCATGTTGTCTAAGTCTAATCTATAGTCGTACTTGTCTATCCTAGCACTCAGCCTCCTGAGAACCGGCTTTCTACCGCCATTACTCCTAGCAGATTCTACTAAGCTCTTGGCGTAGACGTATGCCTCCTTAGCGTGGTGTGCCCTAAAACCCATTGAGACTAAGTCGCTGTAGAATAGCCTGTGTAATTTCCTCCTAGAGAGCTTTTTATTAATACTCCAGATCCTATTTACGACTATTTGGACTGCATCACGGTATAGCCTCAGGAACTCTAATAGATGATCATAGCTACCCTCGGGGAGAGCCCTCGTCTTCAAAGCCTCAACAACCACGGGCTCTTCACCCCTCACAGAGTAGCTCACCTAAATACTTATATACATGTAAGGCTTATAGGCTCTTCTAACACTACTCGTTGTTGATGTTAGCGTGGCTAAATTCATATACGCAGAGCGCTCCGTGATAAAGTATAGAGGTGGAACAGTAGTCCTATACCCACTAGCAAAATACCAACCCGAGGTAAAACAACTACACGGTAAAAAGTACACGCAGTAATAATAGCAGAAGAATAACATCAAGCCATATAAACCTATATGAAAACCAAAACAGCTACAGAACGGCGTTCACGGAATATTTCCAAATAGCACTACAGGGGAATTTGTGCACCTCTCTAGAGATGAATCCATCTTAGTTACACGTATTGTACTCGAAGAGGTTGGGGGTAGAGTCTGGGTTTTACCAGGTATTAGTGCTAATCACACCAACGACTCAGTAACCCTGGGGAGGTTGTTCAGAGATATGGGTGTTGATGGAGTTATAACTACACCACCATTCTTCTTTAAGCTATCGCGAGACAAGTTGAAGCTACACTTCTCCACTATACTGGAGAGAGTGGACTTACCGGTCATTATCTACAATATCCCATCCCTCACAGGGGTGAATATTCCAGTGGACCTCTACCTTGAGCTTGCCCGAGAGTACAGCAACCTTGTAGGTGCTAAAGTAACATACGAGAACTTAACCTACCTAAGGCAGTTAATACAAGTAGTTAAAGTTGAGAGAGCAGACTTTGCAGTGTTAACGGGTCTAGACGATCAGTTACTCCCAGTACTTACGATGGGTGGCGATGGGGGAATAATGGCGCTCGCAAATGCCACTCCACAACTTCACAGATCTATCTACGACGCGTACATAGCGGGAGACTATAAGAGAGCCTTCGAGTTGTGGCATAGGCTCTTAAAGCTAGTAAGAGTCTACGACTACTCATCCTCGTTTCCAACAGCTGTCAAGACACTACTAAAAGTATTAAACGCACCCATAAAGCCTGTGACCGATCTATAATTGCTTGCGATTAGTTGTAGATAACTATGGATAGCTGGTTTATGATTATTAGCTTCTCCATGTGTATTTTCTCGTGGATGATGAGTCTTGGGACATAAGTTATTGTCTTCAATGCGGATGAGGGGCTTTTGGGTTATGTGGAGCCCTGATAGCCCGGGCAGTGATGCAATGACGCCACGAACGGAGCCCGGGAACCCAGAGGCAAAAAAGTGTTCAGAGATATTCACAGGTAACTACAAATGATTGCCTCGGGGAAACCCTTATCCAAGACCACCGCTAACACCCGAGAAACCTGAAGTCGAGGAGAAGATAAAGCGGATAGTTGAAGAGTTAAACTTAGCAATATAGGATCCTCATGAACGGAGGACATGTAGAGTTATTATCGAAGTCGATGTATGAATGCCAAGACTCCACATTCCTAGAAGACTAGTGAATGTCTCTAAGTAAGTCTCGAGAGAATAGAGTTATTGAGTAATCTTTAATTAGCTGTAGTGAAGTCGCGGGAAACACTTATCTACGTAAATATCAAGAGTAGCTCTCACTAATCCAAGTTGGGGCCTATGTAAAGAGGAAATGGAATAAATGTTCTACCTAGAAAAAGACTTGATCATGAGGAGTAGATTATGGATGAACAATAAATAAAAATTATTCTTTACTTTTTCCTCCTGGCCGTGAATCCTACGGTGAACCCTATTATCAATGTTACTAATGCAAGAGCTATTGTAGTGTCGTATCTTACTACTTCACTTGTCTGAGTAGTGGTAGTGGTCTCTCTGTGTGTGAAAGTTGTTGTTGAGGTTTGGGTAATAGTATTTGTCTCTGTATATGTTGCTGTTGAGATCTCCTTTATTGTCGTTGTTTGAGTAACTTTCTCGGTATACGTAGACGTGATCGTTGAGGTTTGGGTAACAGTACTTGTTGTTGTATGAGTAACTTCTCTCGGCACACCATACATATCAATCCAAATGGGGTTTACAATGGCTCTATTACCCTTTGTATCATAGGCAATGAACACTATGAAGCCGTTTTCAGTTCCATTTGTCGCTTCACTCGCTAATACCTTAACCTCTAAATCTAAGCTCTGTGATTTATTTAGTGGAATAGTCCTTATCAACCTGCCATACTTACCATAAACCTCCAGTCTATCGAGTCCATTTACTGAGAATAGTTTTAAAGCGATCTTTAATTCCCCATCTAAGCCCCCTACAAACATTGTCGAGCCTGGTAGGGGATTAGTAAATATAAGTGGTCCATAGGATATGAATGAGTGTCCATACTTCTCGGCTTCCGCTAAGGACTCAGTGCTTGGACCGCTTGGTAGATATGCAACTAGTCTTGGTTTACCAGTATATGTCTGGGTTAATACATCGTGTACATCGCTTCCAGCCGTTAGGTATTTGTGGACGCCACTACTCCACAGTGTAAACATCTTTGTGAGTGTTTTGTTGTCATCCGTGCCCCAAGGGCCATTTATCTCAGCTACATCCCACTCCTCGTAATAACCACCCGGTATATTGTTTAACTCTTGTGCAATGAATAATCCTCCAATATATGGGTGATTTGCTCTAATGACTAGTGCCCCGGCTTTCTTCGCCCCCTCAATGATCTCTTTGAGTGTGCCTCGATATACTAGTTTATCCGGGTATATGACGGGGTATACATTAAAGTGGGCCCAGTCGGGTGAGATCTCTACTCCACATATGAATGGTACTCCACGAGAACTAGAATACTCTTTTATAACAGGGCAGTTTCCAACATAGTCATGGTCACTTACAAATGTAAAGTCCAGTGCTGCCGCTAATTGAGCCACCACTAGGAGGTCCGGTGGCGTCTTTCCATCTAGGTAATTAGAGTGGTGATGCAAGTCGATTGAGTACCAGCCATACTCCTCTGGCTTAAATAATACATCCACTGTTACATTAACTCCCACAGCCTTCTCAGACTCCACCGAGACGGGTATTGTCTTTGGTAGGCTAATGAAGTCTACGCCATAATTCACTGTTACATTGTAGCTGCCGGGAGCAATTTCGATCTCGGCGTGGCCTACATCGTAGAGGCCTGTATAAGCTGTAGTAACCGCCATGTATTGAATGGGTGGTACATAGCCTCCACTAATTATTATCTGTGCATCAACCGGTTTTCCAGTGTCATTTCTAAATACATTTACAGTTATTTTACCAGGCACAGTGAGATCGGTGAGATCGGCATGTGCTGTTTCACCAGTGCCTAGAGTAACCCCTACTCTACTACTTGGACCATGGGCTTTAGCTACGGCTGTTAAATTATATGAATTAGGTGCTGGTAGAGGCATTCTATATGCTCCGCCAGCCTCTGTTATACCCCAACAGTATGGTTTATCACCTCTATAGGCTACTACTCCAGCACCTTCAAGCCTCTGACCCTTATTATTCGATACAAAACCCTCGACATATCCCACGCTTAGATTCTTAAACCCATAAATGATCTCTGCTAGTCGACAAGTATCTGGTTTATTCAAGACCACTATATATGCTTTGAAAACCCTACTCTCACCTGGGTTTAATGTAACGCTGTAGAATGGATCCACAAAGAACGTGTGGAGTGATATATGGGTATAGTTGGGTGCATAGAGTCCTATGGCGTAGTCTTCGTGGTATCCTGCAACCCAGTCATCCATAATGCTGGTTCCAAGAATAGGCATTGTTGGAAGTCTACCTGTTCCAAAACCAGGTACGAATGTCCATCCTCGCTCAAAAGTTATTGCAGGCCCCATTATTAAATTAGAGTATGTTGTCGAACCCACGTTAGTAACATTCACTGCTACCTCTAAATATGGTTTACCCGACTCAAGTATATAGGTGTACTCCACGCGTAGATCCTTCCAATAACCAATAGCTTTTACAACAGCCCTTAACGGCCCTCGTTCAACAATACTAAACTCCGTTATTTTAGCCCAATTACCCCAGTCATTTAGTGGAAAACTGAACTGCGCAACAACATCCTGCGTTTTCTCGCCAACAGGTGCTATATCTATAATATGTCCTGGCGGAATACCCCACGGTGGAGTCGTGGAAATACCGAATGCTACTGCTAAATACTCATTCATTAATGTAACGTCTCCCGGGCCTTTAGCTTCACCCTCCATTATTGGAGTAGGGCCAGTAATTACTTCTACTCCATTACTAGCACCAGTCTGCGAGATCCCTATTGATAGTAAAATAATTGGAGTTAATAGTAGAATTAAGACTACTACTTCTAGAGCTCTCTGCATCGAGTACACCCATTGAATTAGTATACAAGGCTTAGACTTAAAAATACTTCATGAACACTACACTAGTTATTAACCAGCAGAACACTCACATATATAATAAGGAATATACTTACGAGATCATCACTACGATCTTCTGTCCATCTATATTGATTGACAAGACATGAAGCGTGAGGTTAAAAATCGGTTTCTAATAGCTTTCTTTCGGGTGAAGGGTATGATGGGAGTCATTATAGAAGTAAAGAGACTTCATAGAGCTCTTCGTGATTTACTTTTGTCTAACAAGGTGGTTTGACAATGCGGAGTAAAATACTCCTTGCGGTAATCGCGACTGTTCTAGTAATTGCAACAATTCTCTACTATATTTACTCAAAGGGTACTAATACGAGTGCAAAGCCTATTGCCCTTGGTGTAGAGTTCAATGCTCATGCAACACCATTTTTCATGTTGCTAGATGGAAATTTACTTGGGAAAAACAATATCAATGTCACTAATTTACTGCTATTTAGAACAGGAATGGAGTTAGCTGCTGCAGTTGCTAGAGGCGATGTTACTGCCGGCCAGGCATGCTTAGGCCCCATTATAATGATGATTGATAAAGGTATCCCCGTGAAGATTATTGGAAAAGTACATGATGGAGGCTTCGCTCTTGTGGTCAACCCAGGCAGAGTGAAGGGGATAAGGGATCTTAATGGTCGAGCAGTCTACACACCGGGACCTGGTACACAGGCATATTTCCTAGCATTAAAAATACAGGATGAATACAATATCAGCTTCTCAGAAATTAAAACAATGCAACCACAGGAAATACTCGCAGGCCTCCTCAGCGGCTCTATAGATGCAGCTATACTACCAAAGCCGTTTCCAGAGGTCGCGGAGTCTAAGGACTTGAAGATACTGCTTGAAAGCAGTGAAGTCTGGCCTAATATGCCTGGAAGCTACTTATTCGCTACAATAGAGTATCTCGAGAAAAACCCAGATGTGGCTAGGAAAATAATTGCCCTAGTTAAAAACAGCGTTGATGACGTCAAAAAAGAACCCGTTCAAGCCGCTAAGACTCTTGCTAAGTGGCTGGGGATAAGTGAAGACGCTGCATTGAAGGCTATTCAGACTATTCAGTGGAGTACGGATATTGATATACAGCAGATTCAATATTACATTGATTTCATGTATTCAAAGGGGATGATCAAGGAGAGGTACAATGCAAGCTCGCTCACTGCATCAATATAGGAATATGAAACCCGTGAAAACCGCAACATCCATTATACTCCTCACACTGGTATGGGAGCTCATTGGTAGAGCGCGTGTATACCCCTCATACATACTCCCATCGTTTAGCGAAGTGGCTTGTAGCTTCATGGATACGGAGTACTTGCACATCCTCCTTGAAAACACCGCTCTCACTATACTCAGGGCTGGACTCGGGTTTTTGTTGGGCTCATTAATGGGGATTATACTTGGATTTCTCATCGTAGGGTTAAAAATAGAGGAGTATATTCAGCCGGCTGCTTCAATACTCTTTACAATACCTACAGTAGCTCTAGTTCCTCTTTTAATCCTATGGGTTGGCCTAGATCCAATAGTATTACCCATAACTGCATCCTTTATATGCAGCTTCCCGCCTATACTCTATGGTGTTTTAAATGCTAGGAGAACAGTTGATTTAGATCAGGTGGAGGTAGCTCTCACACTGGGTGCCAATACATGGACCACTCTTACAAGGGTAGTGGCGCCCATTTCACTACTCAAGATCACGCCTATAGTTAAAACAGAGGCTATAATGGTGTTTAAAACAACACTTGTTGTTGAAATGCTTGCCCTAACCTCTGGTCTAGGGCACCTACTACTCATGTACTCTATAACAATAGATGTAAAGCACTTGTTATCAACTATAATTGCTCTATCAATAGTCATAGTGGCCATTGTAGAGTCTATAGATGTTGTTGAGAAGAGAATTGCATCAAAGTGGATTGGTGAGAGGTCGTGGTGAGGGTTTCACTGAGAAATATTGAAAACTACGCCTTACACGGTATCACTGTTGAGTTTCCTCACGGGGAGATCTCGGCTATAATAGGCCCTAATGGAGCTGGGAAAACCACGATTCTAAGAGTAATTGCAGGTTTAACTCAATACAAAGGGAGTGTATTATTTGATGGAAAAGTCGTTGACAGTATACCCCCATATAGGAGGAACATACTATACATTCCACAGAGAAACGCATTATTCCCACACATGAACGTCTGGGAGAACATTGAATTCCCGCTGGAGATAAGGGGTTTTAATAAGAGAGTAATTGAAGAGCGGGTTAATTGGGCTCTAAAAAAGCTATCCATAGAACACCTCGCCTCGAAGTACCCATCCCAGCTAAGTAGTGGTGAAGCGAGGAGAGTCGCTATCGCCAGGTCTCTAGTAGTGGGAGGAAA